>OLPZ01000079.1_pt1 | contig 77695 bp, 67 predicted proteins | sample 1672711 | NCBI WGS metagenome assembly OLPZ01 (sample SAMEA3136716, study PRJEB25190) | human gut metagenome
GCATGCGGCCCGGGGCCGCGGTGAATGTCGTGCGCGAGGGCCGCCTTGAGACGCTGACCTACACCGACTTCCCGGTGCGGCACTGGACCAGGATCCGCACGAGCAACGCCATCGAGCGGCTCAACCGCGAGATCAGGCGCAGGACGAGGGTGGTCGGCACCTTCCCCGACGGCCGTTCCGCCTTGATGCCGGCGACCGCCAGGCTCAAGTACATCGCCGAGTGCGAGTGGGGGCAAGCGCCGCTATCTGGACGTATCGCTTCTCGAGAACGAGGGGGGGGTGGGCGCCTGGCCGGAGTCGGCCTGGAGCCGGACCGGTGGCAACATAGGGGTCAGCTATTTTTGCGAAAGATTCTTGACGGTACCCTGCACCGAGGCGTTTGATAGCCGCCGCCCGCGCATCGCGCTGCACATCTAGCGTCATTTGCAAGGACAGGCATCCGACCTTGCCCGCCATGCTTCCCACCTGTTAAGCAGCCGTCGCCTTCTTCTCCTGAGCACGCGCCATGGACTTCAAGCTCTTCCACCCTGCTCCCTTTGGAATTGGGATGCAAACCGTCTGTTTTCCAAGATCAATTAACACCACAGACTTGCCAATTGTGCACTCGTTATACGAGGTCATATCTGCTTCACGCCACTCTCCCAAGCACTTAATCTGATACGTGGGGCCAGAAGAGATGTCGAACCAGTCCCTTTTGAACTTGCTTTCCAGTTTCCCCGTCATCCAAGTAAATTCCCCACGGTCGATAGCAGCGGCAACCTTTGAATAAGCATGAACTTTATTCGCCATCCACACGCATATACACAGAAGAAAAAGCATCCCACCGACAAGGACCAACGACTCTTTAGAGACGGCATAGAGCGCAATGGCGAACACCATTGTCGCCCCTACATATTCAAGGAGTGTCTTGACAGCCTCGTTAGACCTTCGGTGGTAGGACATAGAAAGCGAATCAATGTCCGGATAGTCTTTTGCCTCGCGCCACTTCTCTTTGCCCATAGCCATCTCCATTCCTCGGCGCTTTCTTAATTGAGCGACTCCCTTTCCCATAGGCGATGTCTGCTTGAGACATTAACCCCCACCTCATACGCTTTCATCACTTCGACTACCTGTAGTGTTGCCGCTATCTCATGGAAAACACCTGATTCGGAAATGGTGTGCCCATACTCTATGCGCCTCTCATTGTGCTCTGCTAAATCAAGGTGCGCCTGCGATGTGAGTCGCTCTTGACCTCTCTACTATCGCGATAGGCCAACGGGGACAAACATGCCCATCGGCACACGTGGCCCGCAACGCTCGGCAAGGTTTCTCCGAAATGCCGCTACCAAGCAGAGAGGAGAAATGTGGAAGTTTCCTACTGAACTAGAGGAGGTTCATATGGAAAACCATGCGACTGCAGAAAAAGCGAAGACTACTGAAGAAGGGGCATCAGCAGCAAAGCCCACGTCTGCAAAAAGCGAAGCAATTGATAAGACATCAAGCCGCTCCAACGGTAGTCCTGGACGGCCTGGAGGAAAGGGAGGGCGCCCGCCTAAGAAATTCCTGGGGAAAACATCAGAGAAGATTGGGTTTGTACTCGGAATCGTTTGCCTACTCGCGATTTGGATTGCTCCTCCCGTTTGGGGGCTTCCGCCTGAAGGCATGCACATGCTGGGGATTCTGGCGCTCTGCCTTGTATGGTGGATTTTCACCCCCATTCCCGCAGAGATGACTGGCTTGCTACTCATGATTTTGCCAGTTCTCACCAAGACCGTTAGCCTGCAGCAAGGTTTTGGAGGCTTTCAGGCGTCTACAACATGGTTTATTTTCGGTGGCCTTATCATCGGCCGTCTTATCATGACCTCTGGTCTTGATAGGCGTATCACACTCAACATCGTGAGAATTTTTGGCGGAAAGCGACTCTCGTTGTGGAAAGTCATCATTTCCGTCATTATCCTTGCTTTCCTGCTCACGCTGGTCGTCCCCTCCGGCACCGTTCTCGCGCTGCTTCTCGGCGCGCAAATCTACCCGCTAGTGAAACTCTACGGAGTAGACGAGAAATCGACGGTGGCGAAGATGCTCATGGTCACCGTCCCCGTATTCGTACTCCTTTGTGGCAATGAATCTATGTCCGGCTCCTCGCATAATCTCGTATTAATTGGATGTCTCGAGCAGGCAGGACTTTCTGTCAGCTGGATTGGATGGTTCCTGGCTATCGCCCCCGACACCATCATCGTAACTGTCATCGTCCTTCTTTTCTACAAGATTGTCTATAAGCCCGAGAAAGTCGAGCTCGAAGGCGGTCAGGAAAAGATTAAAGAAGAAATTGGAAAGCTCGGTAAATTCAGCGTGAACGAGAAGAAGGCACTCGTCCTGTTCCTTATTGCGTTGGTCCTCTGGCTGACGAACGGCATCACCGGTATTCATGTCGCCTTCACGGCACTCGGCGTTGCTTTCTTTGCGATGTTCCCTGGCATTGGCTGCCTCGAATTCCGTAATACCCTCAAGAACATTAACTGGGCGATGATTCTCTTTGTTGGTGGCGTTCTGGGTATTGGCACGATGATGTCCGCAGTCGGTCTCGACCAGGCCTTCTCCACCTTCTTTAACACTATCAGCCCCTACTTTGGCGGTTGGGTCGGCTTCACCGTCCTGCTCTGGATCCTTGCTCAGGTAACCGCGTGGCTTGGCCTTGCAATCGGGTCTCCGATGCTGTTCGTCCCCTATATGTTCCCCATTGCTACCAGCATCGGAATGAATCCTGTGTATGCCGCTCTCATGCAGGCCTATATGCAACCGACCGTCATGTACTATCATGCGCCGGCGCCATTAGTCGTAGCAGACTACGGTTGCTACACGCAGGGAGATTACATCAAGGTCCAGCTGGTCGTCGTGGTCGCAAAAATCATCGCAACACCGCTTTTGGTCGGCCTCTGGTGGCCATTCCTTACAAGCGTTGGGATTCTCTAGGCTGTCTGGCAATAGAGGTAACTTGGGTGGCGCAGGCTCGCATTCCTGCGCCACCCGCTAGAATCCGAAAGAACTGAACTTAAGGAGGTCTGCACAATGGATTCCCCGCAAACTCCAAATACATATGATGCACTGATGGAAACGCTCTTGTGGAGAAGAAGCATCCGCAAATTCACTGATGAACCCGTTAGTGACGACGAGCTCTATAAAATCATCGACGCAGCCCATTACGCCATGTCCGGCGCAAACTCGCAGCCGTGGGAGTTTATCATCATCAAAGACCCGGAGACAAAGAATAAACTTCGAGAGGTATATGAGTCGGACGACTACAACTTTACGTACTGGCTAGAGCAGCAACGAGACCCAGAATACCGCCATCCATATTTCAATTATCCACCGGAAGAATTCGATGACCAGAAGGTCCGCGCAACTGGATGGGCCGAAGCGCCAGCGATCATTGCGATCTGCTATGATCCGCGCAAGCAATTCGGCTCAGTTCTCTCTGCGAGGGCAAATCTCGCAGACGGAAGCGTCAGTGTGCTTTCCTGCACAATGGGACATGTTTCGATGCTCACACAGCTAGCAGCAGCCTCTCTCGGATTGAGTTCTGCGCGCATTGATACCAACTCGCAAGATGGCTACAGAAAAGTTCTCGATATCCCAGAGCCTGTTCGCCTTTACTGCATGGTGCCCATTGGACACCGTGCATATCAGCCTGGGCCTCCCAAACGTCTTCCGACCGAGGATTTAATTCACCATGAAAAATACGACCATAGCAAATTGATGGTCGGAGCCGAATTTCTCGAACACCTCAAGAAGATTCGTGGGCAATCGAAAGGTAACTACGGAAAGAAATAGGCATCGGTTGCCAAAGTAAAATTACTGCGAGCATAGCCCGTCTCATATGCTAAGGGGCCTTCTGGCAATCTGCCGGGAGGCCCCTTTCTGGTAATGGCTCAGTCTACTTTGCTTTTGTAGGCAGGCATGGAGGCTCCGCCCAATTTACCCTCGTACAAATCCAGATCCGACCGGTGTGTAAGGATTGTCGTCAGAAGGGCGTTCACGGTCGACCATGTCAATTATCTCCTGCCTCGAATGTACGTCACATTTTCGATAAATATGCGTAACGTGAGAATCAACCGTGTGTTCGGAGATGACGAGCTTCTCCTCGATGTATTTGTTCGACCTCCCTTTTGCGAGCATCGCAAACACCTCTTTTTCTCGGGGAGTGAGATCAAAACGCTCGATCACATGAGCAACCTTGTCGTTGAAAATCTCCTCCGCCGAAGGGATGTTCTCCATGATCTCGTTCACAGAAACCGAATCCAAAGTATCAGACGTTCGGTCAATACCTCTTGCGCCTCCTGAAGAAACCTCCCTTCCAAACAGTTCGCTTTCTCGCAGCATGAAAGTGGCAACTATCACGAGTACAACTACCGCCCCCATGCAAAGCGCGGTAAAAAGCGTTGACTTATGGAAGAGGTCGTTAAAGGCGAGCGCGCTTCCAATAGCACTGCCAACGAACATGCCAATGCTGTATACCAGCTGGCTGAAAAGAAGAGACCCTTGCACGGAATACCCGTTATGGCGCGCAGAATCGCTCAGCATGACCCATACGATGATGTTGAAGCCTTGGAATGCCACCGAGCCAATAAAGCCCGCAGCATATAACGCCCATCCACCCAGGAAGGGAAAGATTACGAGCGCAATGACCATTGATGGCAATACGAAACGATAGACATGAGACAAGCTCTCCGAATGCTTAAACCACACAATCGCGAAGATGAGAGCTCCGACAACTAAAGGAGCCGCCAGCATTATCCCGCCATTCGTCTCGAAACCATATCCGTGTCGAGTGGAAAGCGGATTTACGATTGCAGCGTAGATCACCGTATATACAAAGGTTGCGAAGAGAAGATGCACAAGAGGGCTGGGGAATTTATTGTGGGCATCGCTGATATGGTGCTCTGACTCTAGATGTTCTTCGTACTCCACATATTTCCGAGCTTGAAGAAAAGAAGCTGCAGAAAAAGCCGGCAGTGCTGCCGTCACGGAAACTGCGACAGTAATAGGAAGATAGCAAAGGATGTATACGGCGACGGCACCAAGCACAGTAGCTCCACAGACATACAGGCAAAGAGCACTCGGGGCAACAGTGCAGTAGAGCTTGATCCACGCATAGGTTAAAAACGCGTATGCCACACCCATACAAATCCAGCCAGCTATTGCAAGGACAAAACCCGGCGCCCCAGAAAGAAAACCAGCGACTGCCATCAGCGCAGTTGCGAGAATGCCAATCCCACTGATAAAGATGCTCAGGCGAACATCTGATCCGGCTCCGGGAAGACGTCGACGATGGAAGACAACGATACCGGCAAGAGCTATGACCGTAACTGCAAGCGCTACGAGACGATACATATGAGGAACCGCCTCGTCTTCACTGATAAGTGGAGAGATGCGTGCAGTGTAAAAATACATCCAATTCCAAGCTAGGCAGAACCCATAACCAAAAAGCGAGAAGAAGAGACTGGGGCTCTGTGTTTCGGCACGCTCCGCGCCCTGGACGCCCTGCTCCATCTCCAAATCACTCCAATCATCCATTGGTCAACATGGCAAGTTCTGCGACTATGCCGATAATGAGTAGCTGATTAGGTCATGCAGTTGATCTTGGTCACCGATATTACAAATATAACAAAAAAATAATACCTACATCATTCTCGCTTGGACATAGAGATACAAACGCGCAGGTGAAGCGCATTTTCGCATGCTGCCCCCTAGGATATCAGGTGAAACACCTGATGCAGTTTTCATCGTTTCAAAGGGGCTCCGCGATGGCAAATGCGGCCAAGAACCATATTTTCCAGATTACGGAGCTAAATCCCCGCGATGTGTTGTGCCGCACGAAGCGGGCCGACTGCAGCCCAGACGGAAGTTGGCTCCAAGAGCACAGAGAGTAGAGAGGAGCGAGACATGCCTGAAGGAAGACCACTTACAAAAAAGGAAGAGATTATTCAGGTCCCTCACGAGCACAAGGAGTATCGATGGGAGGAGGACGGTCTCACCGTAACGCGCGGCAGCGCGTGGTCTGGCCCAGGATGCCACGATGGCTGCGGCGTGCTCATGTACACCGACAAGAACGGAAAGCTCGTAAAAGTCGAAGGAGACCCGGAGAACCCCTACAACCAGGGGCGTCTTTGTGTGCGCTGTCTCGATCTTCCCGAAGTCGTCAACAACCCCGCGCGTCTGAAGTACCCCATGAAGCGCGCCCGCGACCAACGCGGCAATCCCGATGCATGGGAGCGCATCTCATGGGACGAGGCTATCGATCTCGTAGTTGACAAGCTCACTGACATCAAGGAAAAATATGGTCCAGAGACAGTCTGCTTCTACCAGGGAACAGGCCGTGACATCAGCGCCTATCTCACCCGCATTTGCTATGCCTACGGGAGCTCGAACTACTGCTATGCGCTTGACGGCCAGTCCTGCTGGATTCCTCGCATGGCAGCCGGCTTCGCGACCGCAGGCGGCTTCTATGTAATGGATTGCTCGCAGGAGTTCCCCGATCGATACGATAACCCAAACTGGCGTCCGCCCGAAACCATCATCCTTTGGGGCAACAACCCTCTCGTATCTAACGCAGACGGCTTCTACGGCCATTGGTTTACCGATCTTCTCAAACGCGGCTCGAAATTGATCGTGGTCGACCCCCGTGTCACCTGGCTGGCAACCAAGGCAGACATCTACCTTCAACTGCGACCGGAAACCGATGCAGCGCTCGCTCTGGGTTTCCTCAACGTCATCATCAACGAAGACCTTTACGATCACGACTTCGTTGATCGCTGGACATACGGCTTTGACCAACTCAAAGAGCGCGTCCAAGAGTACCCGCTCGACAAAGTTGCCGAAATCACCGAGGTGCCAGCAGAGAAGATTCAAGCGGCAGCTCGCATGTTCGCAACACAAGGTCCAGGCGCCATTCAGATGGGTCTCGCAATCGACATGTCCCGCGTTGGCATTCAGTCGGCGCATGCCGTCAGCGCAATCTATCAGATTTGCGGCTACGTCGATATCCCAGGCGGCATGACGCCTGTCGTGACGTTCTTGCTCCCCGACCAATCCTCGGGCAATGAGTACGTCACCGAGAAGGCAGCAAAAGCACGTCTCGGCATCGACAAGTACCCGCTGCTCTCCTTCGGCGTCCAGTTGGCAGCCACTCTTGAAGTTTTGAAAGCCATCGAAACAGGTAAGCCTTACCAGCCACGCGCGGCATGGTTCATGCAGACGAATATCCTTGCCTGCACCTCTGCCGAGCCGCAACGTGTATTGAAAGCCTACAAGAACAACCTCGACTTTATCGTCGCAAGCGACCTTTTCATGACACCGACTATCCAAGCGCTCTGCGATGTGGTCCTCCCGGCTCAAACCTACCCCGAACGCAATGGCATCGTCGCCGGCTGCGGCATGCAGCGTGCCGAGGCCATTAACAAGGCATGCGCGCCGATAGGCGAGTCAAAGTCCGACCCCGAAATCGTTCTCGAAATCGGACGTCGCCTGAACCCCGATGCATTTCCGTGGGACACCGTCGAGGAGATGTTCGGCGCCATGTGCATCGAAGGTGGCCGCAATCTCACGTTCAACGATTTGCGCGAAGTGTCCCCTGGTTTTTTGCCCTTCGAATACAAGAAATACGAGAAAGGCCTCATGAGGCCAGACGGGCAGCCTGGATTCCTCACCTCCACGGGGCGAATCGAGCTCTACTCGAATTTCTTCAGAAACATGTGCAAGTTCGATCCGTTGCCTTTCTACACCGAGCCAACGTTCAGCCCCGTTTCAACGCCAGATGTCTACAAAGATTACCCGCTCATCCTCATAACCGGCGTGCGCCACGTGAACATGTTCCATTCGGAGCACAAGCACCCAGGACGCCTGCGCAGCATGCATCCCGACCCCGAAGTCGAGGTCAATCCCAAAACAGCAGAAGAATACGGAGTCAAAGACGGCGATTGGGTATGGCTCGAAAACCCAATGGGACGCGCGCAGAGCAAGGTCAAAATCGTTCCGACAATCAAGCCGGGCACACTATCTGCCGACCATGCCTTCTGGCGCCCTGAAGGCGACCCACATGATTTGTATGGCATTGAGAAGCTGAACATTAACAACCTGATCAAGCACAACCCCGGAGTGTCGGGCTTCGGTGCGGATTACAAGGCGATGCTCTGCACGATGTACAAGCTGGAGGAGGGCGAGCAACATGCCTAAAGGAATTCTCGTTGATTACGAGTGGTGCACAGGCTGCCACACTTGTGAAATGGCCTGCAAGGTCGAGAAGAACCTCCCGGAGGGACAGTTCGGGGTAAAGCTTACCCAGGTGGGTCCCTACAACATCGAGGAAGACGATTGGGTCTGGATTAACATGCCCGTCTTTACCGAGCAATGTGACCTCTGCGAAAAACGCGTAGCAAAGGGGAAGGCCCCCACGTGCGTAAAGCACTGCCAGGCAGCCGTTATGAAGTATGGCGAGGTAGATGAGCTTGTAAAGAGCCTTGCGGACAAGCCTAAGCAAGTTCTGTTCAGGCTAGAATAGCTAATTCATTCTGATACCAATCGAAGCATAGCGCCCCATCAAGCAGCACCCCTGTTCTCTTCCCAGCGTCGTTCCAAAAACCGGCGCTGGGAAGACAGGACGCAATATAGACAACCCATAACATGACAATGAAGGAGGCAGAGATGAGCATCATCGACCTACGCAGCTTGATTCAGGCGCTGGAGGCAAAGCGGCAGGTTGTGCATATAAAGGAAAAGATTAACCCAGAACCAGATGTCGCCCAATTTGCAAAAGCAGCGCTTGCCGACCCAGAAGCGGGTCCGGCGTTGATGTTCGAGAACCTAAACGGCTTCAGTGGCCAGAAAATGGTCATGAACACACTTGCCAGCTGGAAAAACTGGGCAACCGCATTCGACGTAGACGAGAATACAACCGTATATGAGAAATACCAGATTATGGAAGAGCGTTGGCCTAAGTGCGCAAAAGGCAGGCTCAAGTTCGTGGATAATGCGCCATGTCAGGAAGTCATTGTAGAAGGCGATGACATTAATCTCTGGAATTATCCCGTCTTTCGTTCGAACACAGGCGATGGTGGTATGTATATTGCCAAGCCCGCCATCGTCACAGTCGACCGAGACCATCCAGATGACATAAACCTTACTAACATCGGAATGTACCGTCTTCAAGTTACAGGGCCCGACACACTTGGCCTCCAGATAATGTTTGATCACGACGGGGCTTCCCATCTTCGGAAATACGAGGCAGCTGGGGAGAACATGCCCATAGCCATCTGCGTTGGTGCGCCCCCCGCCGTCTCGTCCCTGGCCTGCATCCCGCTTGATAAGGATCAATCGGAGTTCAAATATGCAGCTGGCCTGCAGGGCACCACGCTCAAGCTCGCCAAAACAGCCGACGGACTGCCCGTCCCTGCCTACAGTGAGTACATTTTAGAGGGAGAAGTTCTCTGCGGCGTGCGCGAGCCCGAAGGCCCATTCGGCGAGTTCCCAGGCACGTATTCGGGCGTCCGCAATCAGTGTGTAGTGAAAGTCAAACGTATCACGCACCGTACCGACCCTATCTGGGAAGAGCTCTACCTCGGCGATGGACATGCTGAGGGAAACTGCATGTCCAACCTAATCACCTGCATCTCCAACACGGAGGCAATCCGCGAACGCATGCCCGACGAAATCGTCGCAGTAAACGCCATGGTCGCTCACGGAATGGTACTCATCATCGCGGCGAAGCAGCCTTTTGGCAATTTCGCAAAACTCGTTTGCTACAATGCGGCATCTTCTTCTGCGGGGATAGGGCATGGGAAGATCATCATCGTCGTCGATCCGTGGGTCGATCCGTTTGACTATGAGCAGGTCCTTACCAAGATGTCGTTCAGGGTTAGACCCGACAAAGACATCATCATTGCTCCCTATGATGTTGGTATGGGGCTTGACCCTTCGAATAATCCTGTTGGCGTTTCGGGGCGCGTATTCATCGATGCGACCACGCCAGTCCATCCAGACCACATGCGCGATGTCCAGCAGATTGAAATCGATACCTCCGAAAAGGCGCCGATTCTCAAGAAGCTTCTCGCAGAGCTCCGAGAAAAGTAGCAAGGAAGGAAACACTATGGAGTGCTTACGCTGCGGCAATGATACCGCAAAGAAGGTTGCCGACGCCCCTGACGGCAGCGGGAGCTGGGAAGTCTACGCATGCGACAAATGCCACTACAGCTGGCGTACCACCGAACCTGACTATATTCTCGATCCAAAAAAGCGCGACCCTAGATTTCAGTTGACAAACGAACAACTCGAGCATCTGGGCAGGTTCGTCTAACAAGGTAATTTCACCGCGCATCTTCTTTGGTGAGTTGGGCATCAAAGAAGATGCGTACAGGAACTCTCCGAGATGACTCTCGTCTGGGGAGAGTCATCTCGGATTTCCAATAAAAGCACATGCCGTTTTTTCGAACGTCATGAAGACGCAGGGAGGCGAGAAACACTATGAAACTCATTGTTGGAATCACAGGCGCCACAGGCGTCCAGATGGGATACCGACTCTTGCAGGCGCTTACTGTGTTTGATGACGTTGAAAAGCATTTGATCATCAGCGAAGGCGCAAAAACCGTGTTCGATTTGGAAACGGACCTAAACCTCGAAGACGTTTATGCGCTCGCCGACTACGTGCACGATGCTGGAAATCTAGGAGCCACCATTGCGAGCGGATCATTTAAAACAGATGGAATGGCTATAGTCCCTTGCAGCATGAAGACCCTCTCTGCAATATCCAATGGATATGCCGACAATCTCATCTCACGCTCTGCGGACGTATGCCTCAAGGAAAACCGACGGCTCGTATTGGTCCCCCGGGAAATGCCACTGAACATCATCCATTGCCGCAATTTGCTAACAGCAGCCGAAGCCGGATGCACAATAATCCCTCCCATGCTAACGTTCTATAGCAACAGCCTCACAGTCGAAGACCAAGTTGACCACGTAATAGGAAAAGTGCTTATGCAATTCGGTCTTGAATACGACAAATTCGAGGCATGGAGAGGAAATGAGAAATAATTAAGCTCCCTAATTTCAGATATGAGGCTCGAGAGGATGGTGTGTATGTGCATGTTCTGTATCAATTGTGGGGCATGCGGCAAGAAAATCCCTCAGGAACTGCAGGATTACTACCGTTCTTTTGAAGTGTGTAGCAATTGTGGTGCCAATCTCAAATTAGGACAGCTGGAGTGTCCAATCTGCCACCACTCGGTACTAGACAATCACGATAGAACCAGCGAGGCCAAATGAAATACTTTGAGGCAGGGCAAGGGGCTCACCTCGTCAGCATCGCTGTCGAGGTCACCAACGGAAACGGGATTTGTGCATTTCTCTTCGGCGGGAACAGGCCTCATGTTGGCGGAGTGGCAGTGGCGGTTCCACGAAAGAAATCAAGCGGAGAAGATCTGACCTGCGACATCTCTCAGATATGTGTACCAGGACACAAGGACGTATACGCCGCAGCAGAAGTTGCGAGAATTATCGCTCTTGAATCTGGCGAAGTAACAAGCGTGACAGCCGGAATCCACATGGACAACGCGAGCAAAGATGACATACTGCAGCTGATGGAAAATGCCCGTAAAGCTACGAAAGCTTGGCTTGCCAACAATCAGCAGCCATCCGAATGAGCCTAACCACTTGTTTAGCAATCGAGAACAAAGCGATAATTATTCATAGGGAGCCGGGAACGACTTCACACGTGGGCCAGTATGTATCCTTCGGAAGTTTGCGTGACTATCTCCTCGACCATTGCTTGCTGGCCATAAAGTTGGAGTTTTTTCATCACTCGAGGCGAGGTGTAGAAATCCCGATACGCCTTTACCATATACGCCTCTATCTCCTGCGATGACAGATACTTATTTTCGACGTTTGCATTTCCATAGCTGATATCTGCCCAAGAGTGCATGTGGATGATTCCCTCTTGCAATGCCCGCTCATACAGCGGACTTCCGGGAAACGCCGAGCAGATGAAGAACTCCGCATAATCAAGCCCCAGTTCTTTGGCAAACGAGATGGTACTTTCGATTTCATCTGCGGTCTCATCAGGAAACCCAATGATGAAAAAGCCCCAAGAGCGCATGCTCGCATCGTGCGTCCAGCGAACGGCATCGCGCATTTGGTCGAGCGTCTCTCGCTTTCCAATCAGATCGAGAATCCGCTGAGAACCAGACTCGACACCGTAATAAACAATACGACAACCAGCGCCAGCCATTTTTCGCAAGAGCTCCGGAGTGACCGTGTCAGCACGCGCGCTGCATGTCCAATTGACCTCATAGTCTCGCTCGATAATCCCATTGCACAGGTCTACGACGCGCTGCTTGTCCAAGGTAAACAAATCGTCCACAAACTCGAACGTGTGCATGCCGTAATTATCAATGATGCTTCCAATCTCATCCAAAAGGCTCTCAGCGCTTCGAGGCCTCCACTTCTTCCCCGCAATAAAGGGAGCTGCACAAAACTTGCACCCGAAAGGACACCCCCGACTCGACACAATGGATGCCGTTCTATGTGGATGACCCGCAGAAGAGTATTTATCCATGGGCAGCAAATGCCGAGCAGGCAGCGGGAGCTCATCAAGGTCATCGAAGTAAGGGCGAGGTTCGGTTACAACAATCCCCCCAGAGGTCCTGTATGCCAGTCCGCGCACCATGTGAAGTCCAGCACCTCCGCCTTCGAGCGCCTCGATTATTTCGACGAAGGTAGCCTCCCCCTCTCCAATGCACACGCAATCGAGGTCACGACAGTCTCTCAGCGTCTCCGCAGGGAATCGCGAGGCATGGATTCCGCCCATTACCGTAAATGAATTCGGACATGCCGCACGAGCGGCACGAATTGCGTCGAATCCATCTAATAGTGTAGTGGTAGTAGCCGTGACTCCAATGATGTCGGGACGTTCCCTCTGCAGTTCCTCAACCAACTGAATATTGGTAAGATGCAAAGCGTTCGCATCGATGATCTTCACATCGTGTCCATGTTCCTCGACGAAAGCAGCAATATAAGCGAGTCCCATGTTCGGTGCCGTGCAGGAGAAGAACTCTCCGCTCGGAAACGTCGAGGCTCCAACAACGCTTGGATTTACAAGCACCGTCTTGAGACTCATTGTGTCACTTCCCCTGCCGACGGATACGGGTACAGGCGGTTACCCGAGGTATCCGTAAGATGATAAGAGCAAAACGGTACCATGCGCCCATCTGCGGTGGATATCCCCAGATTACATCTCTGCACCTTGTGGACGTCAAACGTCCAGGCGTCCATGAAGCACATGATGAGGATGGGCATACCGCGTGGGACCATCCCGTGGTACTTGCGTTTGGCAACGTCTACAAACGTCGACCCTTGGGTACTCCCGTCTTTGAAGAAATTACGATATTCGCCTTCGTCGATACTGCGTGAAAGCGGAGTGTAGAACTCTTCATCACCGACAAGATACGTAGAGCAGTCACATAGAGGGCTTACGCAGTTGAGCGGATAGAAATCACGCGCTCGGATTCTTCCTCCAGTCTGCGTCTCAATCATGGAAACAATGTCTCCCATAGAGATACGTTTATCCATCTCAACGTCGAAACGCCCCGAAACAAAAGCAGGCTGGAAGGACACACCCTGAACTACGTCCATATTTGCCATGGCAAAATCAATAATTTTGGCTAGCTGGGAATCATTTACTCCGCGTACGATGGCAGGCGCAAGAATAACGGGAAGGTTTGCCCTCCTGCAGTTTTCTAACGCGCGAAGCTTGAGGTCGTGAACCCCCGCGCGGCGCAAGCTTGCAGTCACGTCATCGGTAACCCCGTCGAACTGAAGGTAGACATTCGAGCAGCCGGCTTCAACAAGGCGTTGCGCATAAGAGGGATCTTCTCCCAGAACAATGCCGTTCGTATTTAACTCTACAACTGAAAAGCCAATGTTATGCGCTTCAGCGATAATCTCGAACAAATCCAGACGCACTGTCGGCTCGCCGCCCGTAATCTGAAGAGCTACACCCTTTAGCTCCCTCTTATAAATACTACGCATCTGTTCGACGATGTTTTCAAAGCTCGGCTCGGCAAGTCGCTTCCCTGCTGACATAAAACAGACTGGACAGCGCATGTTGCATTTGTATGTAATCTCAACCTCGGCAAGAGATATCCAGTTTCGATGACTCGAACATAAACCGCAACTCTGCGGACAACCCTCCGAACAGGCTCTCTGCGGAGCGCGGACAGTCGCTGGGAAATCGAACGTCGCACACCATCGATAGTGGTCTGCATCCGGCCAAAGATACACTTTGAAGTCTCCGTGCTCAGGACATGTTTTGACCATGTAGACACGGCCATCTTCATCAATAATTTTGGCGGGTATTGTTGTTAGACAATGTGGGCAGACGCTTTCGGTCATATCGATAACCGATACTTCCGTTTTGCGTTGCGATTCGGGCTTCATCAGACCAGCCCCTCCCGGAATTGCGCGTGCTCGAGTCGATACGCGTTGCGTGTACCCATGTCCCCAGACCACATGGCATTAACCTGATTTTGATATCTTTCGTGGTCGAGCTCCACGTTAAAGCAAAGCTCGAGAACATGTTTGATGAGATTGAACGTGCACTCTCCTGTCAGAGTACCGCAGCTTGACATACAGTAAGTGACACAATACTTCGCACCAGCAGCTTTGAATTCAGATATCCTTCGCTCAGCACGAATCGAGCTTACCGTCGGATCGAACATGGCTACCGCACCGCCCGAACCACAGCAGATAGAATCGCATCCGCTGTGCTCCATCTCCACAACGTCATAATCCGATAGAATCGCTCGCACGTATTTACCAAGATCTGTGAAGCGCGCGGGGCATGAATCATGAATGGTAATAGTGCCATCCAAAACAACAGGCGCCCGAAATCCAGCACGGGCCATAATCTCGTATATCGAGACGACCTGGACTCCTTCTTTCTTCCCACGCTCCGCCAGTGTTCCCATGCAGTTCGGGCAAGCGAGAACGAGGGTCGTCGCACCGGTCGCATGGATCTTTTGCCAGAGTCCATCCTCGAATGCCTTTGCTCGTTCCAACAGCCCCATCTCGTAGAGCGGCATGCCACAGCAATCCCCCATCAGCCCGACTTTGACACCAAGCGCCTCGCCAAGCCATGCGACAGCAGGTGAGGTAAGCTCAGGGCCTTCGTTAAGCAGTGAGCACCCAGGCAGATAGAGAACTTGGTACTTTCCCTCTGGGAAGAATGGATAATCAAGCCCATATGTGTCTCGAAACAGAGAGATGGCATTCGCATCGTAGTCGACGTACATTGCCGCATAGCGGCTCATGTCGAGACAACCACGTTCTCGCATGAAGGAGCGCGCCGCGACAACCAGACGCGGTGTATCAATATGCTCGGGACAAACTCCGACGCACGCTCTGCAGAGCGAGCACCGGGGGATAAACCAAGATGTTCTTGCGTCCTCCCTGCCAAGCAGGGCGCCGCGCACTGCAATTCCGGGAGCAACGCCATTAAGAGCACGGGAGATGTCGCACACCGAAGCACAAGCGCCGCATTCTCGACATTTTTTCGCAGCCCTCTCGAGTTCCTCGAAGAATCCATTCGCCTCTTCCCATTCCATGCGAATCCACCTCCCCCTGAACTGCCTGCAATACCGTGTTTACCGGATAAATCAGCTACTAGAAAACTGAGACGAGACTAGAAATAAACCGCCCCGTCGTCATTGCCGTCGTCTCCAAAACCGCCAAAGCTGACTCCCGGATTCGAGGGGGCGCTAGGAGCAGGGGGCTTTGGTGCAGAAGGAGCTGCCGAAATCGCCGCCGACCCATCTTGCGCACTTCTTTGTTGTTTTTGAGCGAGAATATCCGCTTCGGTCAACGGCTCCATAGGTGCAAAGCACCGTGCGCACATGGTCGCCTCCGGCAGATTGTTCGTGCCGCACTCTGGGCATCGGTGCTCAATCTGATCTACATCCGCAGGTCTAAAACACATCTCGAACCTCCAAATTGCTATTTACCTATAGACTCCCTGCCCATCCACACTTCCGGCGCGTCGAGCATTGGGTCGTTCTCGTTAAAAATGTTGATGGCCACATCCTCCGGCTTGATTTGATGAGCTGGTATGGCATAGGGCGAGGGCTTGATGAACAATTCGACTTCCCCGCCTTCCGAGAACCCGTGGTCTTTCAACAGCTCTGTGGGCTCATTATCGAAGCACAGTTGAAACAGAGGGCGGCTGTCCATGGTTATCCGGTTGAGACCTGCACGAACCTCAAGCTCGTATTCGCTCGAAGAAAATCCCCTGCGCCGCAGGCTGACATATACCTCTTGCTCATTGAAGCCCTGGGCAAGCATCATGCGATAGTCATTATCGTTCAGACCAATCAATGTCTGACATCCATTCACCATTCGAACGTAATAGGGGATGCCCGTCGTCGCATACCCCGTATTGAATTCAAGATCCATTGTTTGCCTCCTCCAATTGCAAGCGCACAGTATCGGGGACCGCATCCCGAAGTGTCCCTACCACATGACGCCGTCTCGTCCCATGACCGTCTTATTAAAGTCCTCATACTGTTTACGTTTGCGTTCAATCTCGTCCTCTTTCCAGTCTTTTGCAGGCTGCATACCGGAGTCGAGGTTGAAATCCTCGTTAAGCTTGTTTACGAAAGAGCGGGTACGGCCGAGCCACGATTCGAACTCGTCAGTCATGCGACCCGTTTCAGTGAGGCCCTGTTGACAATATTGATTGCCCATAATCGAGGTGAGCGTAGCAAGCTCTTCGCGCGCCCATGTCGAAATCCCGCCTTCGACAAACATGCTGTTCTTAGGTTTGGACGAATAAATCATGTACGCATCTGAGGAAGCTTGGGACAATTTTCCGTATGCGAGACGAAGCCCCGTGTGCTTCTGCAGTGCATCCTTTTCCTCAAGAGAGGCTCGATATTCTTGCTGCGCCTCTCGAACGATATCGAGGACATCATTAATGTGAAGTGCCATAGCGTTCTCCTATCCTTCGAAGAACGCCTCAATAGCATCACGGTCGGAAATAGACATCTCCTCGGCGTGCGTAACCTTCGTCTCCTTGTCCTTTTTGAAGTTATACAGCTTGACATCTTCTGCGGGGAGAGCACCCTCCTGGACCATTTGGTTGACCCTTCTCAGGATATGGTCGGAATGACAAGTGATAGCAACCTGCTTTTCGTCTTCCTCTGCTATCGCAACAAGAATGTCTGCAATCTGACGCTGCATGATGGGGTGCAAGTGCATCTCGGGCTCTTCTACCATGACCAGCGTGCCCGGATTATACAGAGTTCCCAAAACAACAGCGGCAATCGCCTGATTGACGCCGTATCCGGAATTGACAGCACTGACCCACATGCCGTCCTCGTCAAGGTCCATCACGACACTGGGGCCATTCATGACATAGGGGTTGATATTGACGCCCAGTCTCGAGAGACGCTCTTGCATTACCTCGAGTTGATCACGCACACCCGGATAACGCTTCGCCTCATTAATCTTGTACATGATGAGGTTAGACAGCCATTCCTCCAGCAGTGCGTGATCTCCAGCACGTTTTGACACATCCTCAACTGTAGGCGCACCCGCGAGCAACGGATACGAGTACTTGGTGAAGCCGCGGTTGGAGGAAAGGTACAGCATGTCGGTAAACCAATCACTCACCGATTTCTGACCTTCTACGGCAGCGACCATCGCATCTTGCCCCTGCACCAGGTAGTTCCCCCCACCGTAGCCTTTTGCGGCCTGGGAGAGGAAAAGTCTGTGGTAAGGCTCAATTACACCGGGAGCGTTGCTGTTCCACTCCCAGACGTGTTGGCCGTTCACCATAAAGTCCTCGGTAACACCGTGCTCGCGGATGTCTGCCTCGTAAGTAAGCTCTCGTTGGACATCGTCCACGAGAGTGGGGGCGATTGTTATTTCGAGCTTCTCGTCATGGGCAAAGACCGCCTCTTTGAAATCGCCCATGCGCAACAGATAGTCGTTGAACATCACCTCGTTTCGCTCGACGCTTTGTTTGAGCAAAGCCAGAGATTGGAACAAAGAAGTTTTCCCAACAGAGTTCAATCCAGTCAGAATCGTGAACTTGCCGAACTCAATATCGAGATTTTTCAAGGCCTTGAAATTGTTCAGTTCTACACTCTTAAGCCTCATGACATCCTCCAACTGACGTTATGGGTTTTAGATTCTTGCCTTGTCTTTTCCGAAGAAAGAGCGGCGACCGGCCACAGCATTGCCGGCCGCCGATAACGGTTCAGACACGCATGACGTGCTAATTGCCAAATACTGTATTGAACGGGTACTGCGGTGCCTTGGTAACCTTGCAGAGACCCTGCTTAATATTGAATCCGCCAGCATACGGATCGCAATTCTCGGGCTTCTTATCGGTTGCCATATTTGTGTTGGACATAAACCATCCGCCTAACCACGGCTCTTCCATAGGAAGCTCTGGGTACCACCAGCCATGCTGAGCCGCGATGGCGCGCGGCAAAATGCCAGAGGAGAGTTTTGCCCTTTGCAGGAACTTGCCGCGCCTCGTCTCAATCCAGCACCAATCGCCGTCGGCGATGCCGAGCTTGGCAGCGGTCTCGAAGTGAATCTCGAAGTAGGGGTCACGGGCGCGCTTGCGGAAGCCGGAAATCTGTCGATATTCGGAGTGATACATGGGCATAAAGCGAGAACCGGCAATCATAATAAGCGGATAGTCTTTGTAAACATCGGGCGTGCGTACAGGAGACTCGAAGGGTTCCTCGTAGTCCGGCACCGCCGATTCGGGACCACATAGCTTCTCCATGATGGTGGAGTGAATCTCAACCTTGCCCGTCGGAGTAGCAAAGCCGTATTGCTCTCCCGTCTCGGGGTCGAGGTCCTCGTGCCAAAGCGGTGTAGGCGGGTGCAGATACTTGCGCTCGACGCATTCGTCGAAGGACTTGTATCCGAGGGGCTCCATGATCCACAAGGCAACTTCTTCCTTGTCCTTCCAATGCCAGTATTCCTTGACAGTTTCCTCAGGGAAGAACTTCTCGGCGATTGCCTTCCAGAAGCTATAGTTATCACGGCGTTCGTAGAGAGGCTGAACCGCACGATAACCCCACCAGTCAACGTCTGCGCAGCCCCAAAGTGCATAAGGGAAGCAGAGCGGACGCTCGAGCCACGAGGCGCCCGGCAGCACATAATCGGAAAGGGCGGCAGCGGGTGTCATGAAGTACTCATGCGTGACGATGAGGTCGAGGCACTTAAGGGCCTGATAGGTCTCCTTTGTATCCGCAACCATCGAAAACGGATTTCCAGCCTGAATAAACGATGCTTTGATCGTCTGCGGTTTTCCAGTAATCATCGCGTTGTACGTGATGGCCGATGGAGCTGAGACGTTGTAGTTTTGAACGGCAGCGTAATCACGATGATAGACACGGGATTGTGCGCGGCTAATTTCTTCGTAGCTTGCCCATGTATGAATCGGGAAAGTATCCTGTCCACAGGTATGACGCTTCGACTCGGGAAGTAGGTCTGGGCGTGCGAGGTCGTTTGTATGACGGAACTTCATGTACTTGGGCGAGACGAGTGAGCATCCGCCGATTTTATTCATGTTGCCGCAAATTGCGCGCAGGAAGCCCTTGAGGCGGTTCGAGTCTGTGGCATTTCGGCCGATCGTATCGCACGCAAGACCCCAACCCAGAGCACCAGGACGAGCGTTGCCCCACATGCGCGCGGCAGCGACAATCTTTTCTGCTGGCACCCAGGTAATTTGAGCGACTTTTTCAGGGGGATAGGCCTGGACACGCTCAACCAGCTCTTCGAAGCCATAGCACCATTTTTCAACAAACTCGTGGTCATAGAGGTCCTCGTTGATGATCACGTTGAGCATGCCGAGGGCGAGAGCACCATCTGTGCCTGGTCGTAGTTGCAGCCAAAGATCTGCGCGACGGGCAAAGTCGATGCAACGCGGGTCGACAACTATGAGCTTTGGCTTTCCGGTGGCAAGAGCATCGAGTTGTTGCCAGGTCTCGGGAAAATCTCCCGATTCCATTAGGTTTTTGCCCCAGGTGAGCATTACTTCTGTCTCGGGACCTGCAGATGGGCTCGCAAAGTTACCATAAATCATGGAGTCGGCAGTCATCGTGGGGCACCAGCAAATGTCGCATGCACCCACGTTTACGTTGGGGGACCCCATCAAGTTGAAGAACAATGCTGCATACCATTCGTCTGTGCGTCCGGTACCGCGCTGCAATATGACAGACTCCGGTCCGAACTCGTCTACAATCGCATGAAGCTTCTCAGCAATCTCGGTTGCAGCCTGATCCCATGTAATGCGCTCCCACTTTCCCGAGCCACGCGGTCCAACTCGTTTTAGCGGGTAATTGATTCGCTTTTTGCTGTCATGCCACTCGGGGATGTACTTGATTCGCTCGCAAATTCGCCCACTATTGTTGGGAGCATTTGGATCACCCTCAAGTTTGACGAGCTTGCCATCGACAACCGTCGCGAGTAAGCCGCATCTCTCATGGCTGCTGTGGCACAAGATTGGCTTCACTTCCGTCGTCATGGTTCCTCCTTACCCTCTCTGATTTGCAGGTCATGCAATGTCTGAACCCGCCACTTAAAAGGTAAAGTGCAGAGCAGAAGAGAACCACCATCATGTTTTGCTGCGAGTTGGAGAAGTGCACACTTGCCGAAATATGTCGGTTATTCCGCCATTTTGTCCATATTGTCTGTCGTGTGTTTTAATATATCTGTGGCATTTTCCTCGAAGCGAAATGTGCCTCAGCTTCAGCTGCAGTCGTAGCACCAAGTACGGCAGCCTATCTCGATAATACATATGCTTTCTAGCCCTGCTGAAAAGTCCGAGACGGAAGAAGTATTTTGGATACACGGGATGCAATAAACAGCGGAAAGGATTTGCGGGCAGAAGTAAGCCGTAAGCTTATCTGGGATGCCATGTTCGCATTGCTCAACGAGCAGCCATTTCACGCCATTAGCGTAAAGAGTATTTGCCGAGCTGCCTACATCAACAGATCGACTTTTTATAACCACTTTGAAGATAAATATGAGTTGCTTCGCTATGGACTTCGGGACGTTGTGCTCAAAGAAGCGGGGATTGCAGATCACCTAGGCGCTCCCTCTGTCGATCTTCTCCCCCATGTAGCCCTTTTTAAATACGTCAAACAGCATCAACCTTTCTGGAAAAATCTTTTTCTCGATGGGGGGATGGACAGCTTCGTATCAGATGTTATCGTGGAATCCACATCACGTTTTTTTCAGTCAGACAGCGAAACAGCAAGCTCACAGACCGCCCCTCCGCCCGAAATCACGGCACAGATGTACTTCGGCGCCGTGGGGAGTTTGACTTCATGGTGGCTCAAAGAAGACTGCAATACTTCAATTGAGCAGCTCGACGCCTGGGTCAATCAGATTTGGCGCTATGGCAAACGGGTTTCTTTCCTGCCAGAACAAGATATTGAAGTCCGCGCTCACCGCAGCACGCAGAGAAAAGACGGGGGCGGAGAAAGGTCGACCAGCTCGCGTTTAAGCGAGTCTAAAGTTCGTTTGTAACAGAAAAGAAGCAACAGCCTCGCTGTCGCTTCAGGAAATTATCGCCCGGCTTACCGCTGCACGATTTGCCTTAAGGCGCTCTGCTGCCTCACGCAGAATGTACATGCGCCCTCCCTGCTGGTACTCCCTACGCAAAGCGTCTACAGACAAGCTGCGACCAGCACCGTTCATTCCCTGCAGAACCAAATCGATATCTTCTTCGCCTATTCTCATGTTCTCGTGCCGATAATATGCGTCAAGCGCATAGCCCCGCATAATTTTCTTGCGAGCACTCCTCATAAGAAACTCGTTGAGAGTTTTCCCCTCAAGGCCCTGATTTGCAAAGTAGGAGACCAGGTCGATACCTTGTTGCTGGGCATTCGCCTCGTTTTGCCTCAAGTATTCATTGACGGTGAATTCCAGCTCCTCATCGCTGATACGCACGTCCAGCCGCTCGGCCAAAGCATCGGCCACTGGCCCAAGCAGCTCGCGCTCCTCAACAGTCGACCGGTCCTGGGCAATCTTCGAACGAATGAGCCGCTTAAGATCCTCTACGGAAGTAGCACCCTCAATATTATTGGAGACCCACTCATTTGTAATCTCGGGGGTCTTTCTTGTTTGCACGCCGAGCAGCGTTATCGTTGTCGTAAAAACTACTGTGTCGTTTGCATCTTTGGAAGTAGAGTCGAGCGCCTCGAATTGAAACGTCTTTGTTTCTCCAACTCGCATCCCAATAACGTTCTCATCAAAGGTTCGTGAGAACCACCCCTCGCCAATGTCGAAACCACGGCAGTTTTCGGTGAGCTCGGGGACAGGAGCGCCCTCACGGGAGGTACGGATATCAACTATCACATGATCCCCAGATTCAACTTGTTTTTCCTGGGAGGCGTCGACAAACTCGGATGCATCCTCTGCTAGCTGCGCAATATACCCGTTGACATCTTCATCGGAAATTGGAAATGATTTTCTTGCAATGGACACGGGCCCGTAATCAGATAGCTCGAAGGAAGGTTTGCGCGTGACCGTCAGCAACACGGTGAATTCCGCACCCTCAATCGGCTGTCCAAGCCTCTCTATGGTCGGCTCGAGAATAGTCTGAAAATCAAGCGAGTCGATTGTCCAGGCGGCAAGAAAAGACGCGACCCCATCTGCGTACATGCTATCCAACTTCTCATCGCCGATCTTTTCTCGCAATAACGCAGGCAAGTCCGAATCACTTGTGGAATCCACCTGAGCCGCATAGGCAATGGCGCGTCTCACCGCAACAAAAACTTTTGACACATCCCCAGCAGCAAAAGTCGCAACTACTCGAGCTTTCCCGTCTTCAAGATTCGTAACGTCAAGTGTTGTGGGTATCATACTTTCACGCTCCTCCGTCTCGCTTGTTTTATGGTAATCGCAAGGTTCATCAAGAACATGGCGGAGTGGATAAGCATCGACAGTTATTCGTTATTGTGGAGACCTGTGGACGAATACGAAAATGAATCTTTCCAATTTTTCTAGCAGCCATAAAGTGCCCAAGCCAAGTCCTATGTACACACAGAACGCGAAGGCATGGAGCCAATCGCCTTATTGTTGTTGATTGTCCGTATATGGCAAGACTCTGCAACAAGCATGCTCCCTCCTCGCACAGAGAGCGTGGAGCACGCCACGATTCCCGCGCAGCGTGCGTGAAGGGCCTTTTTACTACTTCCCCATCCGCTCACGCACGAGGTCGATAACCTGCTGCTTGGAGTGCACTCCAAGCTTCGCATAAATATTGCGCGTATGGTAGTTGACCGTACCCGCGGCAATGAACAGCGCCTCTTGGATGTGCTGCGAGGAATTGCCCTGCGCCAGCAACTTCAACACATCGACTTCGCGCTTTGAAAGATCAAATTCTTCGGCAATCTCGCCGCAGCAGCGATTGAGCGTCTCCGCCCAACCTTCTTGCAGGGGTTCCGGCTTCGCGGGGTCAGTCACAACGGCTGCTGCCACAGCCGCACCCCCTCCCTCCTCGTCGACAAGAGTGCTCTTCCGTGCCTTCACGATGGCAATCGTCAGACCGACCGATGCCACCTCAACTGCGAGGAACCCAACGAGCAATGCCGCCTGCGCGTCATACAGGCCTTCGAAGCTCCTCGAAAGCCCCCGGGCCGCGTACCATCCCGCCGTATTCATTGCAAAGTTGAGCATACGCGCGAGCGAATACGTTTTGAGCGAGTCGATGGAGAAGTAATTCGCGAAGCCGACCGAAACGATAAACAGCAGAATCTCCACGCCGAGCTCGCCGATCGAGACGAACTGAGCAAGCGGCGTGACGTTCATCAGCGTCAGAAACGGGACGAACGCCACAATCAGAAAGCACGCCGGGACGACGAATACCGAGAGAAACCGCCGCCTTTCAACCAGATATGCGTAGATACCCGCAGTCACGAGCGGGATGAACGAGATGCAGGCATAGAACACGAAGGTGTACGGCCCATATCCCGAGAAGAAGTCGAGGAACCCCGAGCAGAGCGCGTAGACCGCGATTGGGGCAAGGAGCAAGACAAAGTTTATGGGCATGTCGCGCGGACCGGGATCAAGCGAGTATTCGGGCATGATGCTGTGCCTGACCGCATGGAACATGACCTCGGAGACGACGGGCAGCACAACCGTCGCAAATACCAGCACAATGCCGGGCAGGTACATAAGCGTCATGCAGGTTCCCACGCTCACCGCCAGAAGCAGCGGGAAGCTCGAGATTGCGGCATTCAGCCCCACGCGTTTGTACGCGACAATCCATTGCAACGTCTGGATCCCCGATGCCACCCCCGTCAGGACGCCACCGAGACAGAGCAATGCTGGCAGCTGCAGGTATCCGCCCGCCACGAGGACGGCGGTTCCGGCAGGCAACACGACGCCTGCGAATGCCTTAACGGGAACGCTCGTCAAGAACCGGACGCGCTTCTTCACGAAGAACGCTACCACCAGAAGGGTCATCACCATGAGAACGGCACTCAGCGTGTAGCCAAAGCTCATGAGTGAGATGGGGGCTGCCGCCTCGATTCCTGCTGAGCGCGCGTAGAACAGCAGATACACCCAACTCAACAGGAACGAGACGCCGATGTAGACGGGCGGCACGACCGGATTGTAGGAATCTGAGGCGGCGGACACGCAATGCTCCTTTTGACGCGGCAAGATACCGAAATTTGAAAACAGGTGCTTATGGTCCACGAAACACCAGGTAAACCATGTAGGCCATAAAGAGCTTATGGGCCAATCTGCGAGCTTCCGCTAGCGTAAAACGGGCGTTTCGCCCAAGCTCGTTTAGGAACCATATCACAACCATAAAGCCCGAGAGGGGCACAATCCGCACAAGCAAGCTAGCGTGCAAAACCAACAATCCATCACGCCGGGCAAGGAGCCCGACACTGGAAAAGGAGGGTTTTGTATGACCGACGCAAAGGGAATTGGCAAGGGGAGACTGTTCCTCGCACTGGCGGCATTGTTCCTGTCTTCAATGTGCACGTTGGGTGACTTGGTTATCAACCCAATCGTCGCGAATCTGTACGAAGTATTCGCCGGCTCGCCCGAATGGCTGATCAACCTCGGCATCACGGGCCCCGCCCTTGTAGGCCTCCCGTTTGGTCTGCTCGCTGGCGTCCTGTGCGACCGTGTTGACAAGAAGTGGGTCATGGTCGTTGGCTTCGCGATCTTTACCGTGAGCGCGGTCTTTGGCGCAGCCATCGAGAATATCTACTACTTTGTCGCCCTGCGCCTGTGCGCGACGGGCATCGGCTGGGGCATCACAAACACCGCAGCCCTCGCCATTCTCGCCGATCTCTTCACGGATGAGGACGAGCACGGCAAGTTCGTCGGCTGGTACAACTCCGCGATGTCCATCATCGGCGCAATCATGGCAGCCGTCGCAGGCGTTCTGGCAGTCACCGCTTGGCAAGACGCGTTCTACACGTACGTGATCTCGATTCCCGTGCTCATCATGCTCATCGCCTTCCTGCCTGCCTTCCCCGCGAAGAAAAATGAGAAGGCCGCTGCGGACAAGACAGCAGCCGCAAGCGCGCAGAAGGTCGAGGCCGGCTGGTGGAAACCCCTCATCCCGCTTACCATCCAGGTCTTCTTCGTCGCGATCTGCTACTTCGTCATGCTCTACATGATGGCCCTGTTCGTTGCCGACTCGGGCGTAGGCGACGAGGCCTTTACCGGCATGCTCGCCTCTGTGGGCACCATCGCAACCGCTATCGGCTCGTTTGTTTTTGGCGGCGCCTACAAGAAGCTGAAGAACGCCGTCTACCTGCCCGCCCTGTTCGTGATGGGCGTCTGCTTCGTCGCCATGGGCCTGTTCCCCAACCCTGCCGTGACCATCGCATGCGTGGCGATTGCCGGCTTCTTCTGGCCCTTCTACTTCTGCTTCTTCTACACCCGCTGCACCGAGCTGGTTCCCGCAAGCAAGGCGGGCACCGCAACTTCCATCGTCGCGCTCTCCGATGGACTTGCTGCAACGGGCTGCTCCTACCTGCTGACTGGCCTGATCAGTGCAACGGGGCTCACGTCCGTCGCCCTGTGGCCAACCTTCGGCATCGTGCTGTTCATCGTAGGCGCTATCTCTATCGTCTGGTTTGCCGCAACGCGCAAGAAGAACGCGCAGGTTGCAGAAAACTAGGCTCTCCGCAAGGCAGTTCGTCTGCTGCATGCGGCACATATTAAACGCAACGGGGAGGTCGGCCGGCTGCCGTGCCGGCCTCCCCAACCTAAATGACTCAACGTTATCGAGGCGATTCTCATGACACAAGCAGATGTGGTAATCAAGAGCTCGACCATCTTCACTGCAGAGACGCTCGGCACCATCGAAGGCGCCGTGGCGATCAAAGGCAAAGAGATCCTAGACGTGGTCTCTTTGGAAGACGCAAAGCGCTATATTGGGCCAGATACCGTCGTCTACGACTGCGGCGACAGGCTCGTCCTGCCAGGTTTCAACGACGCCCACACGCATTTTCTGCAAAACGGCATCATGAAAGACGGTAGCTACACGCTGAGCCTTGAGGGTCTGGACTCTAAGGACGAGACGCTTGCCCGCATCAAGGAGTTTGCTGATGCCCACCCCGACAACAAGTGGATCGTGGGCTGCGATTTCAACTACGACTCGTGGACCGAAGAGCCCACGCGCTACATGCTCGACGAGATCGTCCCCGACCGCCCGGCTTACTTTGCCTCGTGGGACATGCACATCGGCTGGATGAACAGCAAGGCACTCGAGATTGCAGGCTACGACGAGCATACCGTGGACCCAGAAGGCGGCGTCATCGTGCGCGACGAGAACGGAGTCCCCACGGGCATCGGCAAAGAGCCGCCGGTCAACGACCCTGTTTGGGGACTTGCCAACATGGCGGCGGACATGGACCGCGCCCTCGGCCAGACCATTGACGAGGCCCTCTCGTTTGGCGTCACCGCAACGGGTTGTGTCTGGCCATACGGAGGCGTCCCCGAGGAGGAGAACCTGCGCATCTTCAAGGAGCTCGAAGACAAGGGCAAGCTTCCCATCCGCATGAGCTGCTTCCTCAAACTCGAGCCGGGACTGGCAAACGCGAAGAAGTACGAACCGATTCTCCAATCCGAGCACTTGCGCTTTGCCGGGCTCAAGATGATCACCGACGGCGTCTGCGAGGGCCATACGGGCTTTCTCACCGAGCCATACGCCGACGACCCCACGACCTGCGGCGAATCGGCAGTCCCCCGCGACGAGCTCTACCAGATGGTCGAGGAGGCAGACGCGCACGGATGGAGCGTCCGCCTGCATGCGATTGGCAACGCCGCCGTCAAGCAGGCGCTGGACATCTTCGAAGAGGTGCAGAAGAAGCAGGGCAACAAGGGGCTGCGCAACGCGATCGAGCATATCGAGAGCTGCTGCCCGGAAGACATCGAGCGCTTTGCCAAGCTCGGCGTCGTCCCCTCGATGCAGCCGATTCACTCCGTGCTCAACGTCGATGGCTATCCCAAGCTGCTCGGCGAGAAATGGCGCCCATACATGTGGCCGGTCAAATCGCTCATCGACGCGCACGCAATCCCCGCGTTTGGCACCGACGCCCCCGTCTGGAACCTCAACCCCATGGAAGGCATCTATGCCGCGCTCACGAGAAAGCAGCCCTGGGATGGGTACCCCGAAGGCGGCTTTGTCCCCGAGCAGCGCATCAGCCTGGGCGAGGCGCTGCAGGGCTACACCTACGGCGCAGCGCGACTTGAAAACTTCGAAGACCGCATCGGCACCCTGCATGCAGGAAAGCTCGCCGACGTGGTCATTATGGACCGCAACCTCTTCGCGGCGACGCCCGAGGAAATCCTGAAGGCAACTCCGCTATATACCTTCATCGATGGCGAGGTCGTCTACAAAGCCGACAGCGCCGCGCTCGAGCAGTAGTCCCTCCTTTACCGGGGAGCTTCCGTCCCCAGGAAGCTCCCCACTTCTTTGGCAGAGCGGAGCCTTGAACCGCTCGAACAAAAGGCCGGTACACCGCCCCGCGACGAGGGGCTTACCGAAAGGCACGCAAACCATGACCCAGGCCGCGCAGCTCCCCAAATGGCGTCTTGTTCTTGCTGTTTCCGCATTGTTTCTTTCATCCATGTGCACAATGGGCGACCTGGTTATCAGCCCCATCGCAGCAGATGTGTACCAAGTGTTCTCGAATTCCCCCGAATGGCTCATCAACCTCGGCATTACGGGCCCTGCGCTCTTCGGGCTGCCGTTCGGCCTGATAACAGGCGTGCTGTGCGATCGCATGGACAAGAAGCGCATCATGGTGGTCGGCTTCGCGATCTTCACCGTAAGTTCGGTGCTCGGCATTGCGATTCAGGAAATCTGGTACTTCGTGGCCATGCGCCTTCTGGCAACCGGCGTTGGCTGGGGCATCACCAACACTGCGGCCTTGTCGATTCTCGCAGACCTGTTCACCGACGGAACCGAGCACGGGAAGTACGTCGGCTGGTATAACTCGGTCATGTCGATAATGGGCGCCATGCTCGCGTCGTCTGCCGGCTATCTGGCCGTCGGAACGTGGCAAAACGCGTTCCTCGTCTACCTCATCGCCATCCCCGTGCTGCTGATGCTAGTTGTCTTTCTCCCCTCGTTCCCGCCTGTTCGCCCGGTTGCAGAAACCGTCGAGGAAGTGCGTGGCGAGTCGACCTCTTCTGTGTCCGCCCTGGCACGCGGGCTTTTCCGCTCTCCTCATGAGGAGCGTGCGCCCAAGGGCTGGTGGAAGCCGTTGGCACCGCTTTCGGCGCAGGTGTTCCTCGTGGCGATGCTCTACTTTGTGATTCTCTACATGGTCGCGCTCTACGTTGCAGATGCAGGAATCGGCGACGAGTCGTTTGCGGGCATCTTGACCTCCCTTATGACGATAGCAACTGCGATTGGCTCGCTGACCTTCGGCTTTTTCTACAAGCGCTTTAGCAATGCCGTGTACGTGCCCGCCCTCTTCGTCATCGCGGGTATCTTTTTCGTGCTCGCGTTCTTCCCCAGCGCTCCTGTCGCGATGATTGCGATGGGCATCGCCGGATTGATGTGGCCTTTCTACTTCTGCTTCTTCTACACCCACTGCACAGAGATCGTCCCCGCCGGCAAGCAGAGCACCGCGACGAGCATTGTCGCGGCAGCGGACGGACTCGCCGTTACCGCGAGCTCGTACCTGCTGACGGGGACGATTGGCGTGACGGGCGGCAGCTGTCTGACGGTGTATCCGCTGTTCGGAGCCGCCATGCTCGCCATCGCGCTTGTGTCGGTGCTGGTACACGCAACACGCCAACGCAGGAAGGCTTCCCCTAGCGCGAGGCACGCGGCATAGGCACGACTCCCGCTTTACCTGCGGCAATTTCTCGCGGCGGGCGCCAGATATGTGGCACTGTCACTGACTGCCCGCAAGGAACGCCACCTCATCGGCCTACTTGAACTTGCAGAACGCCAACGCGATGGTACCCACAATGCCAATCACGCACATCACGACGCCCGTGAACATCCATGCCGACATATCAGGACCCAACAACATCGGCACCAGCCACGTACCCAGGAACTGCCCCAGGCTCTGGACCAGCATGAGCACGCCCATGCCGATCGACATCAGCTCCGGCCGTCCGAGCACATTTATGTACGACGTTAGGCACATGACGGGGACGCCCAGGCCGACCAGGCCCATGACGATGGCACCAACCCACATCAACGGTCCCGTCTGCGTGAGCAGAAGAAGCGCGCAGGGGCCCATGACCGCGAGCGCCACCAGATAAAGCGGCTTGCAGCGCCCCATCTTGTCGGATAGTGCACCGAACAGGGGCGACGATATAACCGCGAGCAGCATGGGGAGCGTACTGACAAAACCGGACATCGTCGGGTCGACACCGCGCTGTTGCATGAACGTCGGGGCGAATGCGAGCACGGCCAGCAAGGTCAAGTTAAAGACGAGGAAGGCAAAGTAGAACAGCAGGGTGTTCGGCTTGAAGAGCTCCGAGTAGCTCGCCTTTTCCTCCGGCTTGTCCGCCGCTGCCTCAGCTGCCGCATCAAGAGCTGCTGCAGGCGACTTCACGAGAATAGCGACGAAGATGGCGAACACGACTGCGATGCCCGCATAGATAACCCACACGCCGGTAAACCCGGTCATTGCGTACAACGTCGGCGTCAACACCCCACCGAGAACCGACCCAAGGCACACCCAAAGCGCCCAGATGCCAGTTGCCGACCCCACTTTCTCGGGAGCAACGTACTTCTGCACCGCCAGGGGACCGCAAATCGTAACGAAGATGAACGCGACGCCTTCGATAGCACGCGACACGATAAGCACCGTCCCGCTCCCGGCAAACGCGCCGACAAGCGATCCGAGTGCGACGACCGCCGCCGCAGCGAGCAACATGGCCTTCGGGCCGAACTTCTTTGCAAGCGCCCCCGTAGGCACTGCCAAAATAATACCGACGAAGGTGAAAATCGACATCAGCCAAGACGCGGAGCCCGCATCCATGCCCATCTTGGTCATGATGTCGCCCATGACGACGGGGACCTTGTACTGGACCATCGCGACAGAGGTGCCAAACAACAGCATGGTCACTGCGATCAACGCCCAGTTCCCATACTTTCTTTCCGCATTCATGGAGCACTCCTCCCTATCTCGCGCCGGCGCTTTCCCGCCGGACGCCGTCTATTTCGGAAACGAGACAACACGACCCTGACCTGCTGCTCGAGCAGGTTTTTCAATAATCAGTTGTTACGGTCGTTGTTGTCAGCGCTCAATCTGGAGGCCAGCCGGCCGTATCAGATGCAGCGCTTACAGAGCTGCGATATTGTCCTGAAGAACCTCGAAGCGCTCACCACTCGGACCGCGGAAGAACATGATCCGCAACTGTGCCCCGGCATCGCCGTAAACCGTGAAGACGTCGTCATCTTCTTGGGAAAGCGGCCGGTCAAACTCGAGTGGAGGATCGAAGGGCCCTGCCTCGACCTCGACTCCCTTCGCGTCGAGGTGAGATACGAACGCATCCATATCGTCCACCCTGAACGCCAGGTGGTTGAGGCATGCTCCCGCTGCGTCGCAGGTGGAATGGTCTGCGCATTCAAGCAGCTCGAGAGCCGCCCCTCCTCCCCTCATCCACGCCATCTTGAGAGGTTTGTCCCCTTCCATAGCGTCTGACCTGAACAGCAGTTTGAACCCAAGCACGTCCTCGTAAAACGCAATCGATTGATCAATGTCGCGGCAGTAGATGCCCGCGTGCTGATACGTCACATTCACTGGTGCCCCAATCGCTCGTGAGCTGGAGGCTCGGACCGTATGAGAAGTGCCGGGACACCATCTTGCCCCATGATGTGCGCCCCGGCCAAAATACTTGCCGTTAACCCTGATCGCTCGAAGTCGCCGCCATGACCTCGGCAACCGTCGCGTTCTTCATGTGCAGCTCGTTGATGCAAATCACGTCATCGTCGAAGCTGGTCACGCTCGAGACGTCGCCTCCATAGACGTCGTCCACCGCCGTGCGCCGTTTCGTGAGCTGCAGCGCCTTGTCCGCATCGTAGGGGATGAGCTGTTCCTTGGGCGGATTGGGCTTTGCAATCCAATTCGGCTTGGTGATATCCGGATCGGGCATGGTCTCGATCTTGCTGATGTCGCCGTACTTTTTCTTGAGCTCGTCGATTGGCCCGAAATCGAGTGCGCGCATCGGGCAGGAGGCCACGCACACCGGCAGCTGCCCCTTTTCCAAGCGGTCGATGCACATCGTGCACTTGCTCATCTTCGTCCCGGGCTCATCGCTTGCGAACTTGGGCGACCCATAGGGACAGGCTGCAAAGCAGTTGCGGTCCCCCTCGCATTTCTCTGCGTCGACCAGGACGGCGCCGTACTTGTCTTCCTTGAAGATGGCCCCGTGCTCGCACGCGCCCACGCATGCCGGGTTGTCGCAATGCCCGCAGTTGAACGCGAGTATCCCGATGGAAGTCTCGGGGAACGTCCCCTTCTCCCACATGTACACGCTCATCCACTTCTCGGGACCGGGTGCGATGTCGTACCAGTCTTTGCAAGCGACCGAGCATGCCTTGCACCCATAGCAGCGGCTCTGGTCGAAGAAGAATCCATACTGAGTCATGTTCTACTCCCCTACCTTCCTGATCTCGACCAAACCAGCTGTCAGCAGCGCGCCAACGATATGCGGGAGATGCGTGTCGCCGATGAGCAGGTTGCAGTTGCCCGCGGTATCGATGCCATAGGGCATGAGCTTGGACTTTCTGACATGGTCGAACTTGGACCACTCGCCGTGCCCGATAGAGACCGTGCCCGGCAGCAGCTTCGAGGAGACGTACGCGGTAATCTCGACTTCGCCGAACTGGTTGTAGACCAGCACGCGGTCGCCCGTCTTGATGCCGCGGTCGGCGGCGTCGGCAGGAGACATGCGCACCATGTGTTCGTAGCAATCGCCCTTGAGCCAGGGGTTCTGGTCGTTCGAGGAATGCTGGCGATAGGTCGAGACCGGCGTGACCATCGAAAGCGGGTAATTCTTCGTCCACGGGTGGTAATAGCTGTCGTTTGCGGGGAGCTCCTGATAGGTCGGCTTCCAACGCGGGTACGCATCGTACTTGCCGCCGTAGCGGGTCTTGGTGAGATCGGTGTTCTTGACGTACGAGCTCTCGAACTCGATCTTTCCGGACGGAGTCTTGAACGGGGAGCGCCCCCACTCGACGGTGTTCTTGAACGGGTAGAACCACTCGCCGGGCTCGCCGGGAACGCGAATAATCGGCTTCTTCTGGAACTCTTCCCAAGAGGGAGGCTCGACACCGTAGAAGGCGAGCATGCCCGTCTCGTCCTTTGCCCACTCCTCATAGGCAGGCTTGTAGATGCGCTCGATGACCTGTTCGTCCCAGTCGCGCCAGTCGGTGACGTCGAGCATCTTCGGGCAGTACTTGTCGGCAAACCCAAGCCGGCGCGCGAGCTCCATCCACACCCAGTCCTTGGGGCGAATCTCTCCCGGAGGATTGACGCCTTTTCCGGCGAACAGGAAGTAGTTCATCATGCCGGACGGAGAGTTCCAGAATCGATTGATGCCGAAGAAGTGCAGGTCGGTAGACTCGAACTGGATAATCGGAGACGGTAAGACGATATCGAGGAACTCCATCGAGGGCTGGTCGTTGTAGTACTGCCATCCCCAGGAGAACTCCATGTCGGCAAAGCCTGCCATGCGCTTGGACACATCGTGCTGATTGTTGATGTAGTTGTTCGGGATGATCGCCATGCGCAGCTTGGGGAGCGGGCTGCCCGGAGGGCACCCTATCCTGCGACGGAACTCGTCTTCGGTTATCTCGCCAGCCGCATAGAGCTTCTGGCAGTACATGAGCTCGGTGACCTTGTTATTGTTGTTCGTGACGGGATTGACCACGTCGCCCTTGATCTGTCCGGTGTCGGGGACGGGAGCGAAGATGCGCGGAGCCGTGACCAAGCTCGCGCCGCCACCCTCGCAGCCGCCGGGGATGCTCAGATTGCCGGTCATAGCCTGCAGGAGCATCGCGACCGCTGCAGCGTAATCGCCGAGGTTGCGCTTGGACACGCTGTACATCTGATGCAGGTGAACCGGTTTCATAGACGCGTAGTAGCGCGCAAACTCGCGGATAGTCTCGGCAGGGATGCCCGTGATGGGCTCTGCCCATTCAGGCGTGTGGGCCACGCCGTCTACTTCGCCGACAATGTACTTGCGCCACTCCTCGAAGCCCTGCGGCTCCACCCATTCGGCAACGTAGTCATGATCGTAGAGGTCTTCGGTGTAGAGCACGTATGCGACAGCGAGCCCGAAGGCCGTGTCGGTGCCCGGGCGAATGGGAATCCACTGCGCGCCCAGAACCTCGGCACTTACATTGTAGACAGGGTCGATCAAGATGAACTTGCACCCGCGCTCCTGCGCGAGCTTCATGTAGTACGGGACATGGCCGAACCACGCGACCATCGGGTCGAACCCCCACAGCACCACGAGCTTCGAGTTGAGCAGATCGGGCGCCTCGAAGCCCGGATACGCATCCGATGTACCCTTGATGAGACAGTCGGTAAGGCGCACGCCCAGATGGAAGTCCTCTGCGGCGGCACCGCCGGATGTCGAGTGGTCGCCCCAGCCCGTGATCGTCCCGGGTATATAGGACGCAAACGGAAAGTCGGAGCTCTCAAACGCGACGTAGTAGCAATAGTAGAGCCACGGGATTCCATTGCTCTCCTCCGACATCGTCTTCATCTTCTCGGCGATGGTATCGAGCGCTTCTTCCCAGGAGATTCGCACGAAATGCCCCTTGCCGGAGCCCTTCTCGCCGACGCGTTTCATGGGGTACAGCAGGCGGTTTTCGGAGTACAGCTCCTGACGCCATGCATGTCCCATCGGACACGCACGCGCCTGCAGCATACCCGTCTGCACCGCGTTTTCATCATCGTCCTCACGTGCAACCCCTGGGTTTACCGAGTCGTCGGGTTCGATGGAAATAATCTTGCCGTCCTTGACGCTGCATTTGATCAGGCAAGTAGCATCCCAGCACCCGTTGTTATGACACGTGGTGTAGAAGTACTCGACTCCTTCGTGTCGTTCGCCTAGCTTCTCGAGAATTGATTCTCTTGACATCGTGCCTCCCTCTCTCGCAGGGACTATCCCAAAAGAACACATTCGTGCTATGCAGAAAACTTGCACACCTGTACCCTACTGAGGATCGGGACCATGCTCAAACAGGTTTTCGTTTTCCGAGAATCCAAGAGTATCTGCACAAGAAGGTCTTTCTGTTTTTCCCAGTTGCCGACATCGGAAGACACTGGCGGGGGCCGGTGATAAAATTTGCATTTATAGTCGGCGAAGGATATCTAGCAGTCGGACACTCCCACATTGGCTCCAAATCGAGTCGCAGAAACAATGTCCTTTCTGCTGACGAACAAGCGGGGCTACTGCTTTGAGGGGATATGAGATGAGGCTTTCCGGCTCCTTTTCTGCAGAAACGCAGGCGGAGTTTTTCAAGGCGGAATCCGAGATGATCCGCTTTGGCGAGCGCGCCATCAACAAAAAATGCGCCAAGCACATGAGGAAAACCCTCTTGGGGATCGACGCTGTCTTTGCCGTCTTGATGTCGCATGAGATCATCCTACCCGCCGCATCGCTCATCGTCGCCTACGACGTGGCAAGCTGGAAATACCGAGGAGATGTCGAACGGTGCTTCAACGCAAGCCGCATCGACTTTGGGTTTCCGGAAGGGTGCCGCGAGGAGGCGTTGGAGGCGCTGCATTACATGCAGGCACTTGAGTGGCTCTCGCAAACCATCACGTCCGACTTTAAGGCGACGCCGGATACGATAGTCGAGCTCCATGGCATCCTGACCAATGGCATCGGCAACAATTTTGCTGCCGACGGTTTCCGGAACACGTATCTCCCGCACAAGAAGGGATCGGCACCAGAAAAGATCCCCCTGGAAATCCGAGAACTATGCCAGTTCTGCAATGCGGACCTGATCACCCCGCTGGGGCAGGCATCGGTGATTCACCACGCATTCGAGCGCATTGTCCCCTTCGACACGCTTATCGACCGCACCGGTCTCCTCTTCGCGTTCATGCCGTTCTTTAGACGGGGGCTTTTCGTAGATGGCTACGTCGTCCCCATCTGTTGGGGCGCTGCACTCGAACGGGAATATCGAAAAAAGCTCAAGGATTCAAGCAGGGAAAGCCCATCATCGCGCGCGCATGTCTACTATCGAGAGCGTTGGGCTGTGTACAATGCGCGAAACACGCATCTGGCAGTCGTGATTGCCGACTCGTTCTTGTCAAAAGCCGATGCGCTGCGCGACAAGTGGCGGTCGCAGATACAGAAGATTCCCGCAAACTCCGCATTAGACAAATTGCTCGACGTATTTCTCGCGTTACCCAACCTCACGACAAAGCACGCCGCGGGAATAATCGGCAAGAGTTATGGCGCCACAAACGAGGCGATGAACCAACTGGTCAAGGCGGGAATAGTGACGGAAGCGTCCCTAGATAACAGGGAACGTCTATTCAAATGCCAGCAATCTGCAGCAATGATTACCGACTTTGTTGACGAGCTGGTCAAGATGAGAGCCTCTGTGAAAGACTCCACGGACCTACTCTGACTGCGGCAGGAGGGAAAACCAGTGCCGCAGTCAATGAGGACGACGGCAGGGCGCGACTCATTTAGCAGCTGTACCTGTCGAGTCGCTGTGGAAGTTGGAGTACCCACCAACGGCGTTTGCCGAGAACGTGCCCTCGGTCTTGCTGTAGAACACCTGAGAAGCCATAAGGTCCCTTAGGGAAATGCCGAACGCCGCCATCGCTTCTTTTTGGTTTTTGCCTTCGCGCACCAACACGTTGAGCGCGTCTGCCTTTTCCGACGGCTCCAAGGCCATAAACTCCATTCGGTCCATGATGTACCCCCTCGAGACGTTGCCTCCACATACTGCAAATTATAAAAATCGCTGGTCAGATTGCTAAGCACGTTTCTGTTTCGCGAGAGTTCGAAAACATTGGCATCGTCCGCACCCTCCGAGACAGTACATACCTGGCTCAGCAACTGTCCCCACATCGGAGAGATTGAGCAGGAGCAGAGACCCAATCGCACCCCCACACGCTATGCTGGACCCAGGCGGTGCCCCTCCAACTCGGGCAGCATCGTTTGTGTTCTAGCCCCGCTGACTCCTAGGAAGAGCAGCTGGGCTATCTATTTTCAGAAACGAGCCGTTCGCCTCACTCCCTCCTCACCAGGACGAGCGCGGCAAAGCACCTTGCGCAAGATTCTACTTGCCCGCAGGCGAAGCTGGCGGCTCTGGGGGCCGCTTCAGGTGCATTTCAGGAATCTGGAGGAGCCCCGCCGGATGTGTGGCACTGCCACGGCTCTCGCGCAGCGTGCGTGGGATGTGTGGCACTGCCACGGTTCTCGCGCGTAACACGTAGACAGCAAGTAAACCATGCCCCTCCATAAAGCAAGCTGCGATTGCAAGAGATGCCCCTTGCAATCGCAGCGCACAGTTTACTTTGACGCCCGCGTACTACTCACGCACAGCGTACGTGACGTTTGAACGCGTCCCCTCATGCGAAGGAAGTTCGAACAGGTTGTAGTGCAGGTCGAGGCAGCGCTGCCGCTCGATGCTGTAGGGAGACTCAGGGTCTGCGTCGTCGCCCCAAGAAAGCGCATGCGTCGGGCAGTCCATGACGCAATACTGCTGCTCGCCCTTCGCAACGTTTTCCGCGCAGAACGTGCAGCTCTTCTGGTATATCGGCTGCCAGCTCATGCGCAGAGACGGATAGATCCCCTGCGGACGGTCAATGCCCGCGCCCGACCCATTCGTTCGCACGATGACCCGATATTCGTCGTCTTCCAGGCAGTTACCGACCTTGCACGCCATGGCGCATGTCCAACACCCGACGCAGCGTTGGAGGTCGACCAACATTTTCTTAGACATGCTCGTTCCCCCTTACGCTTCCTCGTATTTGCGAATGCTGCAGACCGAATCCCAATAGCAGTCGGTTCCGCCGACTTCGGTCGCCATGAACTCAATCCAAGAGTTCCCGATGTGACCGGCTTCGACCCAGTCGTTCCACCACTTGTCCTCGACTTCCGTCTGGGAATCCAGGTTTGCGCACTGGTGCACCATCTCGGAATACGTGCCCTCTTCAAACTGGCTGCGGCGCCAGCCAAACCAGACATGGACGGTTCCAGCCGGAACACATTCATCGATTTCGAGACGCGAGACCACATGCCCGCGGTCGTTGTACACCTCAACCTTGTCGTCGGCCTTGAGGTCAAGGGCCCGAGCGTCAATCGGGTTGATGCGCGTGGACGGCGTGCCGCCCGAAAGCCCCACCGTAATGGGATCGTTCGTGAAGCTCGATTGCATGAAGAAGCGCTGACGCCCCGTGAACAGCTGGAAGCGGTGCTTCTCGTCCTTGCCCAGGTAGTTCGGCTCGATGGGATGCGTGATGGCAAGCCCAAAGTCCTTCAGGCGCTCCGCGTAGATTTCGAAGCGACCCGTATCGTTGGGGAAGACCTCGTTTGGATTCATCCAGGGATTCCACGGGAACTCAGGAACGGCCGCACGGATTACCTTTTCCTTCTTCAGGCGTTCGTACGTGACCTTCGGCTCGATTCTCGCCAGGAGCGGGTCTGTGCTGTCGAGGCGCATGGCCGTCCATTCGGGGCCAGTCTTGTCAAAATACTCGCCAAGACCGACGCGCTTGGCAAGCTCGGACCAATAGAAGACAGGATCGCGCGGGTCGCAGCCTTCAGGCGGCTCGATTGCAGGCTCCTGGAGCACAATGTGATTGTAGCAAGCGCCCGTTATGAGGTCCTCGCGCTCGAATGGCATGCAGTCGGGGAGCACGTAGTCCGCCAGCTCGCCCGTGTCGGTCATCCAGATGTCGTAGTCGACCACAAGGTCCATCTTGCTGACGATGTCGAGCCAACGCTGCCGATCAGGCTGCTGGTGTACTGGGTTGCCGCCAGCGACGATGAGCGCCTTGTAGGGGCTTTCCGGAGAGGTCGCCTCCTCGAACCAGTTGGCCATGCGTACCGGATGGGACTTCGCAGACGCAACCGTACCCTCCGGGAGCGCGACGGCGGCATCATTGAAGCCGAGCGGGTAACCCTGCAGCTGAAGGCCCTCGATAACGCCTGCGCCCGGCGTGCCAAAACGCCCTGTGACGATGCCGAGCAGGTGCTGCAGACGATACGTCTCGTTGGTGTTGTGATAGCGCAAACCGTAGCCGCTGCAGATAAACGCCTTCTCGGTTTCCACATATTGACGCGTCAGCGAAACGATCGTCTCGACTGACAGCCCCGTCTCTTCAGAGACGCGCTCGAGCGAGTACTCGGCAAACTGGTCCTTCATAAGCTGGAAGACCGGGGTCATCTTCACGCCATCGACTTCGTAATGGCCCTCGAGCCCAAGGTTTTCCGTCGGAAGCGAACCGCCCTTGGGTCCCACCGTGTCCATTTCGCCCGTATCCTTGTTGAAGACGTAATAGAACCCGTATTCGTCTTTTGCGAGAAGGCCCGTCGCATCGTCGACCATATAGGCAGCGTTCGAGCGCCTGATCAGGTACTCGGTAGCCTGGAGGTCGTGCTGCAAGATGTAGTTGATCATGCCGGCTGCCAGCACGCCGTCAGTGGCTGGCTTGATGCCATAGAACTCGTCGGAAAAGCCGGCCGTCCCATCAAAGATGAGGCCGATGTCAACGATCTTCGCACCGTGCTCGCGGGCCTTTACCAGATGCTTGGCAAATCGCATCTGATTCTCGATGGGGTTGCAGCCCCAGATATAGACGAGGTCAGTATCGTCCAACACGCGCGGGTCTATGAGAACGTGCGCTGCGGTCGTGCCGACGCTGTAGAACTCGGTGTAGAAGGGTCCGTTGTCAAGACCGATGGACTCCATGGGACACGTGCAGCCAAACGCGTTCCCAAAGCGCTCGGGCATGAGCGCCTCGAGGCTGTACGCAGGAGGAACACCCGCACGCAGGTTCCACAACGTGATGGATTCCGGGCCGTGCGCATCACGAATCTGCAGCATCTTGTCGGCAATCTCATCGAGCGCCTGTTCCCAAGAAATCTCTTCCCACTTGTCCTCGCCACGCTCGCCGACGCGCTTGAGCGGCTTCTTCAAACGCGTGGGGTCATACGGCTGACGCCCCGTGAGGCATCCCTTCTGGCAGATATGTGCATCCTCTGCCTCCGGCCCCTCATAGTCGGCCTTCTCCATACGGACGATCTTGCCATCTTTGACAATGGTTTTGAGTGCACAGTAGTCATGGTCGCCCCACCCAGGACATGCTGTATAGACGAAAGACTCGCCTTCTTTCAACATGCGTGCTCCCTTCTCCAACTGACTCTTCAGGTCCGCTGGTTCTCAGCGAACCCGCCACTCTCAGAGAAAAGTGTAGCAATGCGCTTCTCGACGAGGTAGCAACGAACAGCTACCGTCGATGCAAGGATTGCTTGCAACCGAAAGTTGCTGATCGGCGAAACGGGACTCTCGGTCTCCTCACGTGCGCCGGATGCGTGGCACTGCCACGTTTCTCGTGCATCTTACGTGGGATGCGTGGCACTGCCACTCTTTTCGCGCATCAAAAGACTGGGCAGAAGCGGAGAGATGATTGTGGCATCGCATGCTATACTGAACTCGAACGGTGCCCCGCCAACTCGGGCAGCCTCGTTCTTGTTTTAGCCCCGCTGACCCGTCGAAAGTGCAGCGGGGCTATCTATTCTCAGAAACGAGCCGTTCGCCTCACTCCCTCCTCACCAGGACGAGCCCGATGATTCCGATGACGACCAGGAGTACCTCGCATGTCGCGATCACCGTCTGTGTGTCCATGGGCAACCTCCTTTTTCTCGAAGCTGCCCGAGCGCGGCAAAGCACCTTGTGCGAGATTCTAGCGTCCGCGGACGGAAGCCGACAGGCCCTGAGGGGCCACTTCAGGTGAATTTCAGGAACCGGGAGAAGGCACGCCGAACGTGTGGCACTGCCACATATCTCGTGTTATGGGCGGAATTGAAAATGCCAGAAGTGGTGGACCGTCAGGGGTTCGAACCCTGGACCTTGGGATTAAAAGTCCCCTGCTCTGCCAGCTGAGCTAACGGTCCACGTCAGCGGTGAAGATTCTAGCAGAAAAGCACGATACAATGTTGCGCAGTGTCCGCACAAAAGGAGATTACTTTTGCTGAGCAGTATATTCTTCGCCTTCGCCCTCGCCTGGATCGTCGCCGTGCTCATCTGGGTCATCGTCACTGCACGGGGCATCCGCAAGGCAATTTACGGCAACCGAAAGGGCCATGCGGGCGACGTGCTCAAAGCGGTCGTCCCTGGAATCGTCGCACTCGTCGTCGGCGCCGCCGTGCTCTTTGGCGTGAGCTTCCTGCTCCGCTAGCGCCACGACGCGCACGCGTTCCTGGTCTGCACCAGGAATACAACAGGGGCGGAAAAGCTCTCGCTTCCCCGCCCCTGATCGTCGCCTCATGCGAACGTGTGCTCGAGACTCGTCCCTCAGACGCGTACGTCCTGCTCGCCCTCGCCGAGCTTCTTCTGCTCGGTCGGCAGCGCCTCTTGATCACGCAGACCGATGATCGGCGCACCCTCGCCACGGATGAAGTCGCCCGTGACCGTCACGTGCCCGATCGTCTGGTCCTTGGGCACCTCGTACATGATGTTGAGCATGAACTTCTCGATGATGGCGCGCAGCGCACGGGCGCCGGTATCCTGCTCCAGCGCCTGCTTGGCAATCTCGCGCAGCGCCGAATCGTCAAAGTCGAGCGTGACGCCGTCGTATGCCATGAGCGCCTGGTACTGCTTGATGAGCGCGTTATGCGGCTTGACGAGGATGTCGTAGAGCATGTCCTCGTCGAGCGCCTCCATCGTGCACAGGATGGGCAGGCGTCCCAGGAACTCCGGAATCAGGCCGTATTCCTTGAGGTCCTCGACCTTGACGTGCTCGAGGATATCGCGGTCGTCGTCGTAGTTCTCGCGCACGGCAGCGCCAAAGCCGATGCCCGCGCTCTTGTTGAGGCGCTTCTTGATGATCGTGTCGAGCCCCGGGAACGCGCCGCCGCAGATGAACAGTATGTTGCTCGTGTCGATGGTCGCGTTGCGAGAGAACGGCGTCTTCATGCCGCCAGACAGCGGAACCTCCATCGTCGTGCCCTCGAGCACCTTGAGCAGTCCCTGCTGCACCGACTCTCCGCCGATGTCGCGCCCGCCGCTCGTGCCCTCCGGGCCGCCGTTGCGCTTGGCGATCTTGTCGATCTCGTCGATGTAGACGATGCCGTGCTCCGCGCGCTCGATGTCGCCATCGGCTGCGGTGATGAGCTTGGTGATGATGGACTCGATGTCATCGCCCACATAGCCCGCCTGCGTGAGCGTCGTGGCATCGGAGATGGCCAGCGGCACGTCGAGCAGCTGCGCGAGCGTCTTGATCAGGTAGGTCTTGCCGGTGCCGGTCGGGCCGAGCATCAAGATGTTGCTCTTGTCGATCTGTACATCGGTGTTCTTCTGCGCCTCGTAGCGCTTGTAATGGTTGTACGTCGCCACGGCGATGATCTTCTTGGCGAGCTCCTGGCCCACGACGTAATCGTCGATCTGCCCCTTGAGGATATGCGGAAGCGGAACAGGCGCCATGATGGGTTCGTTGGGGTCGCGCTTCTTCTCGGGCTCGCCGCCGCCCATGCCAAACGGCCCCGACCCGGAGCCGGTGAAGAACCCGATGTTGCCCCAGGGGTTCCAGCCTCCCTGGTTGCCGCTTGCGTTGCCGCCCGACGCAGAGCCATCGTCGTTGACGGCCTCGCCCGTGACCTCCTCGATGGGGTTACCGTTCTCGTCGGTCGTGGTCTTGGGCTTGTCGTTTGAACCCTGCGGCTGTCCGGGCATCGTGAAGCCGAACATCTGGGACATCTGGTTGACTTCCTTTTCGAGGCAGGAAGGGCAGATGAGCATGTTGGGCGGTAGCTGGATGAGCGTGCCGACCTCGCTTTCGGTCTTGCCGCAGCGCATGCAGCGTCGCTCGTTGCGGTTGTTGTTCTCTGTGGTGTCCGCCATGCGATTAACCTCTCGTCAAATAGCTACAGGCCGCGAAAAGAATCGCGGCCTGTACATGATTGCCTATTACGCTGTTGCACGTGCACATGGATGATGAACCGTTACCCGCGTGCATCGAACCGTCATCGAGCGGCGCTACTCGTCAGAGGAACGCGAGCTCCTGCTGGAGCCGGAACTGGAGCTAGAGCTGGAACTGGAACTGGAGCTGAAGTTGGAACTCGACCCCGAGCTATAGCCCGAGCCGGAGCTGGACTCCGAGGAGTAATCATCATCGTCGTCGTAGCTCGAGCTCTTCGAGCTGGAACTCGACCTGCTCGAGACGCTGCCGCTCTGCTCCTCCTTCAACAGTTCCTGGTAGTTGGTGTAGCTGTAGACCGGCCCGTCGGTATAGTTCCCGGTGCCGCAATCATCGCCGATATGCTCGATGTCGAAGCTGCTGGGGAAGCCATCGTACGGGTCTTTGCCGGCGATGAAGTTTTTCTGCAGCGTCGGGAAGAGATCCTGGAAGATGACGCCGTACCAGGCTCCGTCGATGGTGGCGCCAGCTTCGGGGATGGCGCGCGACACGAGGTCGCTTTCGAGGTCCATGCCGCGCATGTTAGATGCAAGCTGGATGATGCGCGAAATGTCCATGTTGGTCTCGACGCATTCGGAAAGGCCCGTGATGAGGTCGGGCATCTTGGTCGCGTCCGACTCGAGAATCTTCTTGCCGATTGCCTTGATGAGGTTGCGCTGGTTGAGCGTGCGCTGGTACTCGCCCATCGCGTAAGCGCCCTGATCTGCCGGCACGCCGTGGCGGCAGCGCGCGAGGACGAGCGCCTCCTGCCCGTTGATGGTGACCGCATCACCCGCAGGCACCCGCACCCCAGCATACTCCGTGCCCTCCGGGACCTCGACGGTGACGCCGCCGAGTTTGTCCACCAGGTCCTCGAAGCCGCTGAAGTAGATGAAGGCGTAGTAGTTGATCTTGATGCCGAGCAGCTCGTTGACCTCTTTGATGGCCAGGTCGTACCCGCCAAACTCGATGGCGGAGTTGATCTTTTGATGCCCGTGCCCCTCGATGTAGACGCGCGTGTCGCGCGGAACCGAGAGCAGGTCGACCTTCTTGTTCTTCTCGTCGACACGCGCAACCATCATCGAGTCGGTGCGGTTGCCCTCGTCGGCTTCGTTCTTGACGTCGCCCTCGCGGGAGTCGCCGCCCAAAAGCAGCACGTAGTACGGCTCGTCTGCCGTGGCAGCCGTCGTGGCGGTGATGTTGTTGTTTCCCTTGAGGTTAGAGGCGATGTTGTTGTACCAGAGCGCGCCGGCGACTCCGACGCCGGCAAGGATTGCGACGAGGGCAATCACGACGATGAGGGCGATGCGCTTCTTCTTGGAGCCACGCCCCGTGTTGCTTCTGCGGCCGACGTAGTTGTTTGCCGAGTACATGGCGGCCGAATCGGCCCTGCTGCGGTTGCGCGAATCGCGCACTTGCTGCTGCCCGCCGCGCTGCTGACGCCGGGAATTGCGCGTAGAGCTCCCCCTCGTGGCATGCATGTGCGGGTCGGTCTGCATGCGGGAAGAGGTCGCGTGCATGCGTGGGTCGGTCTGTGCGGGAGCGGTTTGCGCTTGATAGCCGCGCGAATTGGCGCTATGTCGGCCGCGGCTGCGCGCGCCGTTGCGAGAAGAAGACGTGCGCTGGTGCGACGAGGAGGCCGTGCGTGTCCGGCTTTCGTCCGAATGGGCGCGCGAGGGACGCGCGCTCCTTCTGGGTGCTCGGTCGTAGTCGTTGCGACCATCGTCGCGGCTACGACCGGACATTCGGCTGTTTCGTGCCATAACCCCTCGTTTAATCGGTTACAGGATGCTCCTGGGAGCAGGCATGGCTATCGGACCGGCGTCGTCTCAGGCGCGTTCCTTGCGAAGATAGACATACTAGAAAATCATACCAGCCGAAAAACAATGAGTCACTTCCACCGCAAAATGCGCACAATTGGCACGTGGCACGATACCCACGGCCCCTCGTGTCACCCCTCGAGCTTCTCCGCGATCTCCAACCAGGAATCCTCGAGCGCTTCGAGTTCGGCCTCGAGCCCCGAGATCTTCTCCTGCTGCTGCCCCAAGGCGACGAAGTCGGTCCCGTCGATCTTGAGCAGCTCGCCTTTGGCCTTGTCGAGCTTGCTGCGCAGCGTGCCCATCTTGCGCTCCAGCGACGTGCGCTGCTTCTTGAGCTCGCGCAGCTCCTTCTGCGAAAGCCCGCCTTCATCGCCTCCGCCCTGCTTGGCATCCGATGCCGTGCTGCGCGCGACGAACGAGCCTTGGTGCGCCCTGCGGTCAAGTTCCTCGAGGTACTGGTCCACGCCACGCGGCATGTGGATGACCTCGCCGTCGATGAGCGCGTACTGGTCGTCGGTGACGCGCTCGACCAGGTAGCGGTCGTGGCTCACGAGTATGAGCGTGCCGGGCCACGTGTCGAGCAGGCTCTCGAGCTGGGCGAGCATGTCGGTGTCGAGGTCGTTGCCGGGCTCGTCGAGAATCAAGACGTTGGGACGGTCGAGCAGGATGAGCATGAGCTGCAGGCGGCGTTTCTGACCGCCCGAGAGATCCTTGACCGGGCAGCTCATCTGTGCCGCCTCGAACCCGAGCTCCTCGAGCAGCTGCATCGGGCCCATGCTGGTGCCGTCGGCCAGCTCGTAGCGCGTCTTGTAGTGGGCGCACACCTCGCGCACGCGCAGGTCCTGAAGCTCGGTGAGCTCGAAGAGCTGCTGCGAGAGCACGGCGAACTTGACCGTCTGGCCGATCTCGACCCTTCCGCCGGTCGGCTTGAGCTTGCCCTGGATGAGGTTGAGCAGCGTCGTCTTGCCAGCACCGTTGGAACCGAGCAGGGCGATGCGGTCGCCCGCGCCGATGTTCCAGTCGATGGGCTTGATGAAGGGCTTGCCATCCCAGTCGAACGACGCGTGCTTGAGGTTGATGACCTTCTTGCCCAGGCGCGACATGGCGCTGCGGCGCAGCTCGATCGTGTTGCGCAGCGGCGGTTCGTCCGCGATGAGCTCTTGGGCCGCCTCGACCCTGAAGCGCGGCTTGCTCGAGCGTGCCTTTGCCCCGCGCGCGAGCCACGCGAGCTCGCGACGCAGGATGTTCTGCCGTTTTGCCTCGGCGACGGCCGCCTGACGCGCGCGCTCGACGCGCTGCTGGATATAGGCGGAGTAGCCGCCCTCGAACGGCGTGATGATGCGGTCGTGCACCTCCCACATGTTGAGGCACACCTCGTCGAGAAACCAGCGGTCGTGCGTCACGACCAAAAGCGCGCCCTCGCCATCGCGCCAGCGGTGCTTGAGGTGCTCGGCGAGCCAATGGATGCCCTCGATGTCGAGGTGGTTGGTGGGCTCGTCCATCATGAGCACATCCCACCTGCCGATCAGCACACGCGCGAGGTCGACGCGGCGGCGCTGCCCGCCTGACAGGCTGTCGACGGGTGCTTCGTGGTCGAGGTCGCCCACGAGCTCGTCCAGGATGCCGCGGATGCGCGCATCTCCCGCCCACTCGTATTCGGGGAGGTCCCCCACGATGGCGTGGATGACCGTGTCCGCGTCGTCCAGATGGTCGTTCTGTCCCAGCATGCCGACGGTGACCGAGCCCGTCTTGACTACACGGCCGGCATCGGGCTCGAGCTCGCCCGAGAGCACGGCGAGCAGCGAGGACTTGCCGTCGCCGTTGCGCCCGACGATGCCGATGCGGTCGCCCGCGTTCACGCCCAGGCTGAGCGCATCGAAGATACGCGCCGTCGGAAACTCGAGCTCGATGTTTTCGCATCCAAGAAGAAACGCCATGACCCACCCTCACGTACAGATTGCAATCGGCTGCTATTGTAGAAGACTTTCGCGCCGCCGCGCGCAAGTCTGCTCATCTGTACCCATCGAAGCGCCCTGAACGTGATATTCCATGTGAGCCACTGGCCCCAAGTACGCTAAGATGGGGCAAAACGTAGGAAGGTCACGCAATGGCAGATCCGCTGTTTAGCATGCAAGCGCCGCCCATAGCGGTCGACAAGAGTTCCGACACCCCCATCTACCAGCAGATATACGAATCGGTGCGCACGAGCATCGAGACAGGCGTGCTCCGCCCCGGAGACAAGCTCCCCTCCATCAGGACGCTTTCGGCCGGCCTCAAGATCGCCCGCAACACCGTCGACAACGCCTACAAGCAGCTCATCGTCGAGGGCTACGTCGCCAGCCGGCAGGGCTCGGGCTTCATCGTGCAGGAAATCTCGCGTGACGCGCTCGCCGAGCTTCCCACCCCCAAGGCGCGGGTGCAGCTCCCCAAGCGCAGGGTGGAACCGGCGCGAAACTACCGCTTCGACCTTTCCTACGGCAACCTCACCACCGATGCGTTTCCCATGAGCACCTGGCGGCGCATCGCCGCCGACGTGTTTTCCGACGCGAACGCCGAGAAGATGGCATCGTACGGCGATCCCTTCGGAGAACGCCAGCTCAGGCTCCAGATCGCACGCCATGTCGCGCTCACCCGCTCGGTGCAGTGCACGCCCGAGCAGATCCTGATCACGAGCGGCACGGAGCAATCGCTCAACGTCGTGCTGGGCATGTTTGACGCCGAGCGCGATGCGGTGGCGATCGAAGACCCGGGCTATGCGGGCGTGCGCGCCGCACTGCAGCATACGAACTTCGACGTGCGGCGCGTGCGGACACACGAAGGCGAAGACGCCTACCTCGCCGACGTGAAGGCAAGCGGCGCCCGCCTCGTCTACACCACGCCCTCGCACCAGTTTCCCCTGGGGTGGTGCATGAGCCAGCGAGTCCGCTCCGTCTTGCTCGAGCACGCCGTGAAGCATGACGCCTACCTCATCGAAGACGACTACGACAGCGCGTACCGCTACACGACGCAGCCGGTCCCCTCGCTGCGCTCCAAGGACCGCTGGGGACGCGTCATCTACCTGGGCACGTTCTCGAAGATTCTCTCGCCCGCCCTGCGCATCGGCTACATCGTGCTGCCCGTCGAGCTGCTCGACCGCTACGAGCAGCGCTACAAGGGAACCCACCCCACCGTCTCGTGGGCCGACCAGACCATCGTCGCGACCTTCATGGAGCAGGGGCACTGGGACAAGCACCTGCGCCGCATCGTCAACCTGTACCGCAAGCGCCATGAGGCGCTGACGTGCGCCCTCGCGCGCACGTTCGGCAGTCACATCGCCATGCACGACGGGGCGGCGGGACTGTTCACGGCATTCGACATCGACAACGGGATGACGCAGGAGGAGCTGGTCTTGTCTGCACGCAGCGCCGGCGTGTGCATCGCAAATTCCAAGGAGCTCTGGCTCGAGAAATCAGATGCGCCGGAAAACCTTGTCGTGCTCGGCTTTTCCGCCGTGGATGAGGCAGGGGCCGAGCAGGCGGTGGAGCTGCTTGGAGACGCCTGGCTGCAAGATTAGAGCTTAGCGCTCGGCGCCTTCGGTGCCTTTTTCGCCGGGCGCCTCTTGAGCGGCGCGTTGCGCCTTCTCCTCGTCGCTTTGGATCTTCTCGAAGGTCTTGAGCAGGTCCTCGTCCTCGATGAGCTTCTGCTCGAGGCGCTCTTGCTCGCGCTCCTCGAACTCCTCTTCGACCTCGTCTTCGTACTCGTCCTCGTACTCGTCTTCCCAGTTCTCCTCGACGAGCTTCTGACGCAGCACCGACCTCATGGACTCCGCCTCGATGAAGACGGAATGCGCCTGCGGCCAGCGCGCGTGAAGGCGTCGCTCCAGGTCGTCGACGGTGAGCAGCACCTCGTGCGCCGAAAGCTCGGTCTTGAACGTCGCGTCGATGGCGATGAGGAGGTCTTCGGGGCCCATGTACATGGTGAGGATGCGGCCGCAGCTGATGACGCGGTCGTCCGCCTCGACGATGTCGCGCAGCTCGTCGAGCGACTGGTGTTTCATGCCCTCGCCCACGAGCAGCCCCTTGGTCTCGCGCAGCAAGATGATCGCCACGAAGCACAGCAGGATGCCGATGAGGATGGATGCGACGCCGTCGAAGTAGAGATTGCCGGTCACGTCGCAGACGATCGTCGAGACGAGCGCGAAGCACAGGCCGAGCTCGGCGGCCGAGTCCTCCAAGACGACGGTGTACAGCGACGGGTCCTTGGCGTCGCGGATGAACTTGACCGGGCCCACGTCGCCGCGCGCGGCGTTGAACTGCTTGATGCCGATGCCGAGCGTGATGCCCTCGATGACCATGCCCGCCACGATGACGATGAAGTTGAGCGTCGTGTCGCCGAGCACGTGGGTGCCCGCCATGGTCTCCTGGATGGACTGCACGCCCTTGACCAGCGACATCCCACCGCCCATGAAGAACACGAGCAGCGCGACGACCATGGTCCAGAAGTAGAGCTCCTTGCCGTATCCAAACGGGTGCAGGTAGTCGGGCTTGCGGTTTGCCCGGTGCAGGCCGAGCAGCATGAACACGCCGTCGCAGGAATCGACGACGGAGTGGATCGCTTCGGAGAGCATTGCCGACGATCCTGAGATGAACGCCGCCACGAACTTGACGATGCAGACGGCGATGTTGCCGATCATGCCCGCCACGACGGCGATCTTTCCGCGTTTGCGCGTCGAGACCGAGTACTCCTCGCTCGCGCGACCTCTCAGCTCCTCAATTGACGGACCTGAATACATATGTGCTATTCACCACGTTTCGAGCCCCAGTAGAACAAGGCGACGGTGCCGGGGCCGGTATGGCTGCCGATCGTCGTTCCGATGCTGTTGATGAGGACCTCGCCGTTCATGTCGGGGCAGTTCTTCTTGACAAGAGCCGCCACCGCCTGGGCGTCGTCCATGCACGCGCTTTCGCTGATGAACACCTTGCCGGTGTATGCCGCGCCGCCGTCTGCCTGCGCGAGCATCTTTTCCGCGATGCGCTTGATGACGCGCTTCTTGGTGCGGATTTTCTCGCGTGGGACCAGGTGCCCGGCAGCGTTCATGTCGAGCAGCGGGCAGATCTTGAGCAGGTTGCCCACGAACCCCGCGGCCGGCTTCACGCGGCCGCCCTTGACGTAGAAGGTGAGGTCGGTGGAGAAGAAGTCGTGGCGCAGCTCGAGTTTGTGCTCCTCGATCCAGTCGTGCACCTCGTCGATGCCCTTGCCCGCGGCGCGCATGTCAGACAGCGTGTCCATAATCAGGCCGTAGCCGCTCGAAGCGCCGAGCGAGTCGACGATGTAGAGCGTGCGCTCGGGAAATTCGGCGCGAAGCGATGCCGCGGCGATGCGGGCGGACTCGACGGTGGACGAAAGCCCGCTCGAAAGCGACACGTGCAAGACGTCTTTGCCCTGCTCGAGGAACCTGCGGAAGTACTTCTCGTACTCGCCCGAGCCGATGGCGGCGGTCTTGGTCTCCGCCCCGTCTGCCATGCTCTGGTAGAACTTGTCGAAGGGCACGCTTTGGCCCAGGTCGTCCGGGTACTCCACGCCGTCGATGAAGAAGTGGAAGCAGATGTACTCGACGTCGATCTGCTTGAGCTTGTCGGCGGAGAGGTCGGCAGTGGATTCACAGCTCAAAATGTACTCGGGCATACGTCACCTTTCGGAATGCGCCAGGGGAAAAGGTCGAAATCTGGGCACCAGTGTAAACCATTCTCGTAAAAAGCGCGGTCATCGCATTGCGCCTATTTAATCTGAGATAGAATTACGATTCGCGAAACAAATCGCCACCATTGGCACCAGGGCATAGATTGGGATGTGCATGGATCTGACACTCGGCGTGTTCTTTGCCTCGATGGGCGCCCACCCCGCGCTCATCGTCATTCTCATCCTCGTGATAGGCGTCACCATCATCTCGGGCGCCACCGATGCGCCAAACGCCATCGCAACTGCCGTGTCGACCCGCTGCCTCAAGCCCGGCGCCGCCCTCGCGCTCGCCGCCGTTTTCAACTTCGTCGGCCTCGTGGGCATGACCTACGTCTCCACCGCCGTCGCCCACACCATGTTCAACATGGTCGACTTCTCCGGCGAGACGCACCACGCCCTCATGGCGCTGATCGCGGCCATGATCGGGTCGATCGGCTGGGGCTTCTTCTGCTGGTGGCGCGGCATCCCCGCTTCCAAGTCGCATTCGCTCATCGCCGGCATCACCGGAGGCGCCATAGCCATGAACGGCCTCGCCGGCGTCGTCATCGGCGAGTGGATGAAGGTCATCTACGGCATGGTCTTCAGCCTGGTCGCGGGCTTCATCATCGGATGGCTCATGGTCAAGCTCGTCGAGTTCGTCTTCCGCGCGGTCCCCCGCCACAAGGCCAACCAGCTCTTCGTCGTCGTCCAGGACGTCTGCGCCGCCATGCTGTCGTTTCTGCACGGCTCGCAGGACGGCCAGAAGTTCATGTCCATCGCGCTGCTCGGCATCGCGCTCTCGTTTGGCATGGAAACGAGCGGTGACACCGATTTCCCGCTGTGGCTCATGATCTTGTGCTCGCTCGCCATCTCGTTTGGCACGCTCATCGGCGGCAAGCGCATCATCAAGTCCGTCGCCATGGACATGGTCAAGCTCGAGAAGTACCAGGGCGTGGCCGCGTCGCTCACCACTGTCATCACGCTGCTCGTCTCGTCGCTCACGGGCATGCCCGTCTCGACGAGCCACTGCTCGACCGCCGCCATCATGGGCGTCGGCGCTTCCAAGAACCCGCATAAGGTCAAGTGGTCCGTGGCCAAGGACATGGTGCTCGCCTGGGTGCTGACGTTCCCGTGCTGCGGCTTTATCGGTTGGGCGCTCGCCAAAGTGTTCATGATGTTCTAAGGTCGTGCCGCCACGTGCGGCACAACCGTTCCCAACCTAGGAGGTACCCCATGAAACTCGAACTCTACAAGAAAGACACGTGCCCGTACTGCCGTCGTGTCATGTCGTACATCGAGCAGTCGGGACGCACCGACGTCGAGTACAAGGACATCATCGAATCCGACGAGAACCGCCAGCGCCTCGTCGAGGTGGGCGGAAAGCAGCAGGTCCCCTGCCTGTTCATCGACGGGAACCCGCTGTACGAGAGCATGGATATCATCAACTGGCTCGAAGGGCATGCGCCCGAAAACTAGGCGACCCTTCCGCCGCCGACATAGTTGTGGGCGCTCGACAGGCTCACGATCTTGACCGACTCGCCCGTCTGCGGCGAGTGGATGTACTGGCCGTTGCCCACGTACATGCCAACGTGGTAGATAGACGACGAGCTCGACCCGAAGAACACGAGGTCACCGGACTGCAGATCTGCCGTCGAGACCTTTGAGGAGGCGTTGTACTGCGCCTGCGCGTTGTGGGTCAAAGAGACGCCGAGCTGCGAATAGCAGTACATGGTGAAACCGGAGCAATCAAACCCCGCGGGCGTCGCGCCACCGTACACATAAGGAGTGCCGATGTAGCCCTCGGCGATTCTAACGGCACGCTCGCCGGTGGTGGGCTGAGCTGCCTGTGCCGCTGCGACGACGAGGGAAGCGGCCTTCCCTGCCGATTGCGTGCTCTCGGCTGCGCCGGAAATAACCTGCTCGAGCCCCTGCGATGCCGTCGTGTCGTCGAGGGGCTGGGCCAGCGCGGTGTGCACGGGGATGCACGAACCCGCCAATGCCAAAGCCAGCCCGGCAGTTGCGAAGGTGCGCCCAACGGAGCGCGTCACTGAAACCTTGATGTAGAACCATCTCCTGCGTCGTGGGTTTGTAATTCGTTAAAAGCGCGATAGTGCTAACGCATTGACGAGGATTCTAGCGGCCAGACCCGCGGCGCGAGGATATGCGACATTTCTTCCACGGTCTGCCAACATGCCCTACACGGCATGCGCAGAAGAACTACACAAGTTGACAAATGCCACTTTGCTGGTATGACAGCTCGTTGACCTGCGGTTTTGCGCGCAAACCTCAGCAAATCCTGATGCAGGGCGCAAAACGGTGCTATGAAGTTGTGAAGAGTCGAAAAGGCGGGGCTTATGCCTTTACCGAGGCGAAGAAGGTCGCATCGGCGAAGACGTCCTTGATGGACTTGCCTTCCAGGAACGGCAGCTCGACGAATTCGGAGGCAGTCGAGACGAGCTCGCTCGCGTCGATATAGTGTCCCTTTTCGTTGAGTTGCGCGGTGTCTTGGGCGCGCCACCATTGTTCGTTGACGTCGGTGAGGTAATAGGTCTGGCCGGCGTATTCCATATATGCGGAATGCTTCGCGCCCAGGTAGTCGGTCAGATCGTCGTACTGCAGATCAAGTGCTTCATCGGATTTCATTCCCATTGTGCACCTCTTCTCAGAGAGACTTACCGTGTCAACATTTTACTCGAGCGCGCTGCGCACCGCTCGACTATTATTGAGCAATCCGATCGATCCGCAGTGAGGAGCAGCATGTTCGACGACAAGGTACTGCAGCAGGAACTGACGACGCGTGTACGCAACGTGCTCGAGGCGGGGCCTGCCCCCGATGAGGGCGCGAGCCCCGATGGAAAATACGCATCCGACCTCGATGCCATGCTCGCCGCGGAGGTCGCATTGCAGGGCTGCCTGCGCGAGCGCGGACTCGACGACGGCTTCTTCCTCACCGAGACGCCCGACTACCATTACCCGCCGCTCTCGTGCTACGACGAGAAGCTCGCCGCGGAGCTGGGGCAGCTCATCGGCGAAGTCATGATTGCCGTCAACCCGGGCGCGTACGTGAGCCGTGCGTGCAAGACGCCCTGCATCAACACGAAAAAGCGCAAGGAACCCTTCGTGTTCAAGCCGCTGGCGCCTGCCGCAAGTTGGGACGCCGTCGGGGACGGGAGCATCGACTACACCGTCATCGACGATGGCGAGCTCAAGCCCATGCATGGCTACGGCCTCAAGCGCTTCCGCGTTGCCGACAGCGTGTGGATCGACCTGTTCGCAAACGACTACCCCCATGCCGAGCAAGACGAGCACGGCAACCCCGTGCCCGCGACGCTGTGGACCGCCGAGCTGCATGCGCCCCAGGCCAAAGCGCCCATCATGGGCATGGTCGGGCCGGGCTGGTTCGTCAACACGTGGTTCGAGCAGAACCCGACGCTCAAGCGAGCGCTCAGGACCTATCCGCAGGTCACCGAACACGAAGCGTGGGCGAAGATATACGACTGGTGGATGAACGCCGCCTGGCGCTACCTCTAAGGTGCAGATACGGCAAGCAGGGCTTGCAGGGCTTGTGGGGCTTGCGAGCCGCCGGATATACGAGCGCCCCCCAAGCGGATACAGAATCTAGCTTGCGGGGGCACTTGTGTGCGGCGATGTTATCTGCGGTACGGTTGCCTGCTACAGTGCGCAGTCTGCCAGCATGTGATCGAAGTCCGCGAGCCCTCGCTCGTCGTCGATCAGGTGATCGGCGATGCGGAACTTCCAGTCCTCGCCCACGCGCGTGCGCACGGTGACGGTGGCCTCCCAGCCAAGGTTCGCCCACTCGGCGGCGTTGCCTTCCTGATAGGCCTTGGCGCGTTCTGCGTTGAACTCGCTCGTAATGTCCGTGTGCCAGCTGTCGGCGATGCGCCACGGGAGCGACTGGATGCGCACTTGATCGTCGGTGAAGTCGAAGTGGTAGTACCGGACCAGGATGAAGCGGTAGTTGGTGAAGACGTACTTGGCCGGCGTGCGCACGCTCTTGTTGAAGTCGTCGAAGTAGTCCCCCTCGTAGCTGGCCTTGACCTCTTCGTCGTCGAGCAGGATTTCCTCCACCTCGGGAGGCACCGCGCACATGTCGCGCAAGAACGACCAGGTCCTCTGCTTATCGTCTGCCATGGCTACCACCATTCCTCTCCAGTCGAGAAAGCCTCGTGTTCTGATACCTCTATTGTACTCGCGCGAAGCTAGAGCCGACGTCTAGTTGCCATTTTGATGCTGTTGCGAAACATGCCCATCGAGCTGCGCAAACGCATCTGCCGTCTCGGAGACCTGCTCGGCCGGCGCAATGCTCGCCTCGCCGTCTCCGTCCTGGGCGCCATAATCGCCAAACTGCGCATGATTGCCCCCGTCGATGACGAGCTCCTGCGCATTCGGGGGAAGGTTCTTCCAGTTGCTCTGGTAGCTATCGCGGTTCAAGACCCCGTCTTGCGTGCCATATGCACTCAGAACTGCAAGATCGTCGGCGGAGAGGTCTTCGGTGGCGTAGGAGGCGCACAGCAGCAGCCCTGTGTACTCGTCCGCATGGCCAGCGAGGTACTTGGCCGCCATGGCTCCCCCGAGCGAATGCCCGCCAAGGTACCAGCGCGTCACGTCCGGAGCGGCCTCCCTTGCACCATCCGCTACGTCGATATCGAAAAACGCCAGGTTGAACGGCATCTTGACGAGCACGCAGGTAAACCCGCGCTCAGAGAAAGCGCGCATGAGCGGTGCGTATGCGGTGTAGTCGACCTTTGCGCCAGGATAGAAGACGAGTCCCGCGCCATTTGCCGCCTGGCGATTGACCGGCTCGAAGACGACGTCACCGTCGTCGCATGTCCTAACCGATACCGCAGCGTCGGACTGCAGGGACTCCCTTGCCGCCTGCCCCGCAGGATAGGAGGTGTTGAGATAGACAGCGACGGCGATGACCAGCGCAACGACGACCGTTGCGATCACGCCGAGGATGATGGTTCGCTTCTTATGTTGCAATGCCATGCAGGCGCCTCCAATCGAGTTGAGCTTCTAGGCTAGCACGCTTTTGCTGCAAGACGCGCGAAGGCCCCGAAACCGGGGCCTTCGCAGGAGGGGGGGGTATGAGAAAGGAAGAGATTATCAGGGGATGAGAGAGGGCTTACTTTGCCTGCTGAGCATGGGTGAAGAGGAAGGCAGAGGCAATGCCGAGGGTCATGACGGTGTAAAACGCGATGCAGAGTTCGGTGAACATGGGGATGTTCCTTTCGGTTGGGTTCGTATCTCTTATGGGTTCACTGTACTGGCATCGCGATAGGGTTCTCGTTGCAGTTGGCGCAAGCGGCGTTGCAGTTTGCAGAATGCGACGTGGGGGACGCGAGGACGTACGGGAGCCAGGGAGCCAGGATTCCCTGGCGGTGCCAATCCTGAGTGGCCCGTGGGCGCTCCACGCCAGAAGAGCCTGGCAGCGCCAGCGTTCAGTGGCGCCACATCTCGCAAACTCGCGCTTCCTGCCGCACCCATCATCGGCAGACCCCTGCCCCACCCTCTCAACGGTGCAGCTCGCGCAGGACCTCTTTTCTCCGGCCGGCATCGAACAGCCGCGCACGAAGCTCCCGTTGGGCAACCTGATGCTGCGCCGTGGGGATCCGATACCGAATGCACTGCATCGAATAGAGCTCCCGAATGAACTCCTCGAACGCCGTTTCGTGCATCACCTGTCCACGCGTCAGCGAAAGGCTTGTCACTCCAAGCGCCTGGATGATGTTGCGCCGCCTCGCATCGCGGAACAGCTTCTCCGATGCGGCATGCACTGCATCGCTGTCGTACTCGACCTCGAGATTGCTGTCCGACCAGAAAAAATCGTAGCGAAACGCTCCCGTGCTCGATGTTTTCTTATAGCAATCGGGGATATTCACGGAAAAGCCGAGTTCAGGAAGCGGAAGCGCTCCTCCGCCATACCGACGCGGCAGGCACATGAGCATCGCTACTTTCACTTCCATCGGGGACTCTGCATTGGCAGCTATTTGTCCAAGGCAGCGCTTGGTCAGGACCGCTCCCGGCAAGTTTGGATTCTTGGAGATAAACGCCGAGATACTCTTCGGGGATGCAAGAGGCACTTGACGCTGCGCAATGCCGAATTCTCTATCTTCGCATAGATAGAAACACGAGCAGAGCAACGAACCCAACTCGACAAGGGACACAAAATCGCATTTCGTCGCAACCGACACGAGCGCGGCCTCCGGAGAAACAAGCAGCGCATCATCTGTTGGCAATGCAGCGCTGCTGGCTAGCGCAGATCGCGAGACTGTCCGATAGCGGAACCTGTGCTTAAGCGGTCGGCTGCTCGCATCAATCGTTGCGAGATGGAGCGTCTCACAATCGATGTCCAGAGAACGCTGCAGAAAGGCCTCGAGCTCCGGTCTTGATGCCGGAGACATTCCCCTTTGGACGACAAGCTGCGCCCTGTCGAGCATCACCGGTGTGACCGGATGATGCAGGTAGTACTCAAGTGCCGATATGTCGTCAACGAGAATCGTCATGGGCTGGTTATAGCAGCAATTGCTCGCCACGTCTCTGACCCGCATCCGAGCTAGATACGAGGTAAACACGAGCTCGATGCGACTTCTTCATGAGAAGCGCGGAACACGAGGGGCCGAGCTGAGGAAATAGATGCGTTCAGCCTTCCCCGATACGCTCCGACGCCGCTTAGGATTGGCAGTGCCAGGAATTCTTGGCGCGCGACGGGTTCTCGCCACTCAGGATTGGCACTGCCAGGAATTACTGGCAATAGCCATCTAGATCTGGCACTGCCAGGAATTATTGGCGTCGCGGAGCTTTTTGCCACTCATTGTTGGCAGCGCCAGAGATTATTGGCGCTTGGCGGGTTCTGGCCATTCATCGTTGGCAGTGCCAGGTTTATCTGGCGGAAGCCACCCAGGATTGGCACTGCCAGGAATTGTTGGCGTGGGAAGGGCTTTCGCCGCTCAGGATTGGCAGTGCCAGGGATTACTGGCGTCTGGCAGCTTCTCGCCGCCCAGCGTTGGCAGTGCCAGGGATTCCTGGCACGCGGCGAGTTTTCGACACCCAGCTCCAAGCATGAAAAAAGCTCCCTTGCGGGAGCTTTCAAGTTTATCTGGTGGACCGTCGGGGGTTCGAACCCCGGACCTTGGGATTAAGAGTCCCCTGCTCTGCCAGCTGAGCTAACGGTCCAAGCAGCGAATAGAGATTATACACGTTTTCGCTCCCGTGTCCAGAAAAAACTGGGGTGGGTGAAGGGACTCGAACCCTCGACCTCCAGAGCCACAATCTGGCGCCCTAGCCAACTGGGCGACACCCACCATAGCCTTTTCAGGTGCGTCCAACCTAGCAGACGCAAGGCGGAATTATAGAGTAAAACTTCGCACGAGACAAACCCTTTTTGAACAATTCTTTTCTGGAGACCGATATGCGCCCTTGTACAGTTTATTCTCCCAGCGATATAGTTAGTGCAAAAGAATACCCTGCAAGAGAGAAACGCGAGTTCACTGTGCCACCAATCAGCAACATCCAGCTTCACCACAGACTGATGCGCGCATCGCATCTTCTCCGCCATGGCCACGGAGAGCCCGAGCTGAAGGTCGCGCCGGGGCAACGCCGCGTTCTCACGAATCTCTTCGAAAACAACGGCGCGCTCCCCCAGCAAACGCTGCTCGAACTGCTCGGCATCGCCCCCGCCACGCTTTCCGAGGCACTCGGCAAGCTCGAGTCCCGCGGCATGATCGTCCGCGAGAAATCGGACAAGGACAGACGTGCCGCCATCGTCCGCCTCACCGAGGCAGGCTCCAAGCAGGCGGAAAATATTCTCTCCGTCGACAAGGCAGTCGCGGCGGAGGTTTTCGCGCCCCTCGACGCAGACGAGAGGAGGGCGCTCGCAGGCGCCCTCCAGAAGATTCTCGATGCGTGGAATGCCAACAACTAGCAGATTCGCGGAAGCTGCTCTCCCACGAGCATGTCGAGGATGCGCTCGCTGCCAAAGCCCGTGCGCAGGTAGACATGCCCATCGCCTTCGATGACCTCGCCGATTATCGCGGCATCAGCACCATACTTGTTACCGCGCATCGCCGAAAGCGCCGCATCTGCAGCGCTCGGGTCGACCACGCAGATCATCTTGCCCTCGTTTGCCACCTGGAACACGTCGTAGCCGAGCATCTCGCATGCGCCGCGAACCTGATCGTGCACCGGCACGGCGTCCTCTTCGATGCGGATGCTGCACCCGGACGCCTCGGCGAACTCGTTGAGCGTAGACGCCACGCCCCCGCGGGTCGGGTCGCGAAACGCACGTACTGTGCCTTCGGGGCAGGCATCGAGGACCTCGGCGATGAGATGGTTGAGCGGCGCGGCGTCGCTTTGGACGGTCGTGGAGAAGCTCAGCTCCTCGCGCGTCGAGATAATCGCAATCCCATGATCGCCGATCGTGCCGCTGACCAGCACCTTGTCGCCGGGTTTGATATTGACGGCAGACAGGTCGATACCGTCGCGCAGCACGCCGACGCCCGCCGTGTTGATGTACACGCCGTCGCCGTGGCCGCGATTGACCACCTTGGTGTCTCCAGTGACGATCTCGACCCCCGCCTCCTTGGCCGTCTTTGCCATGGACGCGCAGATTCTCTTCAAGTTCTCGATCGGATAGCCCTCCTCGAGCACGAAGCCGCACGAGAGGTACTTGGGGACGGCGCCGCTCGTGGCGACATCGTTAACCGTCCCGCACACCGCCAGATGCCCGATGTCGCCGCCGGGGAAGAAATGCGGCGTAACGACGAACGTGTCGGTCGAGAAGGCGATGCGATTCGTCGGGATGTCCAGCGATGCCGCGTCATCCGCGCGCTTGAGCGTCTCGCCCGCATACGCGTCGAAGAAAAGCCCTTCGATGATGTCGCGCATCATCGTGCCGCCGCTGCCATGTGACATCAGTACCGTATCAGTTGTCTGCATCCTCTTGCCTCGCTACTTCATATCTTCGAACTTGGAGAAATCGATATTGCCCATCCCGGGGATGCGCATCTTGCGACGGCGCTTGCCCTTCTTCCCCTTGCTCTGGGCGTTGAACGCGGTCATGACCTTCTTGACCTGCTTGCGCGTCTCGTTGAAGCGTTTGATCAGCTGGTTGACCTGCGTAACCGACATACCGCTGCCGCGGGCGATGCGCGCGCGGCGCGATCCGTTGAGCATATTCGGCTTGCAGCGCTCCTCGGGCGTCATCGAGTTAATGATCGCCTCGATGCGGTCGAGCTCCCCTTCGTCGACATTGCCGTCGGCCAAAGCCTTGTTGCCTCCGGGCAGCGCCGAGACGAGCGAGCCGAGGCCACCCATCTTGCGTGTCTGCTTGATGATGTCGAGGAAGTCGTTGAAGTCGAACTGGGCGCGTGCGAGTCGCTCCGCCTCAGCCTTCTCGATTTCCTTGTCCTGTACCTCGATGGCGCGCTCGATGACCGAGACGACGTCGCCCATGCCGAGAATGCGCTTTGCCATGCGGTCGGGGTGGAAGACCTCGAGCGTGTCAGCCTTCTCGCCCGCGCTGATGAACACGATGGGCTTACCGGTGACCTCGCGGATGGACAGCGCACCGCCGCCGCGGGCGTCGCCGTCCATCTTGGTCATGATGACACCGTCGAAATCGACCTGACGCGCAAACTCGGAGACGACGTTGACGACGTCCTGGCCGGTCATGGCATCGACGACCATGAAGATCTGATCGGGTTTGACGGCATCGCGGATCGCGACCGCCTCGTTCATCATGTCCTGGTCGACGTGCAGGCGGCCCGCCGTATCGACGATCACGACGTCGCGCATGTTGTCGATAGCGTCTTGGACCGCGCCCTTCGCGATCTCGACGGGATGCTTGCCGTCGCCGCGGAACACGCGGACGCCTTGCTCGTCGCCAAGCGTCTGCAGCTGGTCGGCAGCAGCCGGGCGGTACACGTCGCATGCGGCGAGCAGCGGAACGTGTCCTTTCTTCTTGAGGCGGTAGGCGAGTTTTGACGCGGCGGTCGTCTTGCCCGAGCCCTGCAGGCCGACGAGCATGATGACGCTCGGAATTCTGCTGCCCAAGTGCAGCTCGGTCGTCTCGCCGCCCAGCAGCGCCTGCATCTCCTCGAGGACGATCTTCACGACGTTTTGCCCGGGCGTGAGCGAATCCATGACGTCTGCGGTCATGCAACGCTCTTTGACCTGGCGGCAGAACTTCTTGACGACCTTGAAGTTGACGTCTGCCTCGAGCAGCGCCATCCGGATTTCCTTGATGCCGGCGTCGATATCTTCTTCGGTCAGCTTGCCTTTCGAGCGAAATCCGGAGAAAACGTTTTGGAGCTTATCAGATAGGTTGTCGAACATATATGCACTCTCCTACGAGAACCAACGGCGCATTTTCTGGCGGAACGTCTCTTTTTCCTGCGGCTCTTCCTCGGGCTCGGGGGCCTCCTCGGCATCAGGCTCGGATTCGGGCTCCGCAACGGGCTCGGGCTCGGCGGCGACATCGTCTTCGGGTGCCTGCGCTGCCGCAAGAGCCTCTGCGGCAAGCGCTTCCTCGTCGGCTTCGGAGAGGATGGTGGGCTCGGGGTCGGACGCCGGTTCCGGCTCGGGCTCGGGCTCTGGCGCCGGTTCAGGTACCGGCTCAGGCTCCGATCCGGTCAGCGGCTCGGGTTCGGGCTCGGGCTCCGATTCCTCTGCAGGCTCCTTCTCCTGACGCGGCTCTTCGACAGCCGGCTCCAGCTGCTCCTCGGCCTCGCGCTCTTCGGCATCCTCCTGAACGGCTTGCTCGCCGCGCATGTCGCCGAACAGCGCCTCGGCATAGTCGTGGGCGACGAAGGGCTCGAGGTCCTCGATGCCCTCGCCCACGCCGACGCGGCAGATGGGCAGTCCCAGCTCGTGGCTGATGGCGACGGCAATGCCGCCTTTTGCCGTGCCGTCGAGCTTCGTCATAATGACGCCGTCAAGGCTGAGCGCCTTGTTGAACTCGCGCGCCTGCTGCAAGCCGTTTTGGCCGGTCGTGGCGTCGATGACGAGGACGGTCTTTACGTCGATGTCCGCACGTTTGCGTGTGACGTTGACGACTTTCTGGAGCTCGCGCATGAGCTCGTCGCTCGTGTGCAGACGCCCTGAGGTATCGATTAGCACGAGGTCGCTTTGCAGCTGCTCCGCGCGCTCCATGACGTCGTAGCACACGCTCGCAGGGTCGGCACCGCGCTCGCGTTTGATGACCTCGACGCCGCTGCGCTCCCCCCAGACGTCGAGCTGCTCGATCGCGGCCGCGCGGAAGGTGTCGGCAGAGCCGATGAGGACCTTGCGACCAGCGGCAGACGCCTGATAGGCGAGCTTGCCGACCGTCGTCGTCTTGCCAGCGCCGTTGACGCCGACGAAGAGCACGCAAACCGGGTTGAGCCTGAACGGGTCGTTGTCCGTCGGCGCGAACAGGCCCTCGATTTCGTCCGCGAGAAGGTCGAGCACGGCATATGCATCGGGAAGTGCCTTGCGCGTCGCCTGTTCGCGGAGGTTCTCGATGACCTGATCGGAAGCGGAGCCCCCCAGGTCGCTCAAGATGAGCGTCTCTTCCAAATCGTCCCAGAACTCCTCGTCGAGCTTGGGGCCGCGTCTGAAGATGATGTTCACCCGCTCGCTGAAGCGCTCGCGGCTGCGCTTGATTCGATCTCTAAATGCCATATGCAGCAAACTCCCGTGTAGCCAAAATTGCACCAGGATATTCTATACCGCATCGCACGCGGCCCGCGCGGGCGTTATGCAGCCGTTGCGCGCGAACGGGCGCAACGTTAGAGGGCAGACGCCGGGAAGTAGGGGCACTCCTTGCGCAGGCACTGGGGATTACAGCTGTAATACGAGCATACAACCTGGTCCGGAAGCTCCATCTGGACGCCGGTCGCCTCAGCGATGAACGGGACGGCAGTCGTGATGGCGGTGAAGCACGTGCGCTTGCAGCAGCGCGGGCCGCCGAGCTCGGCAAGGTTCGCGAGAATTTCCGAGGTCAGGCGCTGGCAGAGAGCCCACGGCTCGCGCGACATGGGCGTCGCCCCGACGATGATGCTCATCGCCTGCCCCGAGCTCGTCGCAGCGCCGCACACGCCCCAAAAGCCGCAGGTGCCCCCGGGAATGTCGAGACTGCGGGTCTTGAGCTCGGCGAGCGCCTCTTCCCGGTCGAGCTCGCCTCCCGAGTTTGCATATGCCGCAAGCAGCGCAGCACCGGCGAGCGTGTGGTGCTCGGGGCCGTTGGGATAGATCCTGGCATCGTCCATCGCCTGCATCGCAATCTCGATGGGATTGGCCGACGTGGTGTGCAGGCACACGTCCATGATGCAGTCCACACCGCCGGCGCGATGGCAGCTGTCGCACACGTAGTGTCCGTCCTCGCAGATGCTGTGGCCAAGCTCGCGTTTGCCGCAGGTGACGCACGCCATCTCGCGTGCATCACGGTAATACATAAGCGGTTTCCCGCAGATTGCACAATTTCCCTTCCCAACGCCCACGAATGAATCCCCTCGCACTCAATAAAATGAAACGATACCCACGGCCCCTCGGACCAAAATGACACGATATCCACGACCCCTCGGACCAAGGTGACGGCTAGCGGATGAAGTTCGTGTTCGGCTTCTCGAGCTTGACGGGCTGCTCGACGCCGCTTTGCTTGCCCGCCTCGATGCTCTTGAGCAGCCAGGCCATGTTACGGCCCAGCACATGCATGATGTGCACGCCTTCTTCGTCCTTCATGACGTCTTCGGGCTTGCTGCCGTGGACCATCGGCCAATAGCACGAGCTCACGAGCGGCATCTCGGAGTAGGTGAGGTACTTCTGCAGCACTTCGAGCGTCGCCGTGGTGCCCGCCCTGCGCGCAGACGTCACCGCCGCGCCCGGCTTGCACCGAAACGCCTCGGCATAGCCCGAGAACAGGCGGTCGAGAAACGCCTTGATCTCTCCCGAGGGACCGGCGTAATACACCGGCGAGCCGATGACCAGGCCATCTGCCAGCGCGCCCTTCTCGCCGACCTCTTTGACGAGCGCATCTACCTTGCCTTTCAGGACGTCGACACCGATGTGCACGATCTCGGTCTCGATGCCCGCTTCGGCAAGCGACTCGCCCACGAGCGACAGCGCCGTATAGGTGCAGCCACGCTCTTTGCGGCTGCCGTTGAGCATGAGTACTTTCATGTTGTTTCTCCTTCGGACAAGAATGGCTTTGTAAAATATAGCCTCGCGAGAACAAAACAGAAAGGAATTCCCGTGAAAGCAAAATTCATTCACCGTTGCACGCACGTACTCGACAAGCAGGCGAGCATCGCGTTTTACGAGAAGGCGCTCGGCATGCACGTCGTGCGCGAAATGGGCCCCGACGACGGTTCCTGGACCAACACGTACCTCGCGAACGACGAGACGCCGTTCGAAATCGAGCTCACGTGGAACAACGGGCGCACCGAGCCCTACGAAAACGGCGGTCGGGACACGCACATCGCCTTCGAGGTAGACGATTACGATGCGGCGCACGAGCTGCACGAGCAGATGGGCTGCATCGTCTTCGAGAACCCGCGCATGCACCTGTACTTCATCGCAGACCCCGATGGCCAGTGGATCGAGATTCTCCCCGCGAACTAGCATCTTCCCGACGATGTTACTCCTGTGAAAACAACGCACCACGAGAGGCGCCGGCAGCAATGAAACGCTCTATAATGCAGAGAACCTCACTACCGACCGCAGGCAAGGAGAGCTCATGACCGAGCACAGCATCGATACCGATATCCCGCGCATCACGGGCACGCTGCGAGCGCACGCCATCGAGACGCCCAAGTCGATTCGAGACGCGCGTGGCATGGCGATCATGGGCAGGCGCGTGAAAAGCGTCGTCTACACGACCGACCTCGCGATCATCCGCAACTGCGACGCCGACGCGGTCATGGCGGTCTATCCGTTCACGCCCCAGCAGGTCATCTCGCAGGCCATCATCAGCGCCTCCCCAATGCCCGTCTTCTGCGGCGTCGGCGGCGGCACGACGAAGGGCATGCGCTCGGTCATCATGGCCCAGGACGTCGAGGCCCAAGGTGCCTACGGCGTAGTCGTGAACTCCCCCATCAGCAACTCGAACATCAGGCTGATGAAAAGCGTCATCGACATCCCCATCATCGCCACCGTCGTCACCGAAGAGGAAGACGTCCAGGCAAGGATCGACGCCGGTGCCTCGATCATCAACGTGGCCGCCGGCAAGCGCACCGCCGAGGCGGTCGCGCGCATCAGGGAGCAGTATCCGTCGCTGCCCATCATGGCGAGCGGCGGCAGGACCGAGGAGTCCATCCGGGACACCATCGCCGCCGGCGCGAACACCATCGTCTTCACCCCGCCTTCCAACAGCGAGATTTTCAGCAATATGATGGACGAGTACCGCACCATGAAGACGAAGAACCCGGAGTACGATCTCGGCGCTTCGCTCAGAGAGCGCGGCGACCAACTCAAGTCGCTCATCAAGCTTCTGGGCAAAGAAAACTAGCGCACAGGGCGGGCAGCATATGCCCGCCCGCTTTTTCTCACGAGCATTGTGGCTGTGCCATACGCCGCACGCGCCATGCGCGAAAGGTGCGAGCGCGTGCCCCTATTCCCCCTGGCGCAGTATCCGTGCCAGCTCGCGTTGGACAGCATGCTCGGAGTTCGTCCCGATGACCCGGTCGCTGACCTGCTTGAGCGCAGCGCGCGCGTTTCCCATCGCATACCCATGCCCGGCCATCTTGATGAGCTCGTAGTCGTTCATCGAGTCGCCGAAGGCAATGAGCTCGACGGGTACCGAGCCGTACCATTCCATGATCTCACGCATTCCGGTCGCCTTGTTGACACCGCGTTGCAGCACGTCGACCCAGCGGTTTCCCGACGGGGCAAATACGAAGTCATCGCCCAGCTCGCGCGTGAGCACATACGCCATGTCCATGACATCCTCGTCGCAGTTGATGGATACCTTGACGATATCGATGCACGGGAGGGGCAGCTCCGTGTATACCGGCTCGGGCAGGTCCTTGTCGAACTCCGGCGTGTACACCTGCCGGTCGTCCAGCAAAAAGGTGCGCGTGCGGTCGAAAAGTGCCAGGTGCATGCAATCGAACTGGTCCACGAGCTCGATAAGCTTGCGTAGCGCGACGCGCGAGAATATCTCCCGGCTCAGGAGCTTGCCGCGGAGCATCACCTGCGCGCCGTTGGAGGCAACGAAGTCCATGTTTTCCAGGACGGGGTCGAAAAGCGAGATGAGCGTGTCGAGGCGCCTGCCCGATGCCGCGACAAAGCGGATGCCGCGCGCGTCGATGTCTCTGATGAGGTCAAACGTCTCTTCCGGAAGCCGTGAGTTCTCGTCGAGCAGCGTTCCGTCCATGTCGCAGGCAATAATCGTCGTCATGATTTCTCCTTCTCACGCCCAAACCCTTTGGGCTCTCTCATCACATTTCGTTTCGGATAAACCATAGCTCGCGGTTCGTGGCGCCTGCCGCATTTGACGCAAAGTTCACTCCGGCGCCTGCTGTAAAGTGCACGGAATGTACGGCAGTGCCACACATCTGCTGCAAATCGCACGGGAACTGTGGCAGTGCCACACATCTCGCGCATATCGTGGCGTCCGCCGCGCCTCATGCGGGGCGGACGGGCCACCGTCCCTTGAACTGCTGCGCTATCGTGACGAACTCCTCCACCGCCGGCGACGTGACCGGCGGAAGCGCAATCCCAAACTCCAAATAGCGTTGCGGGCTGAGCGGCAGTGCCACCACGCCCCCCGCCAGCTCCTCGGCGATGCCGTCGGCGCACAGGCTCACGCCGAGCCCCGCCTCCACCATCGAGTAGGTCGTGCGCCAGCCCGAGGTCGTGAAGCGTATGTCGGGCTCAATCCCCTTCGCGTACATCAGGTCCTGGAACAGTGAGTCGTCATCGGGGTTCGTCATGACGAACGGAACGCCGTCGAGCTCGACCAGCAGCACCTCGCTGTGCCGTGTGAGCGCCGTCCCGCGGCGCGCCCACACCATGATCTGCTGGCGCCCGAGCCCAATCCACTCGTAATGCTCGAGAGGCCCATGGCACAGGCAGCAGTCAATCCTGCTCTGATCGAGCAGCGCACGCTGCTGCGCGTTGCTGCCGCCAACCACATTCACCTTCACGTTGGGGAACCGCCGCCGATACTCCCGTAGCACCGCAGGCAACCAATAACTTGAGAGGGTCGACAAGCAGCCGATGGTGAGCTCGCCTTCTGCGAGGCCGCGGATGCGGGCGCTCGTCTGATGCGCCTGGTCGTCGATCCGCATCATCTCCCGAAACAGCGGCAGCATCCGCGCGCCCTCGGGCGTGAGCTCGACGCCCGTCGAACGCCGTGCGACCACAGGAAATCCCAGCTCGCCCTCGAGCGCGTTGATGAGCCTGATGATGCCGCTCGGTGTGTATCCAAGCTGCTTGGCGGCCCCCGACATGCTCCCGTTGTCCACCGCGGCGACGAACGCCTCGCATCGTTTGATGTCCACGCCTGCCCCGTCCCTCTCGACGCTATCACAAATTGTTATATCGATTATTAATTTTAGCATCGCGCGCTAAAGAAGCTAGGATGCCACCAAGCCGCCGAGAAAAGGGGCGGCACTTCTCAGGAGGAAAGGCACATCCGATGATCGTCAAAGTCGCACTGCTCGTCATATTCATCGCCACCACCATCTACATCGGCTACTACAGCCGCAAGAAGGCGACGGACGTCGACGGCTTCGTGCTCGGCGGTCGCAAGGTGGGCCCATGGATGAGCGCATTCGCCTACGGGACCTCCTACTTTTCCGCCGTCGTGTTCATCGGCTACGCGGGCCAGTTTGGCTGGAAGTACGGTCTCGCCGCCTTCTGGGCAGGCATCGGCAACGCGCTGGTCGGCTCGCTGCTCGCCTGGTTCGTGCTCGGCCGCCGCACGCGCATCATGACGCACCACATCAAGGCGACGACCATGCCCGAGTTCTTTGGCAAGCGCTTTGACAGCCAGGCCCTGCGCATCGTCTCCGCCCTCATCATCTTCGTGTTCCTCATCCCCTACACCGCCTCCGTCTACAACGGCCTCGGGCGCCTGTTCGGCATGGCGTTTGCCATCCCCTACGAATGGTGCGTCGTCGCCATGGCCGTCGTGACCTGCATCTACGTGGTCTGGGGAGGCTACAGCGCCACGGCGCTCAACGACACCGTGCAGGGCATCATCATGCTCGTGTCAATCGTGGCCGTCATCGTGAGCGTGCTCAACGGGCACGGCGGTTTCACGCAGGCGCTCATCAGCCTCGCGAACGCATCCGACCCAACCGTTCCCAACGGCACCGTCGCCGGCGTCTTTGCCAGCATGTTCGGCCCCGACCCGCTCAACCTGCTGGGGGTCGTCGTGCTGACCTCGCTCGGCACCTGGGGGCTTCCGCAGATGGTGCAGAAGTTCTACGCCATCGAGTCCGAGTCCGCCATCACGAAAGGCGCCATCATCTCGACCGTCTTCGCGATCGTCGTCGCGGGCGGCTCGTACTTCCTCGGCGGCTTCGGACGCCTGTTCTCCGACGAGCTCGACGTGACCGTCAATGCCGCGGGCGTGCTCGTGCCCGCAGCGGGTTACGACTCGATCATCCCCACGATGCTCTCGGGGCTGCCCGACATCTTGATCGGCATCATCGTGATCATGGTGCTCTCCGCCTCGATGTCCACGCTTTCCTCGCTGGTTCTCACCTCGAGCTCCACGCTCACGCTCGACTTCATCAAGCCGGTGTTTCGCAAGAGGATGCTCGACTCCGAGGCGCTCGCGTGGATGCGCGTCTTGCTCGTGGTCTTCGTGGTGATCTCCGTCGTCATCGCGCTCGTCCAGTACAACAGCTCCATCACGTTCATCGCGCAGCTCATGGGCTACAGCTGGGGCGCGTTGGCCGGCTCGTTCATCGCCCCGTTCCTGTACGGGCTGTACCTCAAGCGCTCGTCCAAGGCGGCGGCCTGGGTCTGCTTCGCCTGGGGCGTCGGCCTCACCGTGGTCAACATGGCGACGGGCCTTGCAGGGCACCCCCTCATCGACAGCCCCATCAACTGCGGCGCCATCGCAATGGTCGGCGCGCTCGTCATCTTCCCACTGGTGAGCCTCGTCACGCCATCTGGCATGGGCAAAGAGCACGTCGAGTGGTGCTTCAGCGGATACGACGAGCGCGTGTTGGTCAAGGCCTCCGAGGCAATCGGCGACGTGGAGCCCCAGCAGCCCGCTGCTCCGGCGGTTCCGGCGACAGGAACCGCGTCCAATTCATCGATTCGGTGAAGAAAACCCGGGGATACGCCCGCACGCCAACCGCTCGCACTATCATCGACTCACAGAGCACACCACATCATGGCGTGTCCTTTGAAGAAAGTACGGGCGGCGAGATTGGGCATTTGCAGAGCCGCTGCCCGTCAGACGAAAGGATGGGTTCTATGTGCACGGGTATCCGCTTCTCAGACGCTCAGGGCAATCTCTACTTTGCCCGCAACCTTGACTGGAGCTGCTCGTATGGCGAGCACGTCGTCATCACGCCGACAAACGCCAAGGTCGTCTCGCTGTTCGGCGCGACAGACCGAATCGACTACCCCATCATCGGCATGGGCATCACGGCGGCGGGCACGCCGCTGTACTTTGACTGCGCGAACGAGCGCGGCCTCGCGGTTGCCGGTCTGAACTTCCCGGGATACGCGCACTACGAGGAAGGGCCTGTCGAGGGCAAGACGAATGTCGCCGCCTTCGAGTTCCCGCTGTGGGTCGTCGCCAAGCACGCGACTGTCGACGAGGTCGAGGCAGAGCTCGGCAACGTCGCCATCGTCGGCAAGACGCTCAGCGACCAGATGCCCGTCTCGTATTTGCACTGGATCATCGGCGACGGCACGCGCAGCATCGTCGTCGAATACACCTCCGAGGGCATGCAGGTGTTCCACGATGACTTCGACGTGCTCGCCAACCAGCCCGGCTTTGCCTGGCACGCCGAGAACGTGCGCAACTACCTCAACGCCACGCCCGAGGTTCCCACGGGCGTGAAATGGGACAAGGCCGAACTCGCGCCGTACGGCTCGGGCGGCGGCATGCGCGGCATCCCCGGCGACTACTACTCGCCGTCCCGCTTCGTGCGTGCCGCGTACCTCAACGCGAACTACCCGGTCAAAGACACCGAAGAGGAAAACGTCGCCCGCATGTTCCATACGCTGCAGGGCGTGAGCATGATCGACGGCGCCGCCCGCATGACCGACGGCGCGTTCGAGATAACCGTCTACACGGGTGGCTTTTCTGCCCGCACCAACACCTACTACTACAACACGTACGACGACCCCGCGATCCGCTCGGTCGCGCTCTCGGACTACCCCACCGACGGCACCGAGCTCATCGAGGTCAAGTAGCCCTCGCGCGACAGGGGACCCGTGGTGGCGGGCAGCATTGCACGCACCTGGCGCCCGACGCGGCCACCGAGGCTGCGGCGGGCGCCGTCATTTCTGGCTAGATGCCTGCGCGAGCAGCTCTTCGAGACGCGAAGTCTCCAAGACGTAGTCCTTGCCGCAGAAATGGCAGTGAGCCTGGGCCGGCTCGCCTTTCTCGACCATGTCGCGTAGCTCGTCTTTTCCCAGCGCAACGACCGCACGGGTGGCGCGCTCCTCGTTGCAGCCGCAGTGGAACTGCGCGGGCACAACCTCGAGCTGCTGGTAGTCGAGGCCGCGCAGCAGGTACTGCAGAATATCGGTGGGCGTCATGCCGTCCTCGAGAAGCGAGGTCACGGAGGAAACATCCGCGAGGTTGTGCTCGAGTTCGTCTACAAGGTAGTCGTAGTAGCCGGGCATGAGCTGGATGATGAAGCCGCCCGCCTGCTTCACGCTCGTGTCGCCGTTGACGAGCACGCCGACCCCCACCGACGTAGGCACCTGGTCGCTCAAGACGAAATACGAGGTGAGGTCGTCGCCGATCTCACCCGAGACGAGCTCGACGGCACTGGAATAGGGCTCGATGCCGGGCTGGTCCCGTATCACGGTCAGCGTGCCGGCCCCTATGCCACCGCCGACGTCGAGCTTGTCGAGCGCATTGTGCGCACGCCACACATTGGGGTGGTTCGCAAAGCCCTTGACCTGTCCGTGCGTGTTTGCCGTGACCGTCAGCCCGCCGATCGGCCCGTCGCCGCGCACGGTGAGCGTCACCATCTCGTCTGGCCCCTTGAACATGACGCCCATCATCTGCCCCGCCATCATCAGGCGGCCAAGCGCCGCGGTCACGAGGGGACTCGTGCTGTGGTTTTCGTGCGCCGTCTGCACCGTCTCGCGCGCAGTGATCGCAAACGCGCGAATCATGCCGTCTGCCGCGGTGCCACGGACGATGTGGTCGCCCTGGTGCGTCCCACGTTCTTCGAACCCGATGAGCTCGCCTGCCATATGCTGCCTTTCCACGTCTGCTGTCAGCGTTGCATGCTAGCACCGCGCCGCATCGGCAAGCGTTACGAAACCCCAACCGTTGCGTCTTACGAGGAAGACAGCTCGAGCGAGGCACCGGGGGCGATCTCGCGCACATCGCCTTTCCACGGGCCGTCCAACAGCTCATGCGCCCGCGGCAGCAGCGTTTCGCGCACGACGGCGATCGCATCGGGATACGCTGGCGTCGGTCCGAGTCCGAGAAGGGCGAGCGCACCGACGAGCCCCTCCCCGCGCAGGAGCTCCAGCCGCCCGAGTTCGTCGACGACGAGCAACGACGCTGCCGCCTTCCTGACGCCCGCCTCATGTCCGAGCTGCTCGAAGTACGCGTTCACGCATGCGAGCGCGTCTTGCGAAATCTCCCAATGAAGCTGCGCGCGTGCGCTCTGGCTTTCCGCATCGAAGGTCCCCTCCAAAACCGCGAGGTCGCGACGCGATGCGAACGGAATCGTCTCATGTTCCGGAAGCAAGATATTGTCGATGCCGAGCTTCTCGAACGATGTGGCGCCGTCCCGCGCCGTTACCTTGCGCCAGATTCCCGGAGCGAGCACCCCGCCTACCACAACCCCACGCGCCTCGTACGCCGACACGAGACCCTGGAGCCAGCGCGTCTTGCCCGTCTGGACCTGCCCTGTGAGTAGATACAACATATTTATCCTTATTTACAAATAATTTCGTTCAACTATTATATGTTACATAATTTATTCTGTGTTCAGAATAAATTATTCGGATACCGAAACTCTTGGAACGACGAGAGACGAAAGGAATCAGGCGTGTTGGGGAGCACCTCTGGATCTGTCGCTAATGCCGAAAGAGCTGATGAATCGCGCACGCCTCCTCGCCTTTTCGACCGGGGCCGCCGCGCCGATGCCTTCATAGTCTTTCTCATCGTGTTCATGGTTGTCGCCATGGCGGTCTCGCTGCTGCTCGGACGCTACCCTATCTCACCTGGCGAGGCAGTGCAGATGCTTGCCAGCCTCGTGTTTCCGGTCGACCAGAGCTGGACCGCCCAGCAGCAAACGATGTTTTTCAACGTGCGTCTGCCGCGCATCCTGCTCGCCCTCATGGTCGGTTGCTGCCTAGCTGCCGCAGGCGCGGCATTCCAGGGGACATTCCAGAATCCGCTCGTCTCGCCGGACATCCTGGGCGCAAGCCAGGGCGCGGCATTCGGCGCCGCCGTGGCGATTCTCGCGGGTCTGGGCGCGACCGGCGTCTCCGTATCGGCCTTCGCGTTCTCGATCGTGACGGTGGCGCTCGTCTTGCTCATCAGCGCGCGGGCCAAGGGGAACAGGATTCTCGTCACAGTGCTCGCCGGCGTCATGATCAGCTCGCTGTTCTCCGCGGGCGTCTCGTTTACCAAGCTCGTCGCAGACCCGCAAGACCAGCTGCCCGCCATCACGTACTGGCTGATGGGCAGCCTGACCGGCGCTAAGCTCGACACAAATCTCTTTTTTACCGCTATCCCGATGACCATCGGCTGCGTCGTGCTGTTTGCCGTGCGCTGGAAAATCAACATCCTCGCCATGGGCGACGACGAAGCATCGACGATGGGCGTCGACGCACGCCGCATCCGCCTGGTCGTCATCATCGCAGCCACGCTCGTGACCGCGGCGAGCGTGGCGGTCTCGGGAATGATCGGCTGGGTCGGGCTCGTCATCCCGCACTTATGCCGTTTCATCGTGGGATGCGACTACCGCAAGCTCATGCCCGCCAGCATGCTCATGGGCGCGAGCTTCCTTCTTGTCGTCGACAACATCTCCCGTCTCGCGACGACCGCCGAGATTCCCATCGGCATCTTGACGGCGTTCGTGGGCGCGCCCTTCTTCCTGTACCTGATCACGAGGAAGAAGTCGCTATGAGCATCGACATCTCGCATCTGAGCTTCTCGTACGGCAAGCACCCCGTTCTCGAGGACATCGACGTGAGTATCCCGGACGGCATGCTCGTCAACATCCTCGGGCCAAACGGAGTCGGCAAGTCCACCCTGTTCCGCTGCATCTTGGGTCTGAACGGCGATTATTCCGGCACTGTCAAGGTCAACGGGCACGATATGCGCACGCTCTCCATCCGCCAGCGCGCCCGCGAGATCTCCTACATCCCCCAGTCGCATGCGCCCATCTACGATTACGAGGTCCTCGACGTCGTGCTCATGAGCACGGGCGCCGACCTCGGAATGCTCAGGATGCCCGGCCCCCGTCACAAGCGCATCGCGTACGAGGCACTCGAACGCGTTGGCATCGCGCACCTCGCCCACCGCACCTACACGCAGATATCCGGAGGCGAGCAGCAGCTCGTGCTGATAGCCCGCGCGCTCGCCCAAAACGCACGGACCATCGTCATGGACGAGCCAACGAGTGCCTTGGATTACGGAAACACCGTACGCGTGCTGTCCACCATCAGAAGCCTCGCGCGAGAGGGGCTGAGCATCTTGCAGTCCACGCACCAGCCCGACCAGGCGTTTCTGTACTCGGACCGGACGCTCGTGCTCAACAGAGGGCGCGTACTCGCCTTCGGGCGTCCTCAAGACGTCATCACACGGGAGCTCATCAGCGAAATCTACCACGTCGATGTCGAGGTGAATTCGCTGTATGACGACAGGGTGCGCGTCTGCGTGCCCGTGCAGGAAATCGAACGATAGGAAGGAAGCAAAATGGAGAAGGCACGTCCAAAGAGAGCACGGCTCCGGCGCATCCTGGCGCTGGCCTGCACGCTCGTGTTGGCGCTCGGTATGGCGGGTGCGCTCGCCGCATGCGGAGGGTCTTCGCAATCGGGGCAGCAATCGGGACAGGCGCAGACGAAGGAGTTCACCGACTCTGCCGGGCGCACGGTCGAGGTGCCCACCAACATCGATAAGATTGCCCCGTCGGGGCACACGGCCAATCAGGTGCTGCTCACCGTCGCGCCCGAGAAGATGGCCGGCCTCTCGCAGAAGCTTTCGGACGATCAGCTCAAGTACTTCGACAAGTCGCTTGCCGACCTGCCGGTCTTTGGGGCGGCATTTGGCGCCAAGGGCGACATGAACAAAGAAGCGGTCGCGGCATCGGGCGCGCAGATCGTAATCGACACCGGTGAATACAAAGACGGTCTGAAAGAGGACCTCGACAACCTCCAGGACCAGCTGGGCATTCCCGTCGTGTTCATCGAGACGCCCCTCGATGACTGGGGAAGCGCCTACCGCAAACTGGGTGACCTGCTCGGCATGCAAGACCGCTGCGAGACGCTCGCGACCTATTGCGATTCAGCCTACAAGGAGGTCAACGATGCGGTCTCGAAGGTGCCCGCCGACAAGCGAGTGCGCGTTGCCTACCTACTCGGCGATTCCGGATTGAACGCGATTGCGAAGGGCTCGTACCAGGGAACCGTCATCGACCTGGTCGCCGACAACGTCGTCGAGGTGGAGAAGGCCTCGGGCTCGGGCGCCGGCAACGAGATCAGCCTCGAGCAGATCGGCGTGTGGAACCCCGATCTCATCGTATTTGGAGCGAACAGCATCTATTCCAGCGTCGGCTCCGATGCGGCGTGGTCGAGCATCTCCGCCATCGCGCACAAGAACTACTACGAAGTGCCGTCCACGCCCTGGACGTGGCTGAACAACCCGCCGACCGTCAACCAGGTGCTGGGCATGCAATGGTTCGCGCGGCTGTGCTACCCGGATCAATTCTCCGATGACCTGCAAAGCGTCGTCACCGACTACTACAAGACCTTCTACAACTACGACCTCACGCAAGACGAGTACAACCAACTCGTGGAAAAGGCGGTGCGCAAGTAGCACCACGCTGCAGCATCTTCCATACGGCGTCTTTGGCAGTGCCATGGGTTTCGCACACGACTCACTCACCCAGCGCGAGATGCGTGGCACTGCCACTCATCTCACGTTTTCAGCGCGGGGTTTGTGGCACTGCCACACGTCCCACGCTCGCTGCGCGCATCCCACTGCACCGTGCCATCCCCCCTATTGAAACATTGTTGTAATCATATCAATTACAGCAATGCCGTATGCTGCCGCTATCAGCATTCGAACAGGTGAAGGAGACACATATGGCACATAAGGCACCAGCAGTGTTCATCGGTCACGGCAGCCCCATGCTCGCCCTTGCGAACACCGAGGCGGAAAAGCGGCTCGCACCCTCCGAGCGCGCGCTCAACGCATGCTATGAGGACGGCGCGGCAACCTCCGAGCTGCACGTGATGGGCGAGAAGCTCCTTGCCGGCGGGCGGCCCAAGGCAATCCTCGCAGTCAGCGCGCACTGGTACACCCCGGGCACGCGTGTCCAGACTTCAAAAGACCCGCGCCAGGTGTACGACATGTACGGATTTCCCGAAGAGCTCTATCGGGTCAAATACCCCGTTGCGGGATTCCCCGAGCTCGGCCAAAGGGTTCTGGACCTCGACGGCGTGAACGCCCGGGAAGACAACACCTGGGGCATCGACCATGGCATCTGGAGCGTCCTCGTCCACATGTTCCCCAAGGCGGATATCCCCATCGTCGAGCTCAGCGTCGACCAGAACCTCACGCCCGCGCAGATGTACGACCTGGGAGAAAGGCTCTCCCCCTTGCGTGACGAGGGCATCATGGTTTTGGGCAGCGGCAATGTCGTGCACAACCTCGCACTCACCGACTGGCGCAACATGAAGGGCACCGAAGCAGCGGACTCTTTCAGCGACACCGTCCGCGACCTGGTATTGCTGCGAGACGACGAGGCGGTTATAAACTACCAGAAGCTCGACAATGCAAGCTACGCCGCCCCGACCCCCGACCACTTCGCCCCGCTGCTCTACATCCTGGGCGCAAGCCGAGGAGATCAGGCGACCGTGTTCAACGATGTCAGGAACCTGGGCTCGATGTCCATGACGAGCTTCGCATTCGGCCTCGAATAGGCCTTCGCATAGAAAGGAACCAGCCATGTCCATGCAAGAATCCCTCGAGAAGCGCCGCAGCGTCTACCAGCTCAACAAAGAGCTCCCCGTGCCCGCCGCCGAGGTCACAAGCCTCGTCGAGCGCCTCACCGAGCTCGTTCCCGACGCGTTCAACATGAAAAGCCAGCGCGTCGTCGTTGCCCTGGGCACCAAGCAAGACGAGCTGTGGGATGTCATCTACGACGTCTTCGGCGGCAAAGTCGCACGCGAGAAGATCGACATGTTCAAGAACGCCGCCGGCACGGTGCTGTTCTTCATCGACGACGCGACCGTCGCCTCGATGCAGGAGCAGTTCCCTCGTTACGCCGAGAACTTCGGTCCCTGGTCGGAGCAGTCGAACGGCATGCTGCAGATCGCGGTCTGGTCGGGCCTGCGCGACCTCGGCATCGGCGCGAACATCCAGCACTACAACCCCGTCATCGACGAGAAGGTACACGAACTGTTCGGCCTGCCGGAGAGCTGGCGCCTGCGTGCGCAGATGGACTTCGGCGGTATCGTCGCCGAGCCCGACCCCAAAGAAGCCGAGGACATCGCACAACGCGTGAAGATCTTCGAGTAATCGCCCGTTTAGCGTCGCGGCCGTCACTTCAGGCAGTCGCAGCATGCACCGACTACGCACACGGCACCGTCATCATGCGCCCTGCTTGCCCGCCACGTGCGGGAAGGCGGGGCGTTACTGTGCCCCGCTGAACTCGTCGACGTCTTTGGCCTCACTCGTATGCGCGAGGCGGATAGCCTGGTCGAGCTTCTGCGAGACGAGCTTGGAGACACCATCGCTGCGCATGGAGACACCGTAGAGCAGGTCTGCCATCTCCATGGTGCGCCGCTGGTGGCTGATCATGATGAACTGCGTGTGGTCGCGGACGCTGTCGAGGTACGACAGCAGGCGGCGCAGATTCGTGTCGTCAAGTGCCGCCTCGACCTCGTCGAGGATGTAAAACGGCGTCGAGCGCACCTTGTATACGGCAAACATCAGCGCCATGGCGACGAGCGACTGCTCCCCGCCGGAGAGCAGCGTCTGCTTGCGCACCGTCTTGCCGCGCGGCTGCGCGTGCACTTCCACGCCGGTCTCCTCCGGAGAATCGGGGTCGGTCAGCTCGAGATGTCCCTTCCCTCCCGGGAACAGCTGGGCGAATATCTCCTCGAAGTTCTTGTCGACCTGCTCGAACGTGTCGAGGAAGCGATTGCGCATCTTGCGGTCGATCGCCGCCACGATGCGCTTGAGCGCCTTGCGCGCCGCCTCGAGGTCCTCGAGCTGCACGGCGATGAAATCGCGCCGTTCCTTGAGCTTGCGGTACTCCTCGATGGCGACGGGGTTGACCGAGCCAAGGTTCTTCAGCTTCTTTCGCAGGGCCTCGGCACGTGCCTCGCTGCTCGAGCGGTCTTGCGGTGCGGGGATCTGCAGCGCGATGTCGAGCAGCACGCCGTTTTCCTCGGTGATGGTCTTGACGGCCTGCTCGACCTTGACCTCGAGCTTGCTCTTCTTGATGCGCAACTCGGTGAGCTTTTCCTGCGCCTTGGCAAGCTCGTCTTGTGCCTGTGCCACGTTCTTGCGCGCGGCCTCGATCGCAGCCTTGAGGTCGCCTTGGCCCGCCTGCTCGAGCTGCGCCTGGTCGCGCAGCAGCTCGGCCTTCTCGGTCACGTAGCCCCGCAGCTCCGTGAACACCTCGTAGAGCGGCTCGACGCGCAGCCGCAAGATCTCGAGGCTGTTCTCCGTCTCATGCGAGACGGCAAGCGAGTCCTTAAGGTTTTTGAGCTCTTTTTCGAGCGAGGACACCTGCTGCGTGAGGTGCCGTTCGCGCTCGCGCACCGTCGCGGCATCGACCTGCAGCGTCGAGATGTTGCGCGTGAACACGTCTTCGCGTCTGAACAGGTTGCCGCGTTCCTCGCGCGCAACCGCGAGCTGCTCTTCGAGCTCGTCTTTTTCCTTCTCGAGCGTCTCTTTGCGCTCCTCGAGCTCGGCGACGAGCTCGCGCGACTTCGCGGAGTCGTCGACGATCTTCTTGCGGCGCTGCGCAATCTGCTCGCGCTCTTGCTGCGCCGACGTGATGGCCTGCTCGAGACGCCCGATCTCCTGGCGCAGGCTGTCCGCCTCGCCCGAGAGCTGCGCGATGCTGGTCGAAAGCTCGAAGTCGTCCGCTTGGGCCGCCTGCAGGTGCGCCTTGGAGCTTTCGA
>OLPZ01000080.1_pt1 | contig 77672 bp, 60 predicted proteins | sample 1672711 | NCBI WGS metagenome assembly OLPZ01 (sample SAMEA3136716, study PRJEB25190) | human gut metagenome
CCCTGACGACGGTCTCCCCCGCCTTCGCGTCCTGGCCTGGCTCGCGCACGTTGTTGCCGAGCTTGACCGGGGCCGTGAAGCTCACGCGGCCGCCGGGCATGCCGTCGCCGGACACGACGCCGACGATCTCGTACTTGACGACGGAGTCGGCGCAGGCGGGAAGCGGAGCTCCCGTCATGATGCGCAGGCACTGCCCGTCTTCGAAATCCCCCTCGTAGTAGTCACCCGCGGCGACTTCTGCGAGCACGTCGAGCTCGACGGGGTTTTGCTCGCTCGCGTTCTCGAGCTGGCTTGCGCGCACGGCAAAGCCGTCCATGCACACCGCGGCAAACGGGCCGTTGTCGATATCGGCCTTGAGGTCTGCAGCGGCAACGCGGCCGGCGGCACTGATGAGGTCGACCGTCTCGGTCTCGAGAAGTCCGGTGTGGTCGAGCACGATCTGACGTGCCTGGGGAAGTGGGGTAAGTTCAGCCATCTTGCGTTCCCTTCGAATGGTTCTGTTCGAAATGACGATGCGCAACATTCTACCCCAGTAAGAATAGATTTGAGCGCGGACATACCGGTCCAGGCACGCCGGCATCTACAGCAGCAGCGAAATGCCGTAGATGATTACAAGATGCGCAGGGTAATAGATGTAGAAGAGGTGCTTCATCTTCCACGTTCCGCGCTTGCCGTTGTAGAGCAGCAGCAGCGGAACGGTGGCAAGCCCCCACCACTGCGTGCCGCCCACGGGCACCGTCAGGGCGACGAGCACGAGCCCGCCTGCCATGAGGGCGACAGCGAGCACGTGGCGGAAGCTGCGCTTGGCGGCGGGCACGAGCACGTGCGGCAGATAGCTAAGTACCGGCAGCAGCACACCCCAAAAGCCGTAGTCGATGCTGAAATCGCTCGGGCGCAGCAGTGACGGCAAGCCCCAGCACACGAACGCGTCGAGCGCGAGGGCTCCGGCAAGCGCGAGGGTGCCCCGCACGTCGCGACGCGAATCGGCAAGCTGCACGGCGTACACGGTGACGATGGAGAGCGCGAAAGTCGAGAGGATGCTTTGCTCGAGGCTTCCGAGGGCGAAGAAGTACACGAGCTGGCAGGCGGCGCCGAGGGCGACGATGCCGCCCAAGTAGCGTTTCTTGTCGTGCGTGTAGAAGCACCCCTCGGCAATCATGTACGCGAAGATCGGATATGCGAGGCGCCCGATGATGCGCAGTACCGTGACCTGCGGAAAGATGACGACGCCGATATGGTCCACCGTCATCGCAACAAGCGCGAGTATTTTCAGCTGATTGCCCGTCATGATGCGGGTATTGTATCCGAGCTTCGGCTGGCGGGAAGGCGGGGGCCTGCCGCGAAACGCGCCGAGGGCGAAGGTTCCGGGGGCGAAAACGTCACCTTTGGGGCTTTCCACGGCAGAATCCGTCTCCCTCGGAGCATCTCGCGGCAGCCCCTGCGCCTGGCGGTCACGAAACATGGCGAGGGCGAAGGTTTCGGGGCCGAAAACGTCACCCTTGCGGTGCTCCACGGCAGAATCCGTCTCCCTTGCGGCCTCCCGCGGCACCCCGCGCCCCGGCCTGCCGCGAAGTAGCCCGAGGGCGAAAACCTCACGCGCCGCGCGTCTCCCTTGCGGCCTTCCGCGGCACACTGCATGCCGAGCCACCGCGAGACATGCCGAACACAGGACGCTATTCCGGATGTCCGTCCTCGAATACCGTCTGGACGAGCTCGTCCGCTGCAACCAGCAGCGCGCGCAACAGGCACCTCAGACACTGGAACTTCGCCTCGTCTTCTTCAGCAGTCTGAAGCCACTGGACGCTAACGGAAAACTTCTCGTTTTCATCGACGATGAGTTTGCGAAACACAACATTGGGAAACCGCACATAGGCGTTGTGGCTTGCAACGATTGCGACCCCATCCCCCGATCCGATGAGAACGAAGAGGGTTTCTGCATCCTGTATTGTCTCGGTGTCATAGAGGCAAATATCTCCCAGCACTTCGCCAATGCGTCGCCGCATGGAGGGCCACACCGTCTCGTCGGGAACGAGTATGTGCTCCTGTGCAAGATCCTGCGCGCCAATCTCGCCGCACGCGGCAAGTCCGTGATCTGCCGGAAGCGCGACCACGAGGTGGTCGGCATACAACGGATGCACCACGCAGTCGCCGCGATCCACGTCTGTCCCATCGAACGTGATCACCGCATCAACGTCCCCCTCGCGCAGCGCCGAGGCGATCGCGCCCTGAGCAAGAGACTTCAGCTCGACCTGGATAAGGGGGTGACGCTGCCTCAGCCACGCCAACGCTGGTGCGAGGAGTGGAAGCGCCGCATCGCGCACGTATCCAATAGTGAGGTGCCCGTTTTTTCTCTGGGAAAACTCTTCGAGATTGTGGACCGCCCTGCTATAGCTTTCGAGCGTGTTCTCGATGCCCGCTCTGAACACCTCGCCTTCGGGCGTGAGGCTCACGCCCGCGCGCGAGCGCGTGACCAGCTTGTGGCCAAGCTCCTTTTCCATCGCGCTGATGTGCTTGCTCAGCACAGATTGCGAGACAAACGATTTGCGCGCGGCTTCGGTGAAACTCAAAGTCGAAGCCAAGATACGAAACTCCCTGAGATGCTCGATGCGCATAATCTCCCTCTCGGCACTCTCATCTTCGCGGTTGTCTCTCGAAATGATAGGCCGAACGTGCAGTCTGTTCCATGATGAATCTAGACAACACACAAAGAAGCGGCCAGTGACGCTGCACCAGCCGCTTCCCCATGACCAATCCGCAAAAGGCACTATGCCAAAGGGTCCTTGAACAGCTCGACCGTCCCGACGCTCATGTCCGTCTCGAGGGTGTCTGTCTCGATCTTGCGCGTCAGATAGCCTGCCGCCTCGAAATAGACATTGTAGGAACCGGGGGCTATCCGCTTGAACCAGAAATCTCCAAATTCGTCGGTTTTCGTGGCGAGTAACGCGCCCGTCTCCTTGTTCTCGAGCGTGACTGTCGCGCCGATGAGCACCTCGTTTATCGACAGGTCGACAACCGTCCCCGCGATGAAGCGCTTGGGCAGGTTGAGGTAGTGCATACGCGGCCGGGTTTCCGCCTTTGGCACAAGCTCTTCCGATGCGGCGAGCTCGACCGCGAAATCAGCCTCCTCGCCGAAACGCAGGGCGCGCAGGCCGCACGCCTCGACGCAACGGGGCATTTCCCAGCCATCGTCGAGAAGGTGTGCGCAGCCGGTGCACTTCTGTGGGATATCGAGCGCCGCATTGTAGTAGACGGCGCCGTACGGACAGGCGTCAACGAGCTCCTTGTGCCCCACCGCCTTCTCAGGGTCGATGATGACCAGCCCGTCTTCCCTCTTGTACACCGCCTCTGGGGCGCGCTTGATCAGCTCGCAGTCGTCACAGTGCTGGCACATGTGCAGCACGTAGGAAACGCGTACCTTCGGCACCTGACCGCGCACTTTCTGCTCGACCTTGTTCCAGAACTGCCCCGTATCGGGCTGGGGCTTGGCAATCGGGCTCCAATCGTTGTCGCAGTGCTCGTCCTTGCATGCGAACATGCAGTTCATGCACCCGTTGCACTTCTCAGAATCAAACAGGAACACCTTCATGACTACTCCACCCCTTCAAAACGCGTCGCGGCGACCAGTCCCACTTCCGAATCGTAGGGGCGTCCAAACTGCTCGGGGTACTTTCGCGCAAGCTCAAACACGTCAACTTTTTTGATACCGACAAGAAATCCGCTTGTGACCTCGCCGAAGGCATTCTTCGAAGATGTCGCGGTCGGACAGATGAGGTTGTTTGCCCCACCTCGGTCAAGCCCGCCCACGCCCGCGATAATCGTGTCGGTACGTGCGCCATGGTCCTGGTAGAGGACGCCCGGCATGATCCGCTCGGTGACGACAACGCCCCCAAGTACGGTGCCGCGCTCATTGAAAAGTCCCACGATATCGCCTGTCTTCAGGTCCATCTTCGCCGCATCGTTGGGGTTGACCCAAATCGGCTCGTATTTGTAACCATCGGGGCCAGTGACCTTCACGACCCCCTCGAGCTCGCGGAACCACGTAATGTCGTCGCCTTCCGCGTGAATACGCCAGTGCGGGTGGTTCGAGACGAGCAAGAACGGGAACTTCTTCGCGCGCTCGGAGCTCAGACGGTCTTTGTGCTCGTCGCTTTCCTCGATCCAGCGCGGTATGGGGGTTCGCACGGCATCATCCGGAAACACCAGCGCAAGGTCCTCGGAATAGTATTCCAACTTGCCCGTCGGCGTTTTCAAGGGGTATTTCTCGGGGTCCTCGTAAAACCCGATGAGGCCGGCCGGCTCCTCTTCCCACTTCTCGCGCGTTGGCACGACGTAGCTCTTTCCGCCCTTGAACTCCTCGTAGGTCATGTGCTTGCATGCAGAAGTGTCGTGGAAACCACGCTCAATCCAGTCATCGACCTCGAGACCTTCGGTATATGCATCGTAAATTCCCTCGAAAATTCCGCCCTCCTCGTCGAGGCGCTTTGCCACCCGCTTTACGACCTCCATATCCGAGACGGCCTCGCCACGCGGAGAAATCGCCTGCTCCTCGTAGAACACGACGTTATAGGCGCCGTTGTCGGGATCGGTGCAGATGTCCGTGTCCTCGAACTTGGTGGTGACGGGAAGCAGCAGATCGGCAAAGTTGCAGTCGTTCTCCATCCAGATGTGCTGCACCATGTAGAACTCGATGCTGGGGTGACGAAGCGCGTCTTGCATCGGATTGCCGCCATTCCAGCACGTCGTCCAGCAAGGTGCGTCGGACCATATCATGTGAACGCGCTCCTTGCCCGGCAATGGGTACCGAAACGGACCGGTGAACTGGTCCGCGCGCGGAAGCCCGCAGGCGAGGTGGCTGTACCACTCGATGTGCTCGCCATCCTCGAGCATAAGCGCCTTCGGCAACATGGTCTTTGGAATCTGGCTGTCGCGGAAAATGTCCTCGCGACCACGGTAGGCACTCGGAACCGATGGAATCTCCTCGCCGCCAGGGAAGGGATTTACCTGCGTGGAGCCGAACAGGCCGAACTCGATGAGCTTGAGCTGGTTTGCGCCCGGCTTGCCAAGCCCCTGCATTCCGAGCAGCGCGACCTCCATGCGGGCCGGCTCATGCGAGAAAGCTGCCCTGATGTAGCTGCCTCCGTTGCAATGCGCCGTGGACACGCGGTGTCGCGCCCAGTAACGCGCCAGCGCCTTGATCGTATAGGCGGGGACCCCGCATTTCTCCGCCGCCCACTCCGGGGTCTTGGGCACGCCGTCCTCCCCGCCGAGCACGTAGTACGCCCAGTTGGCGAAGCCGACCGAATGCGTGTCGAGGTAATCCGCATCGAAGGTACCCTCGGTCAGCCAGACGTACGCGATGGCGAGCTGCAGTGCGGCGTCGGTATTGGGCAGCACCGGTATCCACTTGTCCGCGTGCGCCGCGTTCGCGTAGTTCACATCCGGGGAGATGTGGATTTGCTTGACGCCTACCTCGGTGAAGAACTGCTCCGCACGTGCGGGCATCTGGCTACCCCATCCGAACGTCGTAGTCTCGGGGTCGCAGCCCCAGAAGAGCACCGCATCGCCGTTTTCGGCGATATCCTTGATGAGGTTGGTCTGCTGAGACTGCTCGCCAAACGGGTCCATGCCCCAGATGTGCTTCGCGCCCCAGTACCAGCCCTCCCAGCTGTCCGGCTGTCGGCACTGGAACGTGTAGTTGCCATCTGAGATCTTCGACAGCAGGCGCGTCTGGCAGCCATGGGTGCCGTGGACCATCTTCGCCTCGCCGTGGCCATCTGCCTGCACGTAGATTGCCGTCATCCCGTACTTCTCGATGATGCGCTTCATCTCGCTCGCGATGATATCGAGCGCCTCGTCCCAGCTGATGCGCACGTACGGGCTCTTGCCCCTTGTCTCCGGATGCCGCTCCCCATTCGGGTCCCAGTCAACGCGCTTCATCGGGTAGAGAATACGGTTCTTCGAGTTCACGCGCTTTTTGTATGCAGCTTGAATAGGCGAATAGGTCGTCCACGTTCCAGGGTCGAGCACATGGCCACCGACCTCGATCTTCCAGGGATGGAGCCTGTCCATTGGCCCCGCCTCGTCAAAATGGTACGGGCGTATGCGGATGATTCTGTCCTTTTCTATATCAACATCGATATCGCAGACGTTCGAACCGAGACCCGTCGCGCAGAACCCAAGGCCCTTGTGCACGGTCTTGCCCCTTGTATTCATGCTTCTCACCCCCGCTTTCAATCTCAGTCTTTGCCATACGAGCTTTTGGCGAAATAATTGCCCAGCCCCGAGATGTCCGGGGCTTCGATGGTCGAATTCGACGAGGGTGGAGAGGGCGGCGTGCCCCCTATCGCGGGAACGTGGTCCGGAACCCATGTTTCCGGTGTTCCGTCAACCTCGGAAACGACGACCGGCCCGCTTTTGGCAGACCCAATCACCGCATTCAGAAACGCCATGGCATCCCTGTCTGGAACCTCAGTGTCCATCTTGCTCACCTCTCACTTTTCCTGACGCTGCCCGACAGCGCCATCACCAGAACGATCGCCAGAGCGATGACGATGCTCACCCCGGCGAATACGGGCAGGTACGTACCGGCAATTTGCACGCACGTGCCCCAGAGAAACCCAGAGACAATCGAGCCGAGGGAGGCTGCCATGGAGATCCGCGCGTAGATGGTCGAGTACTCGCGGATGCCAAAGACACGCCTCGTCGCGATGGGAAGCATCACGTTGGTCACACCATAGAAAAAGCCATAGAGGAAGGCGGCGGCGTAGAGCGCAGCCGCCGTGGACGCGATCCCCATGAGAAACACTGCGGCACCTGCAAGGCCAAAGCCGAGCCCTATCATGAAGCCGAGCGTCATCTTCCTGTCGCCCAACACTCCAAGCGCAATTTTGGAGAGGGTCTGGCCCGCCATCGCAACCGATGCCGTCGTCGCCCCAAGAATCGGGTTCGCCATGCCGGCGGGAAGCGTCGCAACGTACGAGGGGAGCAAGAAGTAGAGCCCCATACCCAGGTTCAAGCAGAACGCCAGTGCCAATATCACGTAGAAGGAAGCACTGCGATACGCCTCATGCGCCGTCGATCCAACGCTTGGCGCCGGGCTGGCCTTGTCCTGCGCATGCCCGTGAACCCCAACAGGCAAAAGACCCCTCGAAGAAGGACTCGACGATATGCAGAGAACGGTGAACGGAAGCGTCGCAGCGCAGAGCACAGCAAAGACGAGATAGGTCTGCTGCCAGCCAATCGCGTTGATAAGCGCACCGCCAACAGCACTCCAAACAACGCCGCCCACGCCGGTAAAGGCCATGATGATTCCGACGAAGAAACCCGCGCGCGTCTGGAACCAGCGATTCACGAGTGTCGAGGGGGCGAGAAAGAGCAGCATCGTGACGCCGATGCCCATGAGAAACGCCCCGATATAGAACTGCAGGACCGTATTCACCTGCGAAAGAAAGACAAAGTCGAGCGCCATGACCGCCACTGCGCCGGAAATGCAGACGCGTGCGTCGACCCGTGCGAGCAGGTGGCCGCACAGGGGCAGGAAAACCAAGGTGGATGCCCACAAAATCGAGATGTAGTAGCTGAGCATGCCGACCCCCACGTGGAGGCTGTCGGCAACCGCAGTGTAGAAGATTCCCGCACACGACAGGCCGAGTGAGAGTGGCAGGAAGCTCGTGAGCACAAGTGTGAAGACGACCAGGTACCCAAAATGAACTCCTCGGCGCCCGCCGTCACTGTTTTTGTTGCCGCTGTTCAAAGGCACCTCTCCCCTCGTACAACTCTACTGAGAAGCGTAGCGCCGCTTGAAGATGTCCCTTGCTCATTTGCAGAAAAGAGCCAGTCACTTTTGGAATGCAGAAGGACTGTTTGCAGAATCCGTCCCCCTCGGAGCATCTCGCGGCAGCCCGCACCCCAGCCTGCCACGGAGCATGCCGAGGGCGAAGGTTTCGGGGCCGAAAACGTCACCCTTGGGGCTTTCCACGGCAGAATCCGTCTCCCTTGCGGCCTTCCGCGGCAGCCGGCGCCCCAGCCTGCCGCGAAGTATCCTGAGGGCGAAAAATCAGCGCGAGACCACCGCCCTATTTCGGCTATCCTTCTTGCAAACCGCAACCACCTACGAACGGAAGCATCAGTCCATGCCACAGGAACTGCGCAAACGCCATAGATCGCACGCCCGGCCGCTGAAGAACCTCGACGAGCGCTTCGAGTGGTACGCCGACGGCGTCGAGCTCGAGCCCGCCGAATGCAAGGGCGCATGGGTAGCGCGTCACTGTCCCTCTGCGCGCGAAGTGCACCTCGACCTCGGGTGTGGCAAGGGCCAGTTCTCGCTCGCCCAGGCAAAAGAGCATCCCGACCAGCTCTTCATCGGGCTCGACTACGAGAAGATCTGCATCGCGCTCGCCGCAGAGAAGGTCGTCGAAGGCGGGCTGGACAACGTGATCTTCACCCTCGCAGACGCCGAGGACCTGGGAGACCTCTTTGGCCCGGGCGAGCTCGACGCCATCCACCTCAACTTCTCCACGCCGCACCCGCGCAAAAAGCACGCCACAGAGCGCCTCACCTACGTGGACAACCTCATCATGTACCGTCCGCTTCTCAAAGACGGCGGCACCATCCACATGAAGACGGACAGCGCGCCGTTCTTCGAGTTCTCGCTCGTGCAGTTCGATCTGGCAGGTTACGACGTCGTGTGGAGCTCGACCGACCTCAGGGCGGACCGCCCCGAGTTGGCGACGACTGAGTACGAAGACCGCCTGACGGAAAAGGGCGCGAAGATCCATGCGCTGCGCGCCGTCAAGGCAGACCGGACCTACACGCGCGAGCAGACCGCCGCGCTGTCGCTGTTCGACTACCTGCCCGAAGACCTCGAGCACATGGACTACATCCCCTACGGCATGGAGCGCGGCGTGATGAACATGAGAAACGTGCGCGCCAAACAACGAGCGAAACTCCAGGGCAAGTAGCCTCCAGACGTATCCGCCTGCACCGCGTTCCCCGAAAAAATCGAACCACAGGTCAAATGCGCATCCGCGAATCTGTGTTTATCCTCATATAGTGAATCGACTATTCACGCATCTAGATGGGGAGAAGCCTTGAGTACCACCACTAAAACCTCTGCCGGCAAATCCGAGAAGAAGGGGCTCGGCCTGACGACGTGGATCCTCCTGTCGCTCATCGCGGGCATCGTCGTCGGCATCATCTGCAGTTTTGTCATTCCCAGCGGGTCTGCCGCAGACTCGATTCTTATCGAGGGCATCTTCTACGTGTTGGGCCAGTGGTTCATCCGCTTGATGCAGATGCTCGTCATCCCGCTCGTGTTCTGCTCGATTGTCTGCGGTGCCGCCTCGATGAGCGACCCGAAGATGCTCGGCAAGGTGGGCGTCGGAACCATCCTCATGTACCTCGTCACGACGGCTGTCGCGGTAATCATCGCGCTCGGTCTCGCCGGAATCGTGCAGCCGGGCGTAGGTCTTGACATGGCGTCGGTGGTCACCCAGGAGCCCAAGGCGACCTCGACCGACCAGACGATGGTCGGCGTACTCGTCAACATCATTCCCACCAACGTGGTCGACGCGATGGCAAAAGGCAGCATGCTCCAGGTCATCTTCTTCGCGCTCGTGCTCGGCTTCATCTTGGGCCGCCTCGGCAAGAAGGTTGGCACCGTCAACCGCTTCTTCTTCCAGTTCAACGCCATCATGATGAAGATGATCGGCCTCGTGCTGAAGGTCGCTCCCATCGGCATCTTCTGCCTGATCGCGCGTACGTTCGCCAACCTCGGCATCAACGGCATGCTGCCGATGCTCAAGTTCATCGGCACCGTCTACCTGGGTCTCGCCGTGCAGCTGCTCGTCGTGTACATGCTTCTGCTCGTGGTCTTCACGCGCCTCAACCCGTTCCACTTCCTGCACAAGTTCTGGCCGGTCATGGTGTTCGCGTTCTCGACGAGCTCTTCTAACGCCACCATCCCGCTCAACATGGAGACGCTCGAGGAGAAGGTCGGCGTCAACCCCAAGGTCTCGTCGTTCACCATCCCGCTCGGCGCCACCATCAACATGGACGGCACCGCCATCATGCAGGGCGCGGCCGTCGTCTTCATCGCGCAGGCTTTTGGCATCGACCTCACCCCCGCCATGCTCGTCACCACCGTCGTCACCGCGGTCACGGCCTCCATCGGCACGGCAGGCGTGCCGGGCGTCGGCACCATTATGCTCGCCATGGTCTTCGAGAGCGTCGGGCTGCCCGCCGAGGGCGTTGCCATGATCATGGGCATCGACCGCATCCTCGACATGGGCCGCACGACCATCAACATCACGGGCGATGCCGTCGTGACCACCATCATGGCCAAACTCACCGGTATGCTCGACACGGGCGTCTTCAAGAACTCCGACTTTGGCGCCGTCGACGCCGACTCTTTGGGCGAGCCCGACGAGCCCACCGACTACGACGAGTTCACCGAGCACGACGGCACGTCCGAGATCGGCAACGAAGGCAACCTCGACAAGTTCGAGGACATCGAAGAGCCCAAGATCGTCTCCAACAAGAAATAGCCAGCACACCGCAGGAACAAAGGACGTATTCGTGGACCTCGTGGGCTTTATCACGGGCGGGCTCCCCCTCTGGGGGCTCGCCATCGTCTTGCCGTTGCTCTTCATCGCAGGCTTCGTCGATGCCATCGGAGGCGGCGGCGGGCTCATCTCCATCCCCGCCTACCTGTTTTGCGGGCTGCCACCGCATCTCGCCATCGGCACGAACAAGCTGTCGTCTTCGATGGGCACGTCCATCGCGACCTGGCGCTACGCCAAAAACGGCTACATCCCCTGGAAGACCGCTGGCCTGAGCGTCATCACGGCGCTGCTCGGCTCGTTTCTGGGGGCGCGGCTCGCGCTCGTCACGAGCGACCGCCTGCTCATGATATTCATGCTCGTCGCGCTGCCCATCGTCGGGTTCTACGTCATCTACAAGAAGGACCTGAACAACGACAAGCCCGCCTTTGGCGCGTCGAAAACGGCAATCCTTTGCATGGCAGTCGCCTTCGTGGTGGGCATCTACGACGGCTTCTACGGCCCGGGCACCGGCACGTTTCTGCTTCTGCTGCTCACAGGCGTCGCACGCCTCGATGTCTTCAAGGCGGCCGGCGTGACCAAAGCCATCAACCTCACCACCAACGTCACGGCGCTCATCGTGTTCCTCGTCTCGGGAACCACGCTCATTGGTCTTGGCATCACCGGCGGCATCGCCAACATCGCCGGAAACTACCTGGGCGCAAAACTTTTTTCCAACAAGGGATCGGCCATCGTTCGCCCCATCATCCTCGTGGTGATCATCGTCTTTGCGGTGCGCCTCATCCTCCAGCTAGCTGGCATTATGTAATTTTTTGCTTCGGTGACCGTAGCATTTCCGCAGGTCATATATTGTTTCGGTTCCCGTATTATCCTTTGTTGAGATTATTTCTAATTCAATATTATCTGTTGCGAAGTACATAGTTTGATGCAAGAATATTTGCATTCCGCCTCGGGGAGGCGAGGCACGAACCAATCAGTTTTGAAAGGGGTTTCAATGAAACGCAAGAACGTGATGCGGCTCATCGTCTGCGGCGTCGTCGCCGGCGCAATGGCCGCGATGCTGGCGCTTTCGGGATGCGGCGGCAGCCAGGCTTCGAGCTCCAACGGGTCGAGTAATTCCAGCAACGGCGGCCAGCAGGTCGAACTGCAGATCTTCGCCGCGAACTCTCTGGAAAAGGCGCTGCCCGAGGTCCAGGAACTCTACACCAAGTCTCACTCCAACGTCACGTTCAAGGACACGCAGTTCAAGGCATCGGGCGACCTGGTCCAGCAGCTTACGGCGGACAATTCCGCAGCCGACGTGCTGATCACCGCCTCGACCAAGACCATGGACAAGGCTGCCGACCTCATCACGTCCGACACCCGCAAAGACATGTTCACGAACGACCTCGTCGTCACCACCAAGAAGGACAGCGACATCAAGATCACCTCGCTCGAGGACCTGAAGAACGTCAAGGGCACCATCGCCATCGGCGAGCCCAACACCGTTCCCGCCGGAAAGTACGCCATCCAGGCGCTCAAGAGCGCTGGACTTGTCACCTACGACGAGGACGCGGACGGCAAGATCACCAACATCAAGCCGCAGGGCATCACGCTCGACTACGGCTCCGACAAGGTGGGCACCGTTGCCAACCACATCGCGACGGGCGACTTTGCCGCCGGCCTCGTGTACTCCTCCGACATCTACCGCTACGACGGCATCCAGTCTGCGTACGTCACCCCGTCTGATTCGCACAAGGCGATCAAGTACCCGGGCGCAGTCGTCAAGACCAGCTCCAACGCCGACGTTGCAGCCGACTTCCTCAACTTCTGCATGACCGATGCAGATGCTCAGAAGATCTTCAGCAACTACGGCTTCGAGCTCGCCGGCTAGATCCTCCCTTATCGAGCCGGCTACACCGAGAAGGCGGGTGCGAGGCGCAAGCCCAGCATCCGCCTTTTCCTTTGAATACCACCGTTCCCTATCAGCTAGAATGTCTAGCGCGAATATTTCGCATTGAGAATAGATTGTGAAAGGGGCAGCGTTCCTCCGATGAAGAAATGCGTTTTGGCAGTTTGCGTCTTCCTGATCGCGGCACTCGGCGTCTTCGGCGCCCTCGCCTTTGCAGACGGCGGCTCTTCCACAGTCAATTCCAACAAGGATGCGGCGACTTCTATCGTGATCGACAGCGCCGCTTTTGGGCTGCAAGATGTCGAGCGCAGCCAGGTGGGCATGAACAAAACCGTCAACGGCGCCTACTATGGCTACGTCTTCCCGCTTGGCAAGAACGCGTCGTACTTCTCCGTCGTCGTGACAAACGACAAGATCATCGCCTACATTCCCGCGCAGATGGCCCAAGATGCCGGTTTCGACATCTCCGACCCCGCGCAGTGCTCGGCATTCGAATCCATGCTCACCTCGCTCGACACCGACCTTTCCGACGGCGGCATCGCGCTCTCGAGCCTCAACACGGAGTGGGTGTTCACCTCCAGCGCCGAGTACACGAGCGGCGCCTACACCTACACCTTCGACACCGGCATCGACGGCTACACGTACGTCGTGTGCAAGGGCGCCGATAAGGAGAGCTCGCGTGGGGCGGCGAAGTTCTGCCTGTCGGGCTCGGTGCTTCCCAAAGACCAGGTGACCGTGGCAGACGACGGCGGCTGGTTCGGGCAGCTCATGAAGTTTCTGAGCCCCGACAACATGGACTACCGGCCGCTGTGGGTCTCGCTCAAGACCGCCGGCGTCGCGATGATCTTCATCTTCATCCTCGGCATCTTGGCCGCCCGCAAGGCCATGAACGTCAAGAGCCGCTGGAAGGGGCTGTTCGACTCGCTGTTCACCATCCCGATGGTCCTGCCCCCTACCGTGTGCGGCTTCATCTTGCTCGTGATCTTTGGCAGCTCGACCCCGTTCGGCCGCTGGCTCATGGACCACGGCATCCAGCTCGTCTTCTCGTGGCCCGCTGCCGTCCTCGCCGCGACCGTCGTGGGCTTTCCGCTCATGTACCGCACGGTTCTCGGCGCCTTCGAGGCACTCGACACGAACATGCTCGATGCGGCGCGCACGCTCGGCTGGTCCGAAGGGCGCATCTTCCGCAAGCTCATGCTGCCGCTTGCCTGGCCGTCCATCGCGGCGGGCATCGTGCTCGCCTTCGCCCGCGCCATGGGCGAGTTCGGCGCGACGCTGTTCGTCGCGGGCAACTACGCCGGCGTGACGCAGACCATGCCCATCGCAATCTACTTCGCGTGGATGGGCGGCAACTCCCCCGTCGCCGTGTTCTGGGTGGTCGTGGTCATCATCATCTCGTTCGTCATCATCTTGATTATCAACATCTACTCCGCGCATGCGCAGCGCTACCGCAAGGCGGGCGGCAAGGGTACGAAAGAAGACGCGATTTACACGGCAGACCCGAGCGCGGCGGGCGAGGTAGCCTTCGCGATCGACGAGCAGATGGCCGCAGAGCTCGGCTTCAACGCGAAGCACGGGACCAGCATCGCAGACGACAAGAACCTCGAGGAAGGAGCCGGACGATGAGCCTCGAAGTCGATATCAAGAAGCACCTTCCCTCGTTCGACCTGGACATTTCGCTGACGGCAGGCAACGAGACCCTGGGCTTTCTGGGGGCATCGGGCTGCGGCAAGTCGTTTACGCTGCGCTGCATCGCCGGCGTCGAGACGCCCGACGAGGGGCGCATCGTCGTCAACGACAAGGTGTTCTTCGATTCGGAGAAGAAGATCAACCTCTCGCCCCAGGAGCGCAAGACCGCGCTGCTGTTCCAGAACTACCAGCTCTTTCCTAACCTGTCCGTCGCGGAAAACGTCGCCGCGGGCATGGATCCCAAGATGGACAAGGAGGAGCGCGCCGAGCTCGTGCACAAGTACCTCGCGCTCTTTGGCCTGGCGGGCTTCGAGAAGCGCTACCCCATGCGCCTTTCCGGTGGCCAGCAACAGCGCGTGGCACTTGCCCGCATGCTCGCCGCACGCCCCAAGATCCTCATGTTCGACGAGCCGTTCTCGGCACTCGACGCGCACCTCAAAGAGTCGCTGCAGCAGTCGCTGCTCGACCTGTTCGACCTGTTCGACGGCACGATCCTCTACGTCAGCCACGACATAGACGAGGCATTTCGGTTCTGCCACCGCATCGCCGTCGTCGACAACGGGCACATCATGGAAATCGGGCGCACGCGCAAGCTCATGCACCGCCCCAGCACGCTCGCGGGCATGAAGCTTTCGGGATGCAAGAACATCAGCTGCGCGAAAAAGATCGGCGAGCACGAGGTCGAGGCCGTCGACTGGGGCATGACCTTCGACGTCGGGCCCGACCGTCCCGTGCCCGACGACGTGAAGTACCTGGGGATCCGCGCCGGCTTTATCCGCGAGGCAGACCCCGATGAGCTTTCGGGCAAGAACCTGTACGCGCTGCACGTGCACCGCGTGTCCGACACGCGCTTCGAGCGCACGGTCATCCTCGACGCCCCCGCCGGCAACCCGCAGTCGCGCATCTACTGGCGCGTCTCCAAGAAGGCCTACGGCGTCCACAACCTGCCCAAAGACGGCGACACGATGCGTCTGCACTTCGACGCGCGCCAGATGTTCCTCGTCGACAAATAGGCTCCCCACCGCATCTCCGTCACGGGGTCGGTTCTCCTTGGTCATGTTCGGCTCCCTCGCGGGAGTCGGTTCCCGCTGGTCATAGGCATGCCCAGACGGGGTCGGTTCTCCTTGGTCATTTCCGGGAGCGCAGGGCACATTTTTCTGGGGGTCGTGTGTGTTATCTCAAGCGTGAATAGTTTGGAGGTACTATGTATACACCGATTCACACAACCCAATGGAGCATTTCATGTCCATAACCGAAAATGAGCAGCCAAAACTGGCCCTGCTCATAGACGCCGATAACGTCTCTGCAAAATACCTTCCCACCATCCTCAACGAGATTCCCAAGTACGGCATCGCCACGTACCGCCGCATCTATGGCGACTTCACCGACCCCCAGATGGCAAGTTGGCGGCCCAAGCTGCTCGACAACTCCATCACGCCCATTCAGCAGTTCTCCAACGTGAAAAGCCACAAGAAGGGCGAGAAGGCCGGCAAGAACGCCACCGACTCGACCCTGATCATCGACGCGATGGACATCCTCTACGGCGGTAAGGTCGACGGCTTCGTCATCGTCTCATCCGACAGCGATTTCACGCGCCTCGCCTCGCGTCTGCGCGAAAGCGGCATGCTCGTCGTCGGCATGGGGCGTAACCAGACGGCAATCTCGTTCCGCCATGCCTGCACGAACTTCGTCAACATCGAGTATCTCCACAATATCGAGCTCAAGAAGACCGAAGACATCGAGGATGCCGATACGACGGGCGCAAGCGACGTCGACACCGAGGAAATCGAGACGACGGTCACCCTGCAAGACGTCTCCGACGTGATCGGCGGCGTGCTGCACACCAACGAGAACCGTGGCAAGACCACGTCGCTCGCCCAGATCGGGCTTTCGCTCAGCGCGAAGTACCCGGACTTCGACGTCCGCAACTACGGCTACACGCAGCTGAGCAAGCTCGTCAACGACTTCGACCGATTCGAGCTTGTCCCCGCCTCCGACGGGTACAACGTGCGCATCGCGGACACGAGCGCCGCGAGCGACCGCGTCGCGCAGTACATGATCTTGGAGCTGGGCAAGCGCGAGAAGAAGTCGATGAGTGTGTCGTCGCTCGCCGCGCTGGTCTACGACAAGTTCCCCGATTTCAACATCAAAGACACCGGCTACACGCAGTTCTACAAGTTCGCGAACAGCGTGCGCGGAATCAAGATCACGGGGACGAAGCGCAAGATGGCCCGTCTCGGCTAGACTGGTACCAGGAGGACCGTCCAACCGCCACGTCACTTCCGCAGCAGCTGCTCGCTGTGCTTCCACGAGGGCAAAAACTGCGTCATGAGCGCATGGAAGCGCGCGTTGTGGCTCGGCTCGAGCAGATGGCACAGCTCGTGGACGACCACGTACTCGAGGCACTCCATCGGGTAGAGCGCAAGGCGCGTGTTGATGCAGATGCGCCCCGTCGCCGGCTGGCACGAGCCCCAGCGGCTCTTCATGTTGCGATACGCGAGCTTTCTCGCGCGCACGCCCATCACCGGCTCCCACTTCTCGAGCAGCAGGGGCACGGCCGCCTCGACGAGCGTCCTCCACGCACGCTTCTCTTCCTCGTTCGCCTCCTCCGCGTGGGCGCGGGGCGTGCCTGCCAGCTCCGCGCGCTTTGCGGCAATCCAGCCAGCGCGGCGCTCGACCAGCTCCACGAGCTCGGCGTTTGGCACGCCATACGGGCAAGAGACTTCCACCGCACCGCCGGGTTTGACGTGCAGCCTGATGGTGCGCATGTTCTTTCTTCGCGTGACGGTGAACGCGATGTCTCCCGCCGTAAGCCGCGTCGACACGGTGCCTTTCCTCCTCCCGGACAGTATGAGCAAGATACCGCATTGTATATCCGCCAGCGGAAGTCGGGGCGTACAATGCTCCAATGCGACAGACGAGAAACGGAGTTCCATGGAACAGCTGAAAAACAACGTCTTCGACACGGCGTTGATCTTCGAGGGCGGTGGCATGCGCGCGAGCTACACCGCTGCCGTCGCCAACATCCTGCTCGAAAACGAGATCTACTTCGACAACGTGTACGGCCTTTCTGCCGGTTCGAGCAACACCGTCAACTACATCTCGCGCGACATCGACCGCACGAAGCGCTCCTTCGTCGACCTCGTCGACGACCCCGAGTTTGGCGGTGTGGACACCCTCATCAAGGGCAAGGGCTTCTTCTCGGCAGAGTACATCTACCAGAAGGCCGGGCTTCCCGGCGGCTACCTGCCCTTCGACTGGGACACCTTCGTGGCCAACCCCGCCAAGGCGACCATCGAGTCCTTCGACCGCGATTCCGGCGAGACTGTGTACTGGACGAAAGACGACATGTCCACGCTCGAGGACATGATGATCCGCGTGCGCGCGTCCTCGTCGCTGCCCATGTTCATGCCGCCGCCCTGCATCAACGGCCGCTACTACTATGACGGCGGGCTGGGAGAAGGTGGCGGCTTTCTGCTGCCGCGTGCACAGCGCGACGGGTTCAAGAAGTTCCTCATCATCCGCACGCGCCCGCGCGCGTACCGCAAGAGCAAGCCGGAAGGCGCGGGAGATGCGCTGATGAACACGGCGCTGTGGCGCAGGCACCACGTGGTGCGCGCGCTCAACGACCGCTGGGCGCGCTACAACCTCATCGCCGACGAGATTGACCGTCTTGGCGATGAGGGCGCGGCGTACGTGTTCTACGCCGAGGGCATGAAGGTGACGAGCGGCGAGACCTCCAAGGCCAAGCTGCAAGAGAGCTACGACACCGGATATGCGCAGGCAGAAGAGGAACTGCCTGCCATCAAGAGGTTCTTGGGGCTGTAGAGGGGCAGGCAGGCACTCAGCACGTGCCGACACGTAACGTGGAAGGGCTGCAAACCGAAGGCGTTCTTCGGATTGTAGCCCCTCTTGATTTGCAGGTTCTCTCTTCCTAGAAGGAGAGATGCTGACGCGAGCTGTAGCCCTGCTCCTTGAACGAGCTGTTGAGGAAGTCGATGCTCGAGGGGACGATGTGCAGCAAATGAAGCGCATGCCCCGACTTCTTGAACGCCTCGGCGTTGATGCCCTTGCGCTCGAGCAGCCTCACATACTCTTCCGACCAATCCTCGACGAGCTCGGCGGTGCCCATGATCTGCATGCCGGCAAGCGGCGCCGCTCCGTATGCATCGAAGATCGCGAGGCAGACGTTCTTGTTCTGCGCGAGCGCCTTGAACTTGAGCCCGCCTTCGCTGAAAATCCAGATCTCGCCGTCGAGGTAGTTGTACTCGAGGGGCGTGTTGCGCACGAACGACCCCGCCCCCGTCGCGAGCGCGCATGTGTTGTGCGCCGCGAGAAACGCGTCTATTGCCTCCCCGAGCTTTTCGCGGGGCATGTGCTTCGATGCCGCGTCCTTCTCGATCCAATAGTTGGCCGCCCGTTCATACTCGCGTGAATCCACTTGGCATTCCTTTCCTCAAAGCTCGAACTATCTGTTCTGTTCCTACGATACTCGCATGGTCAAGCAGTACCGATGCGTTTGCTGGGCGCACTCAAAGGCTCCTGCATGTCTGTGCAGGCGTCTGTGCAGGTGGCATGAGAGCGCGCAAGGGAGACGCAAACCGGGTGAAATCCGTCACCCTTGGGGCATTCCGCGGCAAAATCCGTCCCCCTCGGCGGCTTTCGCGGCAGGACCTCCGCCCGAGAGCCACGAATCCACCCAAAGGAGACGCTTCCGTGTGAGACGTGCCATGAAACAGCCCAAGGGAGACGCCTACTCGAGGCGTATGCCACGAATCCACCCAAGGGAGACGGATTCTACCGTGGAACGCAGCGAGGGAGACGTTTTCGGCCTCGAAACCGTCGCCCTTGGCACGTTTCGCGGCCACTCGGACTGCGGGATGCCGCGGGAAGGCACGAGGGAGACGCGTGACACGCGAGATGTTCTCCCCCAAACGTAAGGGAGAAGGAAATGTGGCCTTCTCCTTCTCCCTTGGTTCGTTTTCTGACAGGTGCAACGAGCACCTGGGGATATGTGCCCGGAGGCTACAGCGTACCTGCGGCGCGAGCGGCCTCGACCTCGTCGAGCGCCTCTTGCGGAGTGAACTCGCAGGTGCCATCGCCCATCTCGATAATCTCGATGGGGTCGTTTTCCTTGGCCATGCCGCCGTGCAGGACGACGCCGAAGATTCCCTCGCGCGGGAAGATGCAATCGCCCGCCGCGTAGTAGATGGCGCAACGCGTGTGACACACCTTGCCCAGCTGGCTGATCTCGACCAGGATGTCGTCGCCGATCTTGAGCTTGGTGCCGATGGGCAGGGCGTTCAGGTCGAGGTTTTCCGTGGTGAAGTTCTCGCCGAACGAGCCCTCCTCCACGTCGAGGCCCATCTCCTCTGCCTTGTCGATGGATTCGGATGCCAAGAACGAGACCTGGCGGTGCCAATGTCCTGCATGCGCATCATTCTTGAAGCCGTACTGCTCGATGACCTCTTCAGGATGGTCGACGGGCATCTTCTGCGTGCCCTTTTTGGGAGAAATGTTGACGGACGTAACGCGCGGCTGCTTATCTGCCATAAAGCCCCAGCTCCTTTGCTGAAAATCGCTCAAGGCCTCTCAGTTACCTGCCGAGGCATTCCTTCTCTCGCAAGCCATTATGAATGATTTTATAGTCCAGTCAATATAATTCGGAGTCCAAAATAATGAGATAAGCAGACCCTGAAGTAAACGCGACGGTCCCAGCCGCTTTGCACAGGCTCCATCGGCAGGCCGCACCCCCGATCCGCCCGCCTCATCGCCGCTCGCCATGCACCAGGAGCACGCTCATCGTGCGCGGCTACGCATCTACGCGCAACGGAGCACCCCAGGCTGCCCCGCATGCTAGAGAGCGCATCGACATGGAAGATATCGTGCCGCTCCCCTGCCAGATCGACCCCAGACGGGACAAGTACTGCTAGGGTGCGCATATGAGCAGACGACAGGTGAAAGGCCAACCCATGATCTATTTCGATAACGCAGCGACGACGCGCATGAAGCCGCCGCAGGTGGCCGAGGCAGTTGCCGCGGCCATCAACGACTTTGGCGGCGTGGGGCGCGGCGTGCACGAGGCGTCGCTCGACGCCGGGCTCACCGTGTTCAGATGCCGCAGGGCGCTCGCCACGCTCTTCAACGCCCCGGATGCGAAGCGGGTCGTCTTTGCCTCGAACGTGACCGAGGCCCTGAACGTGGTCATCAGCGGGCTACTGCACCGGGGCGACCATGCCATCACGACAGCCGCCTCGCACAACTCGGTGCTGCGCCCGCTCTTTCGCAAGGCAGACGAGGAGCAGGTTGACGTGTCCATCCTGTCGGTCTCCCGCGATGCGAGCATCGACTACGACGAATACGAACGGCTCTTCAAGCCGACTACTAGGCTCGTGGTCGTGACGCACGCGTCCAACCTCACCGGCGATGTGTACGACGTCGCCCGGATGGCGCGCATCGCCCACGAGCATGGGGCGCTCATCTGCATCGACACCGCCCAGACCGCAGGCGCCGTCCCCCTCGACATGGCGCGCGACGGTCTCGACATCATCGCCTTCACCGGCCACAAGAGCCTCTACGGCCCGCAGGGAACCGGCGGTCTCGCGCTCGCCGAGGGCGTGGATATCCCCTCCTTCAAGGAAGGCGGCACGGGCACGCACAGCTATGACCGGCGCCAGCCCGACTTCTACCCCGAGCATCTGGAGGCGGGCACGCTCAACGCCCATGGCATAGCCGGGCTGCTGGCAGGCGTGAGCTACCTCCAGGACAAGGGCATCGACTCACTTGCCGCGCAGGTCCACGAGCTGACCGAGCGGTTCGAGGAAGGAGCCCTTGGCATCGAGGGGATCAAGGTGTACGGCGGGCACGCCGACATCGGCCGCACGGGCATCGTCGCGCTCAACGTGGGCGAGCTCGACTCGGGCACCGTAGCCGACGCACTCGGCCATGACTACGGCATCTGCGTGCGGGCAGGCGCCCACTGCGCCCCGCTCATGCACAGGGCACTCGGCACCGACACCCAGGGTGCGGTGCGCTTCAGCTTCTCGAGCTTCAACACGCCCGAAGAGGTCGACGCCGGCATCCGCGCCCTGCGCGAGATTGCGAGGGCATAGCAGATGCAGCGCACGAAGACCCCCAAGGTGATTGTCACGTTCTCGTCGCTTTCCGATGCGCTCGCTGTGGAGGACAGCGCGAAGGAGCACGGGTTCGCAGGGCGCATCATCCCCGTCCCGAGCGAGCTCGACGCGGGATGCGGCTTTGCATGGGCCGCCGACGTAGAGAAGCGCGCGGAAATCGAAGGCGCCCTCGAAGCCTACGGACTCGACCACGAGGGCGTGTTCGTCCTCGACATGTACTGACGAAAGGCGTGAAAGACATGTCTCGCTCCCACATAGGCATCGACATCGGATCGACCATGACGAAGGTCGCCATCAGGGACGGCGACGAGGTTGTCGACACGCTGTTACGCCCGACCGGCTTCAACTCGGCTGTCACGGGCAAGTTTCTCGAGGTCATGGCAAACCGCACGAGCATGCGAGAGAGCATGAGGGCGGCCCCCAAGCGCAGCGAGGCCGTTCACGCTTTCATGACGTGTCGATGACGTCCTCTTGGCGCAGGCGCCGCGTACCAGTATCGTCTCGGAGATACGCTTCAGAGAGGACACCATGGCACAGCAGAACAAGAAATCGACGGCACGGCGCACGCTCCACTACTACTGGGCGGCCACATCCAAGCACCTGGGGCTGTTCATAGGCCTCATGCTCTCGTCCATCGGCTTCATCGTGCTGCTCAGCTACGGCAACCCGCTGCTCATGAGCATGATCGTCGACCGCGTGAGCGCCGAGCCCGTCGCACCCGACCAGGTCTTCGAGGTGTTCGGCCCCTACATCATCGCGCTCATCGCCATCAACCTTATCGGCCAGGCATGCAGCAAGGTGCAGGACTACACGTCGTTCAAGCTCGAGATCGCCGCGAGCTACGACCTCGCGACCGAGGCGTTCGACGCGCTCTCGAACCAGTCCATGACCTTCCACTCCAACCGCTTTGGCGGCACGCTCGTGAGCCAGACCACCAAGTTCATGAACGCCTACTCGCAGATGCTCGAGAACATCACGTTCCCCTTCCTCCCCATCATCTGTTCCATCATCGCCACCTGCGTCATCTTGATCCCCCGCGTGCCCGCGTACGTGGTCATCCTCATGGCGCTGCTGGTCGTCTACGCCATCGTTTCGTATGTGATGTACAAGAGAATCCTCTCGCTCAACGAGGATGCGGCCGATGCGCAGAACACGCTCTCGGGCGCACTGTCGGATGCCGTCACCAACATCCTCGCCGTCAAGACCTACGGGCGCGAGGATTACGAGCGCGAGCTGTTCGACCGCGCGAATCGCGAGGTCGTGGCGCGCGACACCAAGCGCATGATGGCCTCGCTCGCGCGCGGAATCATCACCGCATGCATCGCGCTTGCCATCATGTCGGTGGTGGCCGTATTCATCGCCGGCGGCAACGCATGGTTCGGCATCACGCCGGGCACGCTCGTCATCATGTTCACGTACACCTACACCATCACGAACCAGTTCAACTTCATCAGCCGTGGCCTGCAGCGCTTCAACGTCGCGTTTGGCGACGCCTCGGGCATGACCAGCGTGCTCGACGAGCCGCGCCTGGTGGCAGACGGGCCCAACGCCAAGCCGCTCAAGGTGACCGCCGGCGACATCGACTTTATAGACCTGAACTTCTGGTACACCGACGGCAATGCGAAAACGAAGGTGTTCGACAACTTCAACCTGCATATTCCCGCAGGTCAGCGTGTCGGCCTCGTGGGCAGGTCGGGTGCGGGCAAGACGACGCTCACCAAACTTTTGCTGCGCCTGTCCGACATCCAGGAAGGCGAGATCTTGATCGACGGGCAAAACGTCGCGAAGGGCACGCAGCAGAGCCTGCGCCGGCAGGTGGCCTACGTGCCGCAGGAGGCGCTGCTCTTCCACCGCACTATCGCGGAGAACATCGCCTACGCCCGCCCGGACGCCTCGATGGACGAGATACGCGAGGCGGCGCGCCAGGCAAACGCGCTCGAGTTCATCGAGCGGTTGCCGCAGGGCTTTGACACTGTGACCGGCGAGCGCGGCATCAAGCTGTCGGGCGGGCAGCGTCAGCGCGTCGCCATCGCGCGCGCCATGCTCGCCGACGCGCCGATTCTCGTGCTGGACGAGGCGACGAGCGCGCTGGATTCCGAGAGCGAGAAACTCGTGCAAGACGCACTCGAGAAGCTCATGCAGGGGCGCACGTCCATCGTGGTCGCGCACCGCCTCTCCACCGTGGCGAGCCTCGACCGCATCGTCGTGCTCGATCAGGGAAAGATCGTCGAAGACGGACCGCACGCCGAGCTCATCGCGCAGGGTGGCGAGTACGCGCAGCTGTGGAGCCGCCAGACCGGTGCGTATCTGGAAGATTAAGGGGCCTCCATACAAAACTGCAAATTGGGGACTGTCCCCAATTTGCAGTTTGCAGTTTTCTAGCGGCCTTCGAGCGCGTAGAGTGCCGCGCCGTACGCGCCATTGAACTGCGCGAATTCGGATGTTTCGATTGGGTAGCCGAGCTTTGCCGCGAGCCGCTCGCGCAGCGCGTCGTTGAGCGCGACACCGCCGGTCATGGCGACGGGCGGCACCACGCCGATGCGCTTTGCAAGCCCACAGCTCCGGTCGACGACGGATTCATGCACGCCAGCAACGATGTTCGCTATGGGCTCGCCGCTCGCGAGCTTTGAGATGACCTCGGATTCGGCGAACACCGTGCACGTCGAGGACACGGACGTGACGGCGTCCGACTGGCGGTCGTAGTCGGAGAGCTCCGAGACGTCGATGCCGAACACGCCTGCCATCACGTCGAGGAACCTTCCCGTGCCGGCAGCGCACTTGTCGTTCATCACGAAGTTCTCGAGCGTACCGTCGGGAGCCAGCCGCAGCACCTTCGCATCCTGGCCGCCGATGTCGATGATCGTCCGAACGCCTTCGAACAGGCGCGAAGCCCCCTTTGCATGGCAGGAGAGCTCGGAGACCTGGGAATCAGCCCAGTCCATGAGCTTGCGTCCGTACCCGGTCGCGACGGAGCGTGCGATGTCCTCGAACGCGATGCCCGCCTTCGACAACGCCTCGTCCATCGCCGCCCTCGGCCCCTTGGTGCCCGCACCGGAGGGGTACATCCCCGTGCCGCGGACCTCGCCCGCTGCGTCGACGATGACGCACTTGGAAGCCGTGGAACCGATATCTATTCCCAGGTAAAACGTCTCTGCCATGCCTTGATTCTCCTTATCGCACGCAGGCGCGCCTCGCTGTGTCGGAACGCGGCATTTATCCCGCCCAACACCAGCCGGCGCGCCAGAACGCTTTCTCTCCGCCTATCCTACAAGAGCTCTTTAAAGGTCTCGAGCTGGGTGCGGGCCTGCTCGTAGCTCTCTGCGGACTGGTCTACCTCGATCTGAACGAGGGGAAGCCCGGCCTCACGGCATGCCTTCGCCAGCAGCGGGGCATCGAACTCCTCTGGGTCGCAGAACTTGGCGAGAAGCAGCACGACGCCCTGCGCGCCGCTTTCCTTCGCGATGTCGACGACATGAGAGATGTGCGACTTCTCCGGATCGAAGAGGATGGAATCGTTGTTGAGGGCGCAGTAGCCGCTTGCCAGGGCCTCGATGGGGTCGCCCTCCTCGGGGACCTGCAGCGCGAAGGCGCGGGACTCCTTGGCGATGTCGTCTGCGACGACGGCGTACTTGTTCTCGTCGAGCATGTTCTTGATCGCCGGGATGTCGTAGAGGATGCCTGAAAGCACGATCTTTGAGAACCCATCCGTGTTTGGCTCCTGCGCCGCGAGCAGCTCGTTGAGCTCGCGCACCTTGGCGAGGTGCTCGGCCTTGTCCATGTAGTAGCCTGCGTTCACGACGTCGTTGCGCGCGGAGACGCTGATGAGCGCCGGACGCTCGCCGGCAAGCTTGACGAAGGTGCGCATCTCAGCGCGCCACTCGTTGTAGAGCCTGATCGCCGCAGACAGGTCCGCGTCGTCGATGATGGCATCGCACGCCTCGCCCACCGCGGTCTTGAGCTCGCGATACGAGCTCACGGCATAGTCATGCCCGGCCTTGGTGGCGCGGTTCTGAGGCTGCGAGACGAAGATCATCGGGACCTGGCTCACGCCGACGCGGAAGTTCTGCGAGAAGCCGCGCTGGGTGTCGCACAGTGCCGCCGTCATGAAGCCCGACAGCTTGTCCAGCTCGTGGTTGAGCCCCATCTCGAGCGTCATCTGGCACAGCGAGCAGTAAAACGGCGGAAAGTACTTGCGCGCCTCGGTGGCGGTGCCCATGCGGCCCCACACGCCAAACGGCACGCCACCCGCTGCGTACACGAGCTCTTCGGGAACATAGTACGGCCCGACGCCGATGACCTTCTTGCCTGCGGCGATATGGCGGTCGAGCTCGGCTGTGGGGTTGACGGCTACCTCTGAAAGCTGTGCTACGAGTTCGTTGATGGTCGCCATCTTCTACTCCCCCTTCTGCGCGTTGGCTGCCATGATCTCGGCAAGCCCCTGGACGCGTGTGACGTACTGTTCTTCACTGAAGTTGCGCGGGTCGGATTGGTCGCCGTCAAAGGTGACCACCGGAATGTTCAGATCATTGGTGATGCGGCGCGCCATCTCTGGCATCGTCGAAGACCACATCTTGCAGGAGCGGTTGATGTGGACGAGGCCGCCGTCTACCTTGCCTTCCAGGCACAGGCGTTCGCGCAGCTCGGTGGAGCGCTCGATGTTGATCGAATTCGGGACAGACGCGTAGGCTTCCATCATCTCGTCGAAGTTGTGGTACTGGAACGCGAACGACGGGCCATAGACGCACGAGGTCACGTTGATGCCGAGGTTCTTCATCGTGGAGTAGGTGACGCGCAGGTACGGCCAGCACGCGATGCCCTCGAACATGACGCGGTACTTCTCCTCGCCCTTGAACGTGGACTTGTGCTCCTTGATGAACTGCTCGCACTCTTTGTTGAACTCGATGAACGCATCGAGCGAGCGCTGCTGCCCGCGCGCCATCGTGGCGACGGCCATGTGGTTGAACAGGTCGAAGCCCTTGTACGGTGCGGGCTTGTAGTTCAGGTACTTGGTCGCCTTGAGCCATTCCTCGCCGATGCGGCCAGAGATGCGGCAGACCTCCTCGAACTTCTTCTCGTCCCACTTCTTGCCCGTGATCTCCTCGAGCTGCGCGATGGCGTCGCGGAACTGCGCGCCCATGTACTCGATGCGCTTGCGGTCGACGTCGTACTTGTTGTTGAAGGGAACGTCGATGACGATGACGGGAATGTTCAGCGTCTTGCCCAGGTTCTCGTACCACTTGAGCATGCAATCGCAGATGTTGTTGCAGCACAGGACGAAATCGGGCAAGGGCATCTCGCGCTCGCCATTAGGGCACTTGGCAAGGTCCGCATACGCCATGCTGATGCGCGAGTAGGCGCAGAGGTCATTGGAAAAGCCAAGCTCGCCTTCGGCATGCTCGCACATCTCCTGGCCGGCGCCTTTCGCGGAGATAGCAGCCGCCTGGCTTTCGGGGTACACGCACGGGATGCCGAGCGTGGTCGGGATTTCCTGCGGGAAATTGGAGGAGATCCAGCCGACCTTCTCCCCCCGCGCTTTTGCCTTGAGGGCGTCTTCGTACACGTCGTTCGCGACTTCGGCGAGGACGCGTCCGGCTACGCTTTTTGCAGGTTCCAATTGGACCATGGGGTGCCTCCTACTTCTCTTCCCAGATGCCGACGGTCTTGTCGTCGATCATCGCCTGAATCTCGGACTGCTCGTAGCCAAGTCCCTCGAGCACGCTCACCGTGTCGGCACCCAGAAGCGGCGCCTTCTCGTATTCGGGAAGCGGGGTTTCCTCAAGGTCGATTGGGGTGCGGACCATTGCCTTCGGCCCACGCGGATAGTCGACTTCGCAAAAGACGTCGTTTGCCCACGCCTGCTCGTCTGCCACGACCTCCTCGTAGGTCTTGCACAGAGCAAACGGGATGTCGAGCTCGGTCAGGATCGGCGCCCACTCCGCGGCGGTCTTCTGCTTGAAGCCCTCCTGGATGATGTCGTAGGCCTCGCCCACACGGCCGGTGCGGATCATTTCCTTCTGGTCGCTCAAGACGGGATCGTCGAGCACGTCCTCGCGCCCGATCGCCTTCATGATGAGCGAGTAGTAGATACCGAAGTTGGGGCCCATGACCTGCAGGAAGCGGCCGTCTTTGGTCTGGACGGCGGGCTGGTACGGGAGCTGGTTGTCCCGACGGTCAAACGGATAGGAAACGCCACCGAACTCGTTGCCGTACTGCGCGCCCTGAATTTGGAAGGACTGTACCCACACGGCAGTGTGCAGAAGGTTCGTGGAAACTTTCTCGCCCTTGCCAGTCGTCTTGGCACGGAACAGCGCGGCGAGCACGCCGACGGTGAGCGCGAGCGCCCCTTGGTGGTCGCCCAGGGCGGGGATCAGGTTGGACGGCACGGTGCCCTTCTGGTAGAGCGAGCCAGACCAGCCGCTACGCGCGAAGAAGGCGGTGTAGTCGAAGCCGGGGAGGTCCTTGTCGGGGCCTTTCTCACCATAGCCGGTGAGGTTTGCGTAGACGAGGCTCGGGTAGCGCCCCTTGAGATCGTCGTAGGTCAGGTTCTTGCGCGCGAGCGCCTGCGGGCGCCAGTTGGTCAGGAACACGTCGGCGTCGTCGAGCAGCTTGAACAAGACCTCACGCCCCTTGTCCGTGCGCAGGTCGACGACGATGCCCTTCTTGCCGCCGTTTTCCAGATCGAAGTTGATGTCTTCATGCGGGTCGGACGGACGGCCCTCGTTGGGGGCAGTGTAGCGCAGGTTGTCGCCCTTGGCGGACTCGATCTTGATCACCTCGGCACCGAGGTCTGCCAGGATACGGCCAACTGCGGGGACTGCGATGAAGGTCGCCATCTCGACGACCTTGATACCTTCAAGCGGACGCTTGACGTCTTCCATGTTTCCTCCTCGAAAGATATGCGCGCTGTACTCGCGGCGCATGGTTTCTACCTTCATTGTGGAAACACTGGCTTGAGAAAGTAATAGGCAGTTTTTCGTATTGTCTGTGCATGAAGAAAAATAATTGAATCAGTTTTCTCAGGACATAGAATGGGGATTCATCCTCGGAACTTATTTTTTAGACATTTTTATTGTGTGTCTGGATACCAGAAAGCCGCCGGAACCCATCTGGGTGCCGGCGGCTCGTCGCAAACGATAGTTGCGGGGCTTAGCTGCAGATTTTACCCGGATTCAAGATGCCCTTGGGGTCGAACACCTTCTTGATGCCCGCCATGAGCTCGATGGACGTGTCGCCCAGCGACTCGCGCAGATACTGCTTCTTGGCGTGCCCGATGCCGTGCTCTCCAGAAACCTGTCCGTCAAACTCCGTCGCCTTGGCATACGCCGCGTGCATGACGGCATCCACCTTTTCGAGGAAGGCATCTTTCTCCATGCTGTTCGAACAGCAGTAGATATGGAGGTTGCCGTCTCCCGCATGGCCAAAGGAGCGGATCCTGATCTCGTGTTCCCTGCCCACCTCGTGGATGTACTCGAGAAACGCGGGAATCTTGTCGACCGGGACGCAGACGTCCATCTCGTCGACGAGCTTCTCCTCTTCCTCGATGACGGACAGAAACGCGCTTCTGGCCGCCCAGACTGCCTCTTTGATTGAAGGCTGGTCGATGACGAGCGTGTCGAAGGCACCCAGCTCGTCGGCAATCTCGGCAAGCTGCTCGGCACGCGCGAAGATCTCGTCCTCGTCGTTGCCGTCAAGCGTCACGAGGATGTAGGCGCCGACCTCGTTGCCCTGCACGTTGGTCGGGATGACGGCATTGCCCGTATGCGCCGCAGACGAGTCGACGATGTCGCGCTCCATGAACTCGAGCGACTGCGGTGCCAGGCCGGCGAGCTTGATCTTGGGCACGGCGCCAATAGCGTGCTCGATGTCCTCGAATGGGAGGATGAACGTCATATCTGCCTGGGGCTTGGGGATGAGCTTCATGGTGAGCTCGGTTATGACTGCGAGCGTGCCCTCGGAGCCGATGACGAGGTGCATGAGGCTGTAGCCGGAGCTCGCCTTGACGACGGGGCGCCCAAGCCGGACGACCTCGCCGTTTGCAAGTACTGCCGTGAGGGCGAGCACGTAATCGCGCGTGGTCCCGTACTTGACGGCGCGCATGCCCCCGGCGTTCGTGCTGACATTGCCGCCTACAGAGCCGGTCTTCTCGCCCGGGTCGGGCGGATACATCAGGCCGCGGGTGAGCGCATCGGCCGCAAGGTCGGCGAGTCTCACGCCGGGCTGGATGCGGACCGTGAGATTGTCCATGTCGTACTCGAGGATCTTGTCCATGCGCATGGTGCACAAGACGACCCCGCCGAAAAGCGGGACGCTGCCGCCGACCAGTCCCGTGCCGGCGCCGCGTACGGTCACGGGGATCGTGTGCTCGTTGCAGATTCTCATGATCTGCGACACCTCTTCGGTGCTCGCCGGCAAGACGACGACCTCGGGCTTGCCAGATCCGTAGATCGGCATCTCGTCGCGCGTGTAGTCCTCGCCGATCTCGTCGCCTGTCTGGCAGTTCGCCTCGCCCACAATAGCCTTGAGCGCCTCGACGATCTCCGGAGTGATCTCGTTAAACTCTGTCATCCCGCAGCCTTCCTGTGTTCGGTCTTCTGTGCCCATACAGGGCTGTTCCCACAATACCCGCAGCTCACGCCGCTGGCTATGGGTAATTGCCGCATTTGCTACAAAACGTGAGCGGGCAAAGACATCAGTCGAGTTTAATCATTTGCATCGTCATCGATTCGTCTCTATTATCATTTTCGACTAGAAAGACAATCTCGGACATCACCTATGGATATCGAAACAATCGAAGTCATCCTCACCGCTTCGCAATGCGGGAACTACACCAAAGCTGCGGCAGTTCTTGGATACACTCCCTCGGCAGTCTCGAAACGTGTAAGATGTGCCGAGCGAGAACTTGGTGTCGAGCTCTTTATCCGCGGAACAAAGTCAAGCCACCTCACTCCAACTCAGATCTGTCGTTCTCTTCTCCCACATTTCGAAGACATCCTCCACAATTGGGAGGACATCACTCAGAAAACATCTTTCGAGCGCTTCGACAATAGCGTCCCGACCATTCGAATAGGTGCAAGCGAAAAACGCTGGCCTTCACGAATCGATGAGATAATAGCCCGCTACACTGCCGAAAACAGAGACTGCAACGTGCTGGTCTCCTCCGGCGCATGGATTAACCTTAAAGAAGAGCTGCTGAGAGGTAAGCTCGACGCATTGTTCGTCACCATGGCAGGCGACTTCTTTACTTCAGCAGCGGCTCGACAAGACAACCTCCTGGACAAGCTAAATTTCATCCTCATCAACACACTCTCAGAAATGTATCTAGCCATTTCGAGCGATTCGCCCTTGGCGTCGAAAAAAGAGGCGACGCTCGCCGACTTCAAGGATTACGCAATCGCTTTCAACAGCGATGTGAAATTTGACAACAGCGTAGTCAGAGACCATCGATCACCATTCCTAGCTCTCAGCAAGCAGTATGGTTTCGAACTCAAGCAAACCCTGATAAATACGCGCCAAGCAAGCGCATTCCTCATTGCAAGAAAGAACCTGGTCGCTATTCCGCAGCCTGCCCCCACCGTCGATGTGGACGGCATCGTGTCCGTGCGCCTCACCGACTGGCAAGGTCATGTCTCGGAATACCTGGTCATCCCCCATGGGACCCGCAGCACTCCTGTCGCGAGATTGATCTCCCTCGCCCTGTCGATGCGAAATATCTAACCTCTGCAGGAAGTACCGCTTCCTTTCCATCTGGGAACAGAAACGAGACAGAGCGGAACAACATCTGTTTTTCTACGCTCTTATCATGAATTCATCCTGGGATATAGCCTCTGGCTCGCAAAGCGTTTCGGTTGCCGAGCACCATGTGCGAAACAGCTTGCGACCAAGAGGCATATACGTTGAGAGGCGTGGCAATTGTGCTGCAGCGTCTTTCCAGCGTATGTCACATTCAAATTGAAGAGGGGAGTTCTCGCAATGAACGTTACGACCGACTATAACGTTGACGTGCTGGTTTGCGGCGGCGGTGTTGCAGGTTGCGCAGCTGCTATCGCCGCAGCGCGTCAAGGTATGCGAACGTTGCTAATCGAAAAGCGGGAATCGTTCGGCGGCCTGTGCACGAACGGATATATTACGGGAATCGCCGGCCACGTCGACGGTATCTGCCAAGAATGGGTCGAGCGCCTTGCAAAAGAAAACGCTGCCGTTGTACGCCCACACCTTCCTGCTGTCGAGCCCGAGATGGGCAAGGTCATGCTCGAGCGCATGCTTATCCAATCGGGTGCACGTTTCCTGTATGGGGTACACGTCGCTGAGGTCGAGCAGGAAATGGGACACATCACCACAATTATTGCCTACACCGTTAACGGACAAATGAGAATCCGCGCAAAGATGGTAATCGACGCCACGGGCGATGCGATAGTCGCAAGCGCTGCTGGTGTACCTTGCGACGTCGGTGATATCGAGTTTATGGGCATGAACGAGTCCACCTCAATGGGATTCCGCCTCTCGTACGTCAACTATCGGCAGTATCTTGAGGCGTTCACCGCCTATAACAAGGAGAACCACGCGAGACCCGCTGAACAGCGTGTCAGCTATTTCGTGATGCTTCAGCGTAAGGCAATCTCCGAAGGAGACCTCCCGTATCTGCTCTCCCCCGGCAACCTCGTATACCCGATCGTAGGCAGCAGTAACCAAGAAGATATGGACGTCTGCCTCGATGCGACCGCTACATACTATTGCCGAAACACAAGCGTCGAAGACACCACGCGCCAAATTGTCGACCAGCATCGAAAGGTGCTGATGTTCGTGAAATTCCTCCGGAAGTACGTGCCGGGATTCGAGCGCTGCACGCTTTCGCATTTTGCCGAGCAAAATGGAACCCGCGAATCTCGTCGCATCGTGGGCAGGTACGTATTTACTGCCGACGATATCTGCCGTGCCAAGAAATTCGAAGACGGAATCGCGATATTCCCCGAGCCCCTGGACTCCCACCATCCCACCAACAGCAATCAGACAGCTCTGCGCCACATCCACCTGCCGAACCCCACCGAACCAGCACTCTGCAGGCCATCGACAGACGATGACAATTTCTGTCTGCACCCGTACGCGCCGCTTGAAGGTTTCGAAGTGCGTCCGAACCCGCGAGAATTCAGCGAAATCCCACTTGGCGCGCTCATTGCCCAAGATGTCGACAATCTTTTTGCCGTCGGCCGCAGCATGTCCGCCGACTGGCATGGACTCGGCGGCGCACGTGTCATCGCAACGAGCATGACCACTGGACAAGCGGCGGGCAATGCTGCCGCCTGGGCAATCAAGAATCGGACAACAGCCCCCGATGTAGACGGACGCGCCGTTCGCGATTTGCAGAAGAAGCAAAACGTCCCCCTAGACAAACCCCTCGAAGGTTACTGGGCAAAAATACGCGACATGGAAGGCGATCTCGCCGTCACGCTCGACATGGCAGTGGTGATTGGCAAAGATGGGCGGTCTTCGTTCCAGTCCTAAGCACGAATCCCCAGTTGAATATCTCGTCAAATTGAACATCCATCGTGTTGCCGTCATGCACGAGGCAGTTCGAAAGTTCGAGGAGGGTCTTGTTATGGCAAAAAAGGAACGGAAGTACGATGCCAAGTACTTCATTAAAGTTATTATCGGATTTATCATCGTCTGGTGTTTTGGCTTCCTGCCTGCGCCAGACCCCATGACCGCTGTTGGAATGCGGCTAATCGGCATCTTCTTCGGAACGATCTGGCTGTTTTCCTTCGCCGGGGTCATCTGGCCTTCTATCATGGCAGTGCTCGCAGTCGGTTATTCGGGGGCATTTCCAAGCCTAAGTGCTGCAATCACCGCAGCATTTGGAAATACCATCCTCTGGCAGCTCCTCATCTTGATGCCGATTTGCGAGGCTATCTCCCGGAGCGGGGCAACGCAGAAAATCGCCGCCTGGCTCCTATCACGACCATTTGTAAAGGGAAAGCCATGCCGGATTATGTTTGCGTTGTTCTTGGGCACGCTAATAGAAGGCATACTCATCAGTGCGATGGCTGCAATGCTCATCACGTTCGCCCTAGTCGCCACCTTGCGCGACATGATTGGATATGAGAAGGCGGATGCCTGGTCAGCTTCCACGATTGTCGGAAGTTTCATCGTCGCGTTTCTCGGCGGCGCGGCACTGCCCTTCCGCGGATTCATCGCCGCAATGGTCGCGCCATTCTCGAAGCTACTTGGGTACGACCTGAACGCAGCCCTGTTCGTAATTGCCGCAATCGTTATCGGGCTTCTTGTCTGCATTATTGCACCGCTGCTTATGAAATACGTACAGCGCGTAGATATGAAAAAGCTGGGCGACTTTGACTTTGCCGGAGTCTTTGCTGACGACAGTAGCTTCAACAGAGAGCAGAAGATATTGCTCGGTGGCTTCGTCCTAATTATTATCTTCTTTGTGGCACAGATGATCTTCCCGGCAAAAAGCGAAATCGGTGCTGTTCTCAACGGATTTGGCGCCAATGGAATCTTCGCCGCAGTCGCTGTGCTTCTTAGCCTCGTTCTCGCCGACGGCAAGCCTGCGCTCAACCTCCCGCTCATGATGAAAGAGGGCATGCCCTGGGGAATCTTCGTCTCCGTTGCAACGATGATTTGCATCACTTCGAAGTTCACAGATGATGTCTCCGGCATCTCAGCCTGGCTTAACGTCGTGCTGAGCGGCGCCGTCACAGCAATGCCGCCGGCACTTTTCGTATTTGTGGTACTGCTCATAACGGTCACTGTTACCGGGTTCTTCAGCAACCTTGGCACATGTGCCATTATGCTCACTGCCATCTTGCCAATGTGCGGAATGATGGGGATAGAGCCAACGGCTATGACATGTGCAATCGTTCTCGGATCCTACCTGGCAGTCCTCAGCCCCGGCGGTTCCGGTGCCTGCCCCGTTCTATTCGATAACGAAAACGTCACGTACGGCTCGATTTACAAAAACGCAATCCCGCTGTTGCTCGTCTTTGTCATTCTTGGAAGCGCGATGGTCCTGCTCGTGAGTCTCGTCGCATAACGACAGCTTTAATGGGCCTGGGGAACACCCAGGCCCATTTCGCAGCGCTCCAAAACACAGCCACGCGGATACTCGGCGAATATTTTAGACGCGCCCGCCGTCAAGTAAAGACAGCGCTAGAGGTCTTTGAGCGTGCCCGTATATCCTTTGAGAAGCTGCTTGGCAACTGTGTGGATCATCATTTCGTCGGCACCCTGCGCGATCTGGTTGCCACGGCAATCGCGCCAGATGCGGCTCACGCGCGAGTCGTCCGTGTAGCCAATGCCGCCAAAAATCTGCAGTGCGTCGCTTGCCACCGAAGTCGCCGCCTGAGGCACGTAGTACTTCATGAGCGAGCAGTTGAGCTGCTGCTCGTCTCTGGAGGCATCACCCGAGACGGAATCGGCTGCGTGCTCGATCATCGTCCCCATCGAGCGGATCTTTGCCGCCATCTCGACGAGCTTTGCCTCGATTTGAGGAAGCGACCCCAGGTACCTGCCTCTCGTCTTGCGCGTCGAGCAGCGGACGAGCGCATCGTCGAGGGCAGCCTGCGCAAGCCCAAAGCTTGCCGCGCAGGTGAGGATGCGCCCAAGCTCGTACTGACGCTCGAGCATCTTGTTGAGCATGCCACCGGTCTGGATCTGCCATTCGGGGTTGAGCTTGACGTGATCGAACTCGATGCGCGCCGGTGCGAGCATCTCTTGCCCCACCGTGTTGAGCGGGTAGGTGTAGACGCCCTCTTCGTTGATGGGCACGAGCCACAGCGACATGCCGCCGTCTTGCGCCCCGCAGACCATGTCCTGCGTGAGCACGAGCGTATCGCCGATAAACTGGCCGTTTGCAACGTAGGTCTTCGCACCGTCGAGGTACAGGCCTCCTTCGTCCGCCGTGACCTCGGTACCGACGCTCGCCGAGTCGTCTTGGACGGCGCCTTCCGAAAACGCCTGCGAGAACAGCACGCGGCCGTTGCGGGCGGTGAGGTCCTCGACTATCTCCTGCTGCGAAAGCGAGCCCATGGTCGAGAGCAGCGCCATAGAGTTCATGTCGGTCTGGTACGGCAGGATGGCGCCTGCGCGACGCGCGAGACGGGCGACGAGCAGGGCACGCACGATAAAGGGGCCGTCCCAGCCGCCGATTTGCGGGGGAAGGCAGTAGTTGCCGAGCTCGCTTTCGTAGAAGGCCCGGTAGTCGGCGCTTGGGACACCTCCTGACGCGCACCAGTCCTTGATATGCTCTTCCGTGATGCGCTCATCGCAGAACTCGTCGACCGCCTTGTAAACGCGCTCTTTCAGTTCGATGTCCATGTCGTCTTCCCTTTGTCTCGAATCATTCCGAACGCGCGCCTCTGAGGCATGCCCGTACCTGCTGTCTCAGCGCCCTCTTATCAATCTTACCGTTTCCCAGCAGCGGAAACTCCTTCATCTTGAGTACGCAGTCGGGCATTTTGCATTTCTCGATGCGTCCCTTCGACCACAGGCGCAGGTCTCGCGCGCTCGTCTGGTCGCCCGGCTCCATGATGACGCACAGGCAAGTGCGCTCCCCGAGGTCTTCGTCGGGGCAGCCGACCACGCAGCACGACGAGATGTCCTCGTTTTGCTCGTAGGCCGCCTCGATCTCTGCCGGGAAGATGTTGATGCCGCCGCGGATGATCATGTCCTTGAGCCTGCCCACAATCGAAAACATGCCGTTCGCGTCAAGCTTTCCCACGTCCCCCGTGTGGAACCAGCCGTCTTCGTCCAGGTCGAGCTTGAGCGAGCCGTCCTCCTGAAGCACCCCCATCATCATCGAGGCGCTCTTGCAGGCGATCTCGTCCGTGCCCGGGAGCAGCTTGGCCTGCGCTCCCTCGATGCAGAACCCGACGGTTGCCGCACGCTCTTCTGCCGAGAGCTCGAGCGGCGTCACGGTGAGCGTCGCGGCGGTCTCGCTCATACCGTAGGACTGCATGAGGCGGCAGCCAAAGCGCTCCTCGAACTCGTAGATGACCTGCGGCGGGCAACCGGCACCGGCCACGAGACCCGTCCTGAGCGACTGCAGGCTCCAGGCGCCGCTCTCCATCGCACGCAGCTCGCGCAGAAACATCGTCGAGACGCCGAGATGCATCGTCGCGCCCGTAGTGTCGATGAGCGTGCATGCTTCCTCGGGATGGTAGCGGGCACTTGTCACGAACGAGGCTCCCGACACGAGCGTCGCGTAGATGCCGACGATTCCGAACACATGGTTCATCGGCACGGGAACGTACAGGACATCGTCGCGTTCGATGGAAAACGCCTTTCTGAGGGCCCTGCCGTTCAGCCCGAAGGAAGACGCCTTGTTGACGATGGCCTTGGGCACGCCAGTCGAGCCGGACGAGAACACGATGATCGGGCTGTCCGCCGAGCAGTTGGGAAACGAGCGGCCCTCGTCAAAGCCACTTGCTTGAATCAGGTCCTCTATGAGGGGCACCGGTGCGCTGGGGCAACCGGCGGCAAACACCCGCGCGTCGGGAGCCACCTGCTGCGCCTGGAGGCAGGCATCGGGCGAAGACATGATGAGCACGTCGGGCTTTACCAGATGCGTCGCCCGCTCGAACTCCTCTTGCTCGAGGCGGTGCGAGAACATGGCCATACGCGCGCCGCACAGCTGCACGGCGGCCATGATCACGGGCGTGATTATGAGGTTGGGAAACGAGAAGACCACGGTGGACCCGGGCGCCAGCCCGCATTCGTCTTGGAAGTACCATGCGAGCGCGTTCGCGTTGCGGTAGGCCGCCCCATAGCTGATCGAATCGTCGAGGCCCATTCCGAAGCGCTGGTGGGGAGACTCGAGATAGACGTTCCTGATGAGTTGCATCAGGGAAAGCTCCTGGAACTTGCTACCGCCGCCCGCAGCGGTGGAAAGGCCCTGCACCATACGTGATACCACTCCCCAGTTGCTCACCGCACGCGCTTGCGGATACAGCGCGAACGGTGATCTGCAAACTCGCGAAAGATGACGGGACCGCGGACCTAGGCCACCACGACCTGCCGCGGCTTGATTCCCCGGACGCAGAAAGCCCTGCGACCTGCAGTTTCCCTGCGTCCGAAGATTTGTAATACAAGCTTACAAGGACTAGTTGCGTGCGTACTTCTTCGCGAGCTGACGGCCAGCGATGTAGACCATGATCTCGTCGGTGCCGCCCGCGATTTGCATACCGCGCAGGTCGACCCAGATGCGGCCGATGCGGGTCTCGTCGGTGTAGCCCAGGCCACCGTAAATCTGCATGGCCTCGGACGCGACCTCGGTGCACGCCTTGCCCGCGTAGCGCTTGAGCAGCGCGGAGTCGATGCGCACGGACTGGCCGTTGTCCATCTTCCACAGGGTCTTGTAGAGCATATTGCGGGAGTTCTGCAGAGCGGTCTCCATCTCGGTCAGCTTGAGCTGGATGAGCTGGTAGTCCGCGATGGGATGGCCGAATGCCTGGCGCTCGGAGACATACGCCGCGGCATCGTCCATGGCCGCCTGAGCGGTGCCGATGCACTGCGCGACGATCAGGCAGCGTTCGGTCTCGAAGTTCTTCATGAGGTTGAAGAAGCCCTTGCCCGGCTCGCCGATGCGCATGTCCTCGGTCAGCTTGACGTCGTCGAAGTACATCTCGCAAAATGCGCTGGCCTGCTGGCCGATCTTGTTGAGCGGCGCCGTGGAAAGGCCCTCGGTCTCACGCGGGATAATCCACATGGACATATTGCGGTTCTGGCGCGAGGGGTCCTCGTCTTTTGCGATCACGAGCACGTTGGGGAAGATCTCGCCCTGGGTAACCCAGGTCTTCTGGCCGTTGAGCAGGTAGGTTCCGTCTTCCTGCTTCTTGGTCACGCAGGTCATGGCCTGGTTATCGGAACCCGCGCCGGGCTCGGAGAAGCCGAGCGAGAAAATGGGCTGGCCGGTCTCGAGGTACGAGCCCATGGCCTCTTCGATCTGCTCGGGAGATGCGCCGAAGTCGATGAAGTCGCGCATGGCAAGCGTGTTGTTGAGCGTGGGGAGCATGCAGCCGGAGTAATGCGCGAACTCCTCGGTGAGGATGCCCAGCGTGACGAGGTCAGTGTCGATGCCCTCGTACTGCTCGGGAATGCCCATCAGACCGAAGCCGTTTTCCATCCAGGCGCTCGTGAGCTCCTCGCTCATCTTGTGGTCCTTGTACATCTCCTTGATCTGCTCTTCGCTGGTGTAGCGCTCGCAGAATTCCTTGATGCTATCGACGAGCAGCTCTTGTTCGTCCGTGTACCCGAAGTCCATGCGTATCTCTCCTTTTCCGTAAAAGCCACACTCAGTCCATTTTAGGTGCTTCGCACCACGGCTCGCTTCTCAGCGCCGAGCCCTGTGCACCACTGCCCACAATCGTCCTCGGCGAGCTGCACTTTGCCCATTTTTCGCCTCGGTCGAGGCATCGGGCGCGAAGTTCCCTGCCTGGACTCAGCGTCCTCCCTCGTTCGTTGACAATCCGTCGCGGCCTTCAAAAAAGCGCTTGAGGGCACCCGGCATGATTCTCGTTTCTGACTTCTATTTTGCTCAGGAAACGCTCATAATTTAATAGACAGTTTTTGATATTAACTATCTAATCCCATCCCCTACTCCTGCAGGAAGCGTCTCTCACCATGAAAAGCGCGATGAAGCAGAAAATCGTAGACGCCGTCGTCGACATCACGGAAGCCTCTTCGATGAGGAGCGTGCACATCGCGAAGATCATCAAGGAGCTGGGGATCAACCGCAACACGTTCTACTACCACTTCGACGGCAAGTACGACGTGGCGATGTACGTCTTCAGGCACGACCTCGCCGACGAGCTCACGGCCGACGTCCCGACAGACCGCTTGCTCGAGGCTCCGTTGTCATCTGAGGGCAGCTCTGAGATGCTCCCCTACTACGTGCATTTCGAGACGGGCGCCCGCTCCTTGGACCTGAGCGACTTTTTCAAGTCGCTCGTGCGCTGCGTCATGCGCCGCCCCTCGTTCTACGACAAGCTGTTCAACAACAAAGAGCCCGAGTTCAAGGCAAGGATGGACACACTCTACCGCCCTGCCGTCGAAGACGACTTCAAGTTCGTGCTCGATGGGCGCTATATGCCCAAAGAGACCTTCGACTACCTCGTGTCGCGCTACCTCGACGACATCAGCTTCATACCCTCGTACCACCTTGCAAACTCCACTGCCTCTGCGCAGCTGCTCGACGAGCGTATCAACCCGTTTTGGAACCTGCCGTACGAGATTCTCCCGCCCGAGCTGCAAAAGCACCCCATCAACCGCCTCCGCCAGTAGCACGAAAAGCGCGGCCATGCTACTCGCACAGCCGCGCTTGTTCACGAAAACCGGCACCTCGCCACTCAGGATTGGCAGTGCCAGGTTTTTCTGGCGCCCGCCACCCAGCATTGGCAGTGCCAGGGATTATTGGCGTTCGCCACTCAACATTGGCAGTGCCAGGGATTCCTGGCGTCCGCGCCCCTTTTGCCACTCAGTGTTGGCACTGCCAGGATTTTCTGGCAGGAATCGGCGCGGAAAGCCAGCCCCTCGACCCCAAGTCTTTAGCCGAAACGGTACTCGACTCCCATGGTCGCCTCGGGGTACTTCCACTTCTTGACGATAGTGTCCCCGCAGGCGATGCGGCAGGTGCCGCACTCCAGGCATCCGGCGTAGTCGAACGACTTCACGCCGTCTGCATCGCGCTTATAAAGCGCTGCCGGGCATACCTTGATCAACTTGTCGAACTCTGCGTCGTCGGGATCTTCGACGAGCTCGATATGCGGATTGCCCTCGTCAACCTCGTACTTGTTGACTGCCAGATACTCATCAACGTTCACGGTAATGTTCATATCGCTCATAGCGCCTTCATCGCCCCTCTCACGTCTTTCAGGATGTTCATGATTCCCATGCGCTTGACGATGGGCATGACGTTTTGCTTCATGGGCGTGACGGGCGAGCCATCGACGACGAACATGGAGTTCATGATGTCGCGAACCATGACGGGATAGCCGTTGAACATGCGCTCGAAGTTCTCCATGAATGCGGGCTCGTCCTTGTACTGGCGCAGGTCCTTCAGGACAAACGACTGTTCGAGGGCGTCGACATAACCCTGCAGACCGGCCTTGGAGGTATCGCCTGCGTCGAGCGCCTTGACTGCCTGCTGGCCTGCCATCTGGCCGGCGGCGATGGCATAGTCCATGCCGCGGACCATATAGCCGAGATTGATGCACATCATCGCGCTATCACCGGCAAGCATCACGCCGTCGCCGATGAGCGGGGGCATGATGTTGATGCCGCCTTCGGGCACCATATGGCCCGAATGCTCCACCACCTTCGCGCCCTTGATGAGCGGCGCGACCGCGGGATGCTTTTTCAGGTCCTCGAGCATCTGGTACACGGGTGTCGCATTCGCGCTGCTCGCACATGCCTCGATGCCCGCGACGACGCCCAGTGAAATCGAGGTCCGGTTGGTGTACATGAACCCGCCGCCGAAGACGCCATGCGTCGCATCGCCGGCAAACAGCCATGCCGCGCCCTCGCCGGGGTTGCACAGGAGCCTGTCGTCAATAGTCTGCTCGTCGAGCTCGAAGACCTCCTTCACGCCGACGGCAATCTGGGATGCAGGCGGCTTGCTGTAGACGACGGCTTCCTGTGCGAGCAGGGAATTGACGCCGTCACACAGTATTACAACCTCGGCGGTAATCTCGTCTTCGCCCGCCTTGATACCGCACACCTTGCCGGACTCGTCCCTGATCAGGCTCTCGACGGGGATGCCGTAAATCGTCTCGGCACCCGCATCTTCCGCCTTGGACGCGAGCCACTGATCGAACGGCCCGCGCAGCACCGAGTAGGACGCCTGCGACTCGTCTTCCATCGCATCGGAGCTAAAGTCGATGGTGAAGTTCGAGTCGCCGGTCATCAGTGAGATGCGCTCATGGCAGATCTTGCGCTCGAGTGGGGCCTCTTTCTCGAAGTCCGGGAACACCTTCTTGAGCGAGTGGGCGTACAGACGTCCGCCAGTCATGTTCTTCGCGCCGGCAAAGTTGCCGCGCTCGACCATGAGGACCTCTTTGCCGGCTTTTGCCAGCTCGTAGGCGGCAACAGAGCCCGCGAGCCCGGCTCCCACTACTATTGCATCGAAATCAGCCATGAAGCGCACTCCTCCTCTTCTTCGAAAGCACCCTTACAGTGCGGCGACCAGCGCGGGCAGAACCGTCTTGATGTCGCCGACCAGACCGTAGTCGCACTGCTTGAAAATCGGCGCATTCTGGTCTTTGTTGATGGCGAAGATCACGTCAGAGCGGTTTGCGCCGACCATGTGCTGCATCTGGCCGGAAATGCCGGCTGCAACGTAGACCTTCGGGGAGAGCATCAGGCCGGAGACTCCGATATAGGTCTCGACCGGCATCCAGTCGACGCCCTCGGCAAGCGGCCTCGAGCAGCCGAGCCCCGCACCGATCTTGTCGGCGAGGTCACGTGCGAGCTGCAGGTCCTCCTTCGCCGCAAAGCCACGGCCTGCCGCGACGACGACGTCGGACTTGGTCAGGTCGATGCCGCTCTTCTCGACGGGCTTGGACGAGACGAGCTTGACCGCGTTTGCGGGAGCGACCCAGGCAAGCTGCTCGGCGCCGGCGTTGGAACCGGATGCCTCGAGGCCGGAGAAGGTCCCGGCAGAAGCGGTGAAGAACGCGGGGCCCTGAGCCTTGCGTTTGATCTGGCCGACACCACCAAAGTACATGCTCGTCGCAATGCCGTCCTCGATGCTCATCGCATCGGTGATGACAGACGCGCCCCTGCGGGCGGCGAGCTTGCCGACGATGGACTTCACATGGCGCGTCGGCTCTGCGATGACGATGTCCGCGTCATCTGCAACCGGGGCGAGCGTGGCGTCGGCGTCGTCTGCGATCGAGTCCTCCGGTACCACGACCTGATACGCTTTGTCAGCGATGCCATCGGCAGGAGCCTCTGCCCCGACCGTCGCGACGACTACCTCGTCGGCAAGGGAGCGAGCGCCTGCGCACAGCGCGGTTGCGGCCTCTGCATGTTCAGCAATAACGAATGCCTTCATCTCGGATATCCCCTTCTACTGGAGCGCGGCCTTGAGGGCTGCTGCGAACTTGTCGATTGCGCCGTCTTCGGCCGCGTCGAAGACCTCAAGCTTGCGTTCGGTCTGCTCGGGCGCCTTGACCTCGACGGTCTCGGTGACGTTGGCGAGCTCGCCACCTGCCTTGCCGACGTTCATCGGCTTCTTGCCCGCCTTGAGGATGTCGCGCATGCCGGGGATACGCGGGAGCGCGACGTCCGGGGAAACGGCGATAACGCACGGCGTGGGAACCTCGACCTCTTCGATGACGTCCTCGAGCTTGCGGGTCGCCTTGATGGCACCGTCTGCCGCCTCGACGGCAATGACACCGTTCACGCTCGGCACGCCGAGCTTGTAGGCGAGCTGCACGTCGACCTGCTGTGCGTAGTTATCGGCAGAGCCGTCACCGCAGAAGATAACGTCGTATGCCCCGATAGCGGCGACCTGCGCGGCCAGTGCCTCGGCAGTCGCATGCGCGTCGAGGTCTGCCGCTGCGTCGTCGGCGACCATGAACAGCTCGTCGACGCCACGGGCGAGGATGTTCTTCTTGAGCTTGGAATCGTCGATGGCAGCGCCTCCGACGGTAACTGCCTTGACGGAAGAATCGCCCTGGGCCTCTGCGAGCTGAGCCGCAGCTTCAATGGCGTTCAAATCGTATGCGGAGACAATCTGATGGGCTTTGGACATATCGAGCGAGCCATCGGCTGCAGCTGTGATGTCCTGGTCATCGAAAACGACCTTGAGTGCAACGATGATGTTCATCTGAGCACCTTCCTCTATCGATATTTCAACGCTACCAACGTACAAAATATTAGGCCAAATTGGATTAGTCATATTTAATTTTTGTCTGGACACAGGCCGTTGATAGGCGCAAAGACACAGAAATGCGACTAATGTTGTGCAGGTATGACGCACTCGCGCGAGGGGAAGAGGGAGGCTCTGCCAGAGCAACAACGCCCGTTCATGTTAGAGAATTGGCTCTATTCAGCGCTCCGCTTTGCAGCGAGGTACTCCAAGGAGACCGTACGCGTCGTGATTGTGCCGCACGAGACGGTGCGCCCCTGCTCGTCTATTGCCTCAACGGTCCAAGTCTGTTTGGAGCCGCGCTCTCCGAGGTCCTGCGTGGATTCGAGCGTCGCGCTTCCCCGGACGACGCCACCAGTCACGCTGCTGAGGTGATGCACGTCGATGTGCGAGCCGAACGCGCGTTCCGTCGCGAAATCCGCCCCCAGGGCAGCTGCCCAGCTCGCAGCGGATTCCAGAAGCGATATCGTGGCGCCCCCATGCAGAAAGCCAAAGGGCTGGACGAGGGCATCGGTCACTGGCATCTCCATGAGCACGTACGTGGGCGACTCCTCCAGCACGCGCAGACCGAGGGTCCTTGCCATGCCCATGATATGCAGCACCTCATCTGGGTGCATTCTCACACCTCGCCTTTCCGCGTTTACCACGTCAGTTCGAGCGTCCACGGAGCCGGGCGCAGAAGCGTAGCTCCAGACTTTTCGTTCGGCTCATATGTTTATGGCAAACACGAGCGCAATGCAAGATGTGCGCATACGCAACGGGGCGCCATCGCATGGTCTGCCGCCAAACGATGACGCCCCGTTTCACAAGGACTGCAGCGAAAGTTCGCCACATCCTAAAGGAGGGGGACTTGTTCACGTAGCTGCGAGCGTCAGCCGAGCATGCCGACTCTCGAAACACTCGATCATGTAATTGCCACTTACCTTCGAACAAGGACAGTATTTCACCTGCGCTTACGCATAGACAATGGTCAAAAACGAGATGTGTACAGTACGTACACGAAATATGTCATCCGTTGTGCAGATCAGAACCTTCTCGGCCCAGATACGATAGACGTTGATAAATCAATCAAGGTCGACCATCGCAGTCCGAATCTGTTATCTTTTCACGTGTATGCCCGGTAACGCACAAGGTTGCTTCCAGCAAATTCACGGCAATTGCCGCAATCGGAGATGCTTATGGATTCATCTCAACTCGAGATAACACTCGCGGTTGCCCGCGAGAAGAGTTTCTCTGCCGCAGCCCAGAAACTCGCATACTCCCAACCGACAGTCTCAAAGCGCGTCGACGCTCTCGAGAAAGAGCTGGGACTGCGGCTGTTCGATCGAAAAACGCGATCTCGCGTTTCGCTGACCCCTGAGGGAGAACAACTGCTTCCTTTATTAGACTCAGCGTACGGAGCGTATAACAAAGTCATGCTGTCTGCACATGAGCTCGCCGAAACAGAAGATGCCATGCTTCGCATCGGGTGCACGAACGGCGCCAGTACCCTTGGAGAGGACGAGCTGATCATTAGATTCGCCTCCAAGCACTCGAACGTCACCCCGGAACAGATAATAGGAGCCTCCTATGAGCTCATCACGTTGCTCAAGCAGCGGCTTGTCGACGTCATTCTGCTTCCCGTGGTCAGGCTGGATGAGTTTCCCGAATTACGCAACGGCGAATTCGCGTATGTGCCAATTCGCGAGTATCGTCTCAGAATTGCCATGTCCGAAAGGCACCGAAACGCGAATGCGGAAGCAATTCGATTAGCCGACTTTCAAAGCGACACCTTCCTCTTTAGGAAGAATCGCGTTGACGTCCAAAACGACGAGAAACTCAACTCATTTATTTGCGCATGCGAGCAAGATGGATTCGAGCCAAAAATCCACTTCATCAGCGGGCGAGGCTCTTTGCTATTCGGCCTTATCGCCACAGGACAATACGTCGCCCCAATCATGTACAAGCCTCGAACAACACGAAGCGACATCGTCATGCGCACATTTGAGAAGGACTACTACCATTTCAAATTGATGGCCTTCTTCCCGAGTGATAGTGACTCCACTGCGCTCGCGTCTTTCGTCGATTTTATTCAGCACACGAGCAAAACCCCGGCCTGACCGCAAACGCACCGGATCATCACATCGCATATGCTCTTTTCGAATCAAACTCCCGAAGTCTGAATAATTCCTCATCGAGAACCACCCTAGTCTTGTAGGCAGGAGCAACGCTGCAATCTCCCGTATGCAGCAAGGCGATAGTTAGGAGTGGCGATGAAGGAAATATGCAAAACACTTTATTGTGATGTTGCCGTAATTGGAGGCGGTGTAGGCGGCTGCGCGGCCGCCATCGAGGCCGCGCGCAAGGGAATGCACACCATTCTCCTTGATAAAGGCGTGACCCTCGGAGGACTCGCGACGAACGGTTACGTCCCCCAGGCAGCGGGCTGCATCGAGGGCATTTGTCTCGAATACGTTAAACGGCTTGATGCAATCGGTCAGCTGAAAAAAATCGATCCCGCAAAAGATTACTATCGCAACCCAAGCTTCGAACCCGAGTACGGAAAAATCGTCCTCGAAGACATGCTTTACGAAGCAGGAAGCAGAGTAATCTACGACTCGACGCTCGTCGACGTGGAGAAGGAAGACGGCAAGATCGAATCTGCACTTTTCTACACAAAGGGCGGAACGATGCGCGTCAAAGCGCGCATCTATATCGATGCTACCGGAGACGGAGACCTTGCGGCTCTTTCTGGAGCGCCCTATGAGGTGGGCGGACAAGAGTTCGCCGGTCTCAACATGGCCACCACCCAAGGATCCCGCTGGGCGGGGGCGAACCTCACCGTTTACGAAGCAGCAGAGAAAGACTATCGCGAGAAGCAGCTAGCGGCAGGGGTGAAAAAACCACTTCCCCTGGTCTACGTGCTTGAGGAGGAGGCAATCAGCCGAGGCGAGATGACTCGGCATGTCTGCAACAGCAGCAGGGGCTTTTTCCGCGTCCGCATCCCGAACACTCCAGACGACAACGCGGAGTTCGTGACCTTCTCGTTCCACAGCTATTACTGCCACAACACCGATGCCGAAGACATTAGCCGTCAGATTCTCGAACAGCATCAGCTGATGAAGCAATTCCACCATTTTCTGAAAACAAAGGTTCCCGGCTTCGAGAATATCCGCCTGACCGGCATGGGGTCTCTGCCAGGAGCACGCGACAGCAGGCGAATATTCGGCGAGTACATGCTCAAGTCGGCCGATGTCGCCTGCGGGACTAAATTCGAAGATGGCATTGCCCGCTTCCCTGAAATGTTCGATACCCATCACCCGACCAGCTCGGAATGGTTCTTCATGCGCCATATCCACCTGCGCGAGAAGAGCGGGAGCGCCGTATGCGAAAACGATCACATCGGCATCGACTGCGACGCACGGATGCATCCATTTGGTGTACCCGAAGGCGTGCCCGCGCGCCCAAATCCTCAAGACTGGTGCGAAATCCCCTACCGTTGCCTGCTGCCGCTTGGAGTCAACAACCTTCTCGCAGCAGGAAGATGCTGCTCAGCAGAATTCCACGCAAATGGCGCGATGAGAATCATCGCGCCTGCAATGGGAACTGGGCAGGCCGCCGGGCTTGCAGCTTCACTTGCCGTAGAGCGGAACCTCTCTCCACGAGAACTGGATGGCGTCGAGATTCGCGCGCTTCTGATATCCGATGGCGTTGACCTGGATAAGCCATGCGATGGGTATTGGCAGGAGCTGCGCGACATGGACTGCGATTTCTCAATCAACGGCGGAGATTTCCTAACATGCATTCCGAAAGAGAGCTCGGCATCATAGGCCAGCTGAAAATATCACATCGACATTGGGAGGGGACATGGATACATCAGCTACGGCAAAGAAGAAAAACGCGCTTTACTGGCTTTGGCTCGTTGTAGGTCTGTTCTTCATGTTTGCTTTCGGGCATGTTTGCCCCACCTGGGGCCCCGTCACTCCACTTGGGGTGAGCATGATCGGAATCTTCATTGGACTACTTATCTTGATAACGTCGACAGGAGAGCTCATCTGGCCATCGCTTGCCGCGCTCGTTGCCACGGTACTTTGTGGGTACATGACAGGTGGCGATGCGGTTGCCAAATTTATGGGCACTACGACGATTCTCCAGGTTGTTGCAATTCTCGTCATCTGCTCCGCTTTGCGAGAAACCGGGGCGGGGAAAGTTATCGCGAAGAAAATCATCACGGCAAAGTTCGTTCAAGGCAGGCCGCTCGTCTTCACGACGTCTTTCTTGCTTGCATTCTTGTTCGCTGATATTTTTCTCGACACATTCGGAGGCATTATCTTCTCGCTGACGATCTTCGAGAGCATCCGCGAAGCACTGGGGTACGAGAAGAACGACAAATACACCCAGGCGATGACCGTTGGCCTGTACCTCTGTGGAATGCTCGGTGCCTCGCTCATCCCGTTCACCCCAATGACCTTGGCAATCACAAGCGCATTTGGGGCAGCTGCCCAGCCTTACGGCATCGTTTTCAACCCCGCAATGTACATCGTTGCGGCAATTGTCGTTGGCGTCGTATTTATGGTGGTTTATTCGCTGCTCATCAAGTACGTGTTCCGTTGCGACCTGTCAAAGCTCACCGAACTTGACGTTAACAATATCTCCGCTCTAGACGAGACAGACAGCAAGTTCAACATCGTGCAGATCATCTACCTGCTTGCGTTTATCGTCGGCATTGCATACTCGTTTGTCCTGCACTTCCTCTCGAAAGATTCGGCTGCATACGCAGCACTCTCGCCAATCACCCAGGCAATCTGGTTTGTTCTGGTTATCGTCGTTTTGTCGATTGTAAAAATTGACGGTAAACCCCTCATGAATGCAAAGAAGCACTTTAAAGAGGGGGCCAACTGGGGATTTATCGCAACTATCGGCATGTTCATGATTTTGGGTGGGGCTTTGAGCGGAAACGACCTTGGCGTGAAGACCTGGCTCACTGACATCATGTCCCCTCTGTTCTCGAATATGCCATTCCCGATTTTCATGCTGGTCATCATTCTGGTCTGCGGAATTATCACGAACTTCTTTTCGAACATGGCAACCGGAATAATCGTTTCCAGCATCACGATGCCGTTCATTGCCGTGTTCGCATCTCAGGGAATTGACGCTTCGATTGTCGCAGCAGCAATTGCCTACACGAGCATGTTTGCGTTCATGACATATGCTGCGGCCGGCCCCGCGCCCATTCTGCTTGGACGTGAAGGCATAGAGACGCGTTTTATATGGACAAAAGGCCTATTCACCCTTGCTGTATATATCGTCATCGCGGCAGTGCTCTTCTCGCTGCTTGCCATGATTCTGTAGTAATGTCAAAGGGGCGTCGGCTAACTCGCCGATGCCCCTTTTTTCTTCTCCCTCAAACACCCAACAACTGCAGTTCGCAGGTGAACTTGGCTCTCTATGACCGTGATGCTTCCACCTTCTCTATATTGCGCCGAATTTTCTTGAGTTGAGACAGGTAGAAAACAAGCCCCGCGACAATGGGGACAATCAGCGCAAGCCACATATCTGAGTAAGCCGCGAGCTCGCTGCCACTCACGGGCGCAAGAAAGTCGACGAGCATACCAGCTAGCGATGGCCCGAGCAAGTTGCCTAGATCAAGACCAACATAGGTGGTATTCGAAGCAGCCCCCGCCCGCTGCTGAGGTACCATTTTGAACGTAAGAGCCTGAAGCAATGGAGAACAAATGCCATACCCGCACGCTCCGACAGCTGCCGCAACGAGAAAAGTTGGTAGCGTTCGCGCCGTTGCGATGATCGCATACGACACCGCAAAGCAAACTACCGCCGGCACAAACACAGTCGTCGTGCCCTTGCTGTCGGAAATTCTTCCGAACAGCGGTCGCGTAATGAGCATGCACACAGCCGACACGGTAAAGTACAGACCGATGCCGTTTACTCCCGCAAGCATCCCGTAAATAACGAGAAATGATCCAGTTGCAGACATCGCAGCGCTAAGCAGGAACAACACCGTTGCGGTAATCACACCCTGCTTTGCAAAAATGCGATTCAGTCGAATCTGATACCGGGGTCGATTCCGCACTTCCGGGACCCTAAGGAATAGTACCAACACGCATGCTACGGCAAGCAGGAACCCCGAGATAATAAAAGTCGGCTGGTAGCTAACAGATTGAGTAAACCACACCGCAAAAGCAGGCCCAATAGCCTGCGCTACCGTAAAGGCAAGCATATAGATGCTAATGCCGCTGGAGATGCGAGAAGGCGGAAGCACCTGATTGCATATAGCCATTCCGAGTGGAGCAGCACATCCAATCCCCACACCGTGCAGAAGACGAACCGCAAAAAGAGTTTCCGTAGAAGCCGCAAACGAATAGAGAACCATTGCAATCATGTTGATGAGAGATGCACCAAAAAAGAGGGTTTTCTTTGGAAAGCTATCGAACGCGGGGCCCGAGAACGGTCTTATCGCAATCGCAGTGATAGTAAAGGATGCCACAATGACACCGATAGAAGCGGTCGTGATTCCAAGACTGCGCGCATAGAGGGGAATCGTGGTATTGGCGATCTGCGCTGCCATCGACTGAAAGAAGTTCACTACGATAAGCAACGTGTATGTTGGGCTCCAAATACTATCGCTTTTTCTATTCATCCCCGCTCCATTTGCACTGCAGTACAGATACTGGTCTCAAAAAACAGCGCCTAGGCAGGAATGCATAGTCATTCCCACCTGGGCGCACGATTTGGCTATGAGCAATCTCGTCTTTCAGTCTAAATCACTTTCTTTTCCTTGAGAGCTGCGAGCTCATCTTCGGAAAGTCCCAACAACCCGCCATAAATCTCTTCGTTGTCTCCCCCGAGCTCCGGAGAGCACTGGTACTCGATATGGTTTTCGGACATACGTGCCGCAAAACCTGGCATCTTAAGCTTGCCCCGATAGGGATGCTCGACTTCGACGACAATACCGCTCTCAGTGTATTGAGGATCATGGGCAATATCGTCAATATCCAGCAAAGCGCCCGCAGGTACCCCTGCCCTTGCGAGGATATCGGTAGCCTCTTGTTTGGTGTGCTTGGCAGTCCACTCGGCGATAATCTCATTAAGGCGTTCCCGATGCTCAAATCGACTGTGCGGCGTTGCCATCTCCGGGTCGTCAAGAAGCTCTTCATGCCCGATTGTCTTGCAGAAATATTCCCACTGCTTCGAGCCCGGTGCTCGTGAGGTGTAGATATGAACATAGTCGTTGGGGCCAAAGGGCTTGCAGGGATAGGTGTCAGAGGGAGCAACGTCCTCTAATGGCATCCCATTACCAACGCGGCGAGGAGGCTTGCCCGTATTGTAATAGGGCTCCCAACCAGAACGCCCGAGCCCGATAATGAAATCTTGCATGTCGCACTCGATCTGCTGCCCGACGCCTTCCTGGTCTCGCTGTCGAATAGCGGCGGTGATAGCAAGAGCGCATAATATACCCGTGCCAGAATCCGCAACGCTAACACCAGCCTTTATTGGCTGGTCGGGCAATCCCGTTGCCGCCACGAAGCCGCCCATGTGCGTCGCAATCGGATCGAATGCAGGGTACTCAGCATAAGGGCCACCAGAATAAAACCCCTTGATTGAAGCATAGATAATTTGTGGATTGATCTTCTTGCAGTCCTCGTATGAAAGCCCGAGTCTCGCCATTGAACCTGGACCCATATTCTCGACAATTACGTCGCATTTCGCCAGCAGTCTCGTTATGAGGTCATGCCCCTCCGGGGTTTTCATGTTACATGTAAGCCCCTTCTTGTTCATGTTCATGATCAAGAAACCAAAGCTGTCATGGTCAGGGTCGTAGCCTGCATATCGACCAAGTTCGCCTCTACCCGGCCGCTCGACTTTTAAGACCTCCGCTCCAAGCCATGCGAGCGTCTCGGTGCATACAGTACCCGCCTCAAATTGTGTGAGGTCAAGGATTTTGACCCCTGACAATGGTCCACTACCCACAAGAACCCTCCATTCTAGTTCTTAGAACTACTTGATACTTGCCTCTTCATCCTTGTCGGAACCGAACCTGTCCCAACATGGCAGCTCGTCTCAGCGCTTCTCGCTATTCGGAATGACACGCGTCTCGATAAAGCGCTCGACCATCTTCAACATGTTGTCGCGCGAGAGTTTGCGCGGATCGACGGGATCGGCGACGAAACGGAGCACTGGAATCCCCGCTTCCTCCAACGCCTTCTCGATAAAATACGAACCTTCTACGTTTTGGAGACAGCTATCAGGCACCATGTAGACAACGCCGTCAATGCCGTTTGTCTTTGCCTCTTTCACAAACCACGCTGCGTTCCATGGCGGCATATGAAGCACGTCCTGCATCGCAATTTCTCGTGCAGCCAAGCAGCGAAGGGGGTCTTCCTCCACGTGGTAGCGAATATAGGTATCGGCGCCCATGGCAAGGTACATCGACCAGACAAACGCAGCACCATATTTTTTCTCAAAATTCTGGTAGAACTCGAAATCGTGCCAGAGACCACGCCCAATCCACATAAGGCGATACTTCTCATTTGGGACAGCGTAATTCTTGGAGTCAACGAGTCCTTTTACTTCGAAGTACAGACTTCTCGCATGATCGGCTGCCCAGCGCGTTCCACGCTGCCATTGCGCTTGCATTACCGCATTGATAGTGTCAACCACCGTCACTGGAGCAGGGCGTGACGCGGCAATGAGGTCTCGAGTCGCCCGATACCATTCCTCCTGCTCGTTGATAAGATTCATCACCTCAATGAACTTGTTCATATCGAACATTCTTCCCGTCTCCTCTTCGAGGAAACGGATGAGTTCTTTGAAATCCTCTACGAATTCATCGAGGCGATCGCCGTCGAGCATCTCCTCCCAGTCATAATGAGCAAGTTCCCACCAGTTTAACGGCGTCTTGCGCGTCTGCGTGACATCCATCACATATAGTTTTGCTCCCCAGTTCTCGCTGAAAAGTTCAAATATCTTGTTCTGGCAATCGCAGCACAAACGCGTAATTGCAATTGTCGGTTTGGGCAAACCGCCCCATGGCCCCAGGGGCTTGCCATCTTCGCCAATTTTTCGATCATCCGGGTCGAGGCTTTCCGCAAGCGGGGTGGCGCAGTAGGTGCAAAGGTCATCTCGATAGCCGGCATCACGAAGAAGCCCGAAGTATTTGTTTGACATTCTTTTTGCGGCGCAGATGGCACTCCACCATTGATTTACGACAAAGGGAATATCCATTGCGCGCAAAATCTCAATAGGGACGTCTGCGTTGATGAAGGCGAATGGCTCACCTGCATCAACTCGGTCTTTTAGGCCAAAGAACCATTGTTTCTGGTAGACACTTGCCGCTGCCGTCGCCTTGAGCCGCTTGACTGCCTTGCTCTTGCTCTTTCCCGTAATCTCATTCCCCTGATTCGATGGCTTGCCGGTTGTCATCGCTTGTTCACCTCCAGATCCTTGAGAAAGCCTTCAATCTTTCCCCTAAGCGCCTCGTTTCGTGCAACTGGCCATTGCTGTCTGAAAAAGGCCACTGTCCTGATACCTCTTGCTTCAAGCGACTCCCTTTGTTTCGGACAATCCCAAGAACCCGCCTCATCATGGAGGTGCATAAAGAACACGACCGCATCGGCTTTCGACTGCTCTGCGCCTTCATCGAGAGCAGCAACGCGTGCTGCAACTGGAGATCGTCGGCAGCTGACCTGACGCAACATGTATCGATCGACAATCGCGCGGACCGGATCGATGGAGAGGTCCATGTCGCAATCGTAAGAGCGGTCGCCCCAATCGTGGTCCTCTCCCGTAACAACAGCCCCCGTGGATTCGATGAGCTCATACAAGTCTGTCGACTCTTGAGCTGTGCCCGTAACAAACACATGCGGCCCCTCAAGTTCAGGCCAATTCATCGCCGATCGAGCAACTTCGCGAGTCAATCGAGCATGATTGACTCGGTCCATGAAGAACGAAGACCCTATTATGACCAGAGCTTCAGACCCGGTTATACGTGGACGCTCTATGCGGCGAAGCTGCTGTATTTCTCGAAGAGCCGCATGGTCGTCGTTGCAGATACGTCCAGCTTCTCGCAGCTCATCATCTTCTATGTGCCTGCCGGTCCATTTTTCAACCGTATCCTTGAAGCGAGAAATCACGTTTCGGTTTTCTTCCTGATACATTCGCCGACGCACGAGCAACCAATCAACAAACTCAACGGGCGGAATGTGCATTTGCCTTTCCGAACGCCTCATCTCGCGCAAATAGAGCCAGATACGCAGCTCAGTATCACTTGTATGAGAGATGGCAAGATGATCAAAGAGCCTGTCATACGTCCCATCAATCATTTTCTCGAATGCTGACCTCGCACAGGGCTCAAACGCCTGCTCAAGGTAGACATCCGCATATTTAAGATCAAGATCAGGATCGCCATAGCAGCGAACAGGCAGAAAATCGGCAGCGATTAGAATCTCGTCTGGAACATCTGCCCCATATTCCCCGACGACCTTTCCGCCTTTCTCTTTCCAAGCGAGAAGACGGCTCTCACGGTGCGAGTACACGTTATACAGCTCTGTAAAAGCCGCATTTTGTTTTGCCACATCCCGTATCACGTTTTCCTCCCTAATAGTATTCTCCTGCGAATTCGATCCTTCTCCAGCACGTTCCAAATAACCGGAGCCGTTGAGATGTATCCAGCGATTTCTCTAGAGCGGAATAAAGCCCATACCCACGCAGACAAGTACGATGACCCATGAGTAGAGAATGCAAGGGAGCATCACGTTCTTGATCATGTCCTTCACCGATACTCCAGCAAGCTCAATTGCAAGCCATGCGCTGCCGGAGAAGAAGCAGCAGGTCGTTGCGACCGTATGGCCGGCAAAGTAAACGCACATGAACAGAATGGGATCTATTCCCAAAGGCTGAACAAGCGTTGCAACTGCAGGGATGATAATTGCGGGCGATGCGTTGCCCAGGAAAATCTGCAGCGGAACAACAAGCATGCAGAGAATGAAAGGCAGATGAATCAGGACATTGTCTGGTACCCCGGCAGCGAGAAACTCGGCAAGATCGTTGAACGCGCCGGTTCCGTTAGCAATGCCAAGGTACACCGCCAGACCAAACATTGTCACGACAATGCCTATAACCGTTTTCGCTTGGCGTTGCAGATACTCACGCTGCTCTTTGCCAGTGCGATAATTCGCGAAAAGCAGAACCGCCAGGCCGATCGCAAAGATTGCATTCGCCGTTGCAAAACCCGAGAGCAATAGGACAACGATAACAAGCGTGAAAACCGTATCGAAGATCATGATCCCGCGCTTTGAGGTGTCCACCTGAGTCTCGGCATCGATGCGCGCCTTCATTTCCAGGAACTCTTCTTCAGTGATTTTCCCGTTGCGGCGTTGTTCCCAAAAGCCAAGAAGAGCGGCAACCACAAACGAAAAGATAATGCAAAAAATCATGACAGGAGTAAGTAGATGAAACGCCGTCAGCGCATCTCCGCCCACGTACGCCATCTGCTCATTGATTCCGGGAGACCAAGGCAGGAATACCAGAGCGCCAGAGCCAAACGTGTAAATCAGCATCAGCGTCGTTCGACGCATCTTCATCTGATCATAAATTGGACGCATAGGAGGGAGCGTGCAAAGAGCGGTGGTAGCACCAGAGCCATCAAGCTGAGTGCCAATAGCAAGCGCATTGTTTACCAACGCAACAGCAATTGGACTGCGCCCGACGAACTTCATGATGAAGCGGACCAGCACTTTAAATACGTTTGCCTCATGGAGTATTGAAAAATACAGAATCGCGAAAACCATCAGAAATACAACCGGGCCGATAATTCCGAACCCGCTAGTAATCATCTTGTTGATATCACGAAAGGTGTACCCCATAATCAATGCGCCGATGATAGAAACCACGGCAAATGAGATGCCGGCATTCGTCACTTCTTTGAGCAGCAGCACAACGATGGCTACCACCATTACGATTGCTACAACCATATTGAGGGTCATAACTTCCCAACCTCCTATTCGCCTAAACCAAGAAGAGCATGGATTTTATTTGCGCCGATGGTATGTCGCGACAGCAAACCCATGAGATATGAACCGTCTCCCCCTTCCTCCTCGCGCTAGCTTCTTCCCATGTTCAAGACGATAAGAGGTGAGTAGACTCAAAAGAATAAACGAGGAAAACCATTTGAATAAACGAGTTGTTGATACTGAGTCTCACCCCATGATTGCAGAACCCAGGCTCTGCCCATAGACAGAATCCGCAACACTAGCACGTATGCATTCAATCAACTCTGAATCAATTTCATCATGCACGCTTTGAAGGACAACCCTCGAGTTCAATGGGTTTTCAAGAAGCGGGGAAAAATCTTCAGAGCACCATGGGACCATATTAAGATCGATAGATCTAATGAATGTCACTACCTCTGTCGAGCTGGCGAGCAAGCGGACGAGGTAGTCTTTGTCTATCTCCCGAACCTTCAAGCGAACGCCAACCTTTTGGCACACTTGCTCGAGAACTTTCATCCAAGTTGCACTGGCGTATTCTGTAAGTACTGTCATGGAGCTTAATGTCCCCAAATCAAATGTGTCCCATCCTGCAGGAGCTCTTCTGTTTACGAGAGGGACAAAAGACATTTCGAGCAAAAGCTCTTGAGCCAATTCGGGAAAGGGGTTGATTTCCGCCGAGAGAAACCGATAATCGTACCCTCCCTCCATAAAGATTTTTGCGAGCTGGTCTTCCGATTCGCGCATCATTATCGGCTCTACCCGGCAATCTCCGTGCTCGCGGTTGTACATATTGACGCCAGCTGAGATGACATCGCCCAGCATTGAATCTCTTCCGAGCAGATACCGAGTACGGTTCGCTCGTTTTGTCTCCGCCAGATACTCGAATATTTCAGCTTCCGCGCTTGAGATAGCCCGAAACATAGAAGACAGGTCTCGAGCATATTCCGTTGGCACCATGCCTTGAGTAGTTCTCAAAAAAAGCCGGAGGCCAATTTTCGACTCAAGCCGCTTAATTGATTGGGACAGCCCCTGCGGAGAAATAAATAGCTCTTTGGCCGCTCTCGTAACGGACCCACAATCATAGACAGCAAGAAAATGCCGGATCTCGTCAGTGTTCATCAGCTGTCCCTGCCTTCGAATTAACCACAGTAGCGTATTCGAGAAGCGCGATACAGCTCTTCATGGAACGCCCTAGTTAACAGCTTTCCATAGCCCTTGTGATAATTGAAAATGGATGGCTTGTCTTTCCTGCAATACTTAGCTGCATATGCTCGAGCGTACGCACGCTGCTCATCTTCGGAAGTCGTCTCGACATCGAACATCTCCGGTTCAACCGCCACAACCAGCTTGTCCCCGTACAACCGGTAGATTTCCTCGATATCGTTTACATTGCTTTGCGGCGTCCAGGTATCCCATCCCGCCTTGATCATGTTCGGAACCTGCAAAATGTTGTTCCCGCAGCTGTGGAAATTTGCTACAAGTCCCAAATCGTGTAAATGGTCCGTAACTCGACGCATTGCAGGCACAATGACCTTTTCGCAAGAATCCGGAGAAAAAAGCGCATTCGCAGCACTACCCCAGTCGTCATGAATCAGAAAGCCATCGATATACTTGAAGTACGAAACGTAGTGGTCAATAAGATTGATGTACAGGTCGGATAAGGCTTCGCACAGCTCCCTTGCCGCATCCTGTTCTTCTTCGTCGATCATCGCCATCGCGGCCGCTTCGAAGCCGACAAAGGAAATCAGTCGCTCGAACCATCCGGTAAATATCCAGACTTCGTTGAATTTGTCGGGTTTTAGATACACATCGTTGTTTGCTTGAGCGCTTCCCTCCCAGTCCCACGCGTCTATGTCGGGGAACGTTATTATCTCTTTCCACTCGAGGATGTCCTCGAGTGGAAAACCCGAGGAGAAGTCTTCCATGGATCCACATTGATTTGGCTCATATCTCCAGCGAACCCCAAACATATCTTCGCCGCCGCCTTCTTTAACGGCATTGAAAGCCCCTGCTTCACGAACAAAGCCGCGCGCAACATGATCAGGGACTATTCGGGGCGTAAAGGTTCGAATTTCAGTGCCGATTATTTGCCAGAGTGGTTCTCCCAGTAGCGCTGCGCGAGTAGCGTCACGTGCAGAAACAGGGTAGTTATATTCGTCAATCTCGCAGAAAAAACGACTTTCGGGCGTTTTACCAACAACCGTCAACTCTGACTCATCAAAAGCAATTATCGCCGGAATCGTAGCCATGAAGAACACCTTTCTGCTGTATCGCCAGATAGTTACTGCATGCGAACAAGGGACCGCCTCCCCAGAAAAAGCAGCCCCTTGTAAACGCCAGCATGGAACTAGAACACCTTCTCAGTGCGTTCTTTTATCTCATCTTGCACCGCAACTGTCAGGTCGTTGAAGTAGGCAGAGTACCCAGCAACGCGCACAATTAGATCGTTGTGATTCTCAGGATGAGCTTGCGCATCCTCGAGCGTGGCGCGGTCTACGCAATTGAACTGCACCTGCTTCCCACCGTTGAGAAGAAATGCCTTCACCATCCTGGCGAGCTTCATCTTGTCTTCATCGGTCTTCATCGACGACGGGCTAACCTTCATGTTCATGAGAAACGCCAGGAATTCGTCAGTGTCAATCTTCATAGCCGAATTGAAGGTGCTCGTCGGGCCGCAGACGTCACAGCCCTGAGCAGGAGACGCACAACCGTCCGCAAGCGTGTCGCCATCATAGCGCCCGTCCGGAGTCGCCATAGTGTACGCACCGCCAGGTGCATGGGCAGTGATGGAGATGCCGGAAACCATCATATTGCCGCCGTTGATGTTTTTGAAAGATGAGGCAGTCTCGTGCCAGAAATGATACAAGGCGGCGACAGTCTCATCCGCCTCCGGGATATTATTCCCGTATTTCGGCGCATTTTTGCATGCCTTGTGAAGCGCTTCGTATCCTTCCCAATTTGCGTCAAGAGCCTTCTTCAGCTCGCCCATGGTGCACAGTTTATCTTCGAAAACGATTTTCCTAATTGCCGTCAAGGAATCCGCGACATTTACCGTGCCAACCGCATTGAGAACAGAGACATTGTCAAGCATCATCTTGCGTGAGCCAATATCAGCCCCCGATTCGATGCCCTGGTCCGCAAAAGCCGACTCAACAACGTCAGGCAGCCAATCGCGCGATATCGCGCAGAGAATATTGTGCTCTTCGGCAGCAAGGCTCATGAAATAGCGCATCTGAGTTAGAAACGCCTCGTAGAATTCTTCGTAACTCGTGAAGTCTTCCATCTTACCGGTCTGCGGGGCAATCACCTCGCCCGTTTCTTTGAGAACGCCATTGTTCATCGTTATTTCCAGTACCTTTGGAACAATGAACATACCCATCGCATGACAAAGCGAGCGTCCAGGCAAATGCATGTCCACGCAACCGGTAATCACAAAATCACGGGCCTCTTCTGTCGGAACGCCATAGCTTTCGAGCGTCTTGATATAACTGTCCTCAGAAACAAACGAGGGCATGCCGATTCCCGTCGCAACGAGGTCCATTGCCGCAAGCATCACATCGTCCGGTGTGTCTTTAGACACGCGAAGTGTCAAGGTGTTTTGTGTCATCCTCGCTTCCTTTGCGGCTTTCAGCATAAGAAACGTCAGCTCGTTGCTCGCCTCTTTGCCGTTTCTGTCACAGCCGCCAATGATAAAGTTGTGCCAGCGCGCTTTTCCTGCCCACTTCTGGCGCTGCTTTGCGCCGCCCATCACGAAGAAGAACTGCATGAGCTTGCACCGCAGCATTTCCAGATACTCGAGCACCTCATCGTCCGTCATATCGCCAGACTCAATTGATTTCTTGTAAAACGGGTACATGTACTGGTCGAAACGTCCACCACCCGTCGTGCCGGTGGCAATCATCAAAAAGTAGAACCAGAACGCCTGAATGGCGTCTTTGAAGTCACGGGCACCATTTTTGCTGATCCAATGACACGTATCGGCAATTCTCTCGAGCTCCGCCTTGCGTTGTGAATCCTCACATGTCGCTGCCATCCGCTCGGCTTCGTCGCCGTAACGAAAATACATACGCTCCATAGCTTCTATTACGATGACGCAACCTTGCAAGTAGTCGTGTTTATGAATAGCTTCGCCATCGGTATACCTAAGATCGCGTAATGCCTGCTTGGCCTTCTGCAACGTAACGTCAAGACCCTCGGAAATTATTTTCCCGTAATCAGGGAGAAAGAACGAGAGCCCCATCGCTTCTCCAAGTGCCCACCCAGCACCGCCAAATCCACGCCCGTGCGCACGGTCTTTCCATGGGGGGCACATGACACCGGATTTAATGAAATTCCACATCCGGTCTCCGTCTTCGGGGCCATAATATCGTCCCTGCTGCTCATAGAAAGACCGCTGCTTTGAGGTGCCGTCTTCGTTAAACCAGAACTTATCCAGGCTGCGAAGCGCCTTATGTTCCTCCTCGGTAATAGAAAGCCCTCCGCCATGCGTAAGGTTGTAGAGGTCTTCCTCTGGCCACGCCGGGGTAACAGTGTGAATTTCTGCCCCTCGAGGTTTCGCAGCAACGTTTCCGACAATGAGTTCATCGTCTTCGATGAAAATCGTTCTCTTGTCCAAATAGTCAGCCGTCATATACGCTCGGCGTAGCACAGGAGGAAGCCCCTCGTGGCGCGACCACGAATCAAGGACTATCTCTGCCTTCTCAGTGCAGATAGGATGAACTTCAACATCGTTACGCTCCTTCATACGCCTGATGCGATCGCTTACCATAGAAACCTCCGTTTGTATTTCGTCGATGCAGTTAAGTAGACCGAAATCGCGTCTTCACGGGACAGCTTATGTCTCGTGACCCCCGAGCAAGCACGTGCGAAAGCCCATTGCCCCCTTTCTGTGCGGTCATGCACAAGTTGAGGATGTCTCCTGGTTTGGATTGCACCCCCCGGGGGGGAGCCTCTCGGCGCACAGGTTTGGTCACGTGCTCGGCGGAAATGACCGAAAAATGAACCGGGCGCTGGCATAAGCCAGCGCCCGGCAATACTAGCCCTCTCGCTTTGGACTACCCGACAACTGCAATTGCAGGCAGGAAACTGTAGATTGGCGTGAACGCCAGGAGAACGGCTAGGACCATCAGCACGACTGCTGTAACCAGCTGGTACACGAAGAGCTTCTCGGGGATGCCCTTGGGCGCACCGATGAGACCTGCAGCGCCGCCAGTGGAAATCGGGCTGAACGAGGTCACTCCAACGCCGATCATCATGGGGACAACCATTGCAGAGTAATCAAGTCCGGTAACTGGGGCAAGCGCGGCGATAATCGTGAACAGCAGAGGCTGAACGGTAGATGCAGACGTGACGAACGAGAGCGCAGCGCCAACGAGACACAGGATAGGTCCTATGAATCTCGGGTCGAGCCCCTGCATTGCACCGCCGAGCGAGTCAACAACCCCCAGCGGAACTGCCAATGCGCAATACATGCCCATGCCGGTAATCAGGAAAATCATATTCCAGTTCACATCGGAAGCAAATACTTCCTTAATCGACTTTCCGCCGAATATTGCCACGAGCGAGATACCCAACACCGAGGTAACCGGAATGGTCAGATTCGAAGAAGCCCACTTCATGGGAGCAGACGGGGCGAACTGATTGATGACTGCAGGAACAAGAAGCAGCGCGATGCACGCAAAAATGATAACCAGCGTGGCGATCTGATGCTTATTGAAAGAACCTGGCTTCTCCATGGTGTTGGAGTCAATCTGCTCGACATCGAGACCGTACTTCTCCTTGTAGTCAATGGGTTTCCAAGCCTTGGTGAGAACGTACATCACCGCGAGGAAGATGAGCGCGAGAATGGCATAGTAAATTGCTACGCGCCCCTGCATAGCCACGCCATCAAGACCGGGAAGGAACTGTTCGTACATGCCAATCGTCAATGCGCCATTCGAAGTCCACGGCATGAAGGCGCCTACAAACGAGCCACACCAGAGAGCCACGACAACAATGTAGGGCGTAACGCCTGCCGCCACGCACAGTCCCCAGGCCAGAGGTGCGACGATGAAGGTATTCATCGTGCCGGCACCGGCGACGGCGACGATAACGGCGACGAGGAAGATTGCGAAAGGAAGCGCCCAGCGAGCGTTGCGGAAAACATACACAATCTTACGACCCAGCACATTCAAAGTGCCATTTGCCGCAGCAAACGCGTAGAAGATAACAGGAATGGCATAGTTCCAGAACAGCTTCGCTGGGAATAACTGGATGAAGCCTGACGAAGCGCCTATCGCCCCGTCTTTTCCGCCGAAAATCCAAAACAGAATAAAGCCCAATGCAATGGCGACGATGCCAGGGTTTATTTTGAGCACTTGGCCAACAACAACCGCAAGAACAAACCCCACGAAGAAAATAATCGCAACTGTCATGCATTCTCCTCTCTTTCTTGAATCCCCAATTTGAATTCTTCTTTGCTCTACACCCGTTCGAATCCCGTCCTGCTTATCACCTCATCCTGAATTGGTTCCGTAAGACGCACGAAGTACGCGCTGTATCCAGCAACACGAACAACGAGGTCGTCATGTTCCTCAGGGTGTTCCTTTGCAGCAATCAGCTCATCCTTGCTTACGACATTGAACTGAATGTGCTTCGCTCCGTGGGTAAGGTAGGTCTTGATAGCGCTGCCGAGCTTCTCCAGATCTGAGTCGGTTTTCAGTGCATCAGGGTTGAACTTCATGTTGTGCAACGTGCCCTGGTAGTCGTCAACGTCAACTTTCATTGCGCTTTGCAGGACCGCTAAAGGACCCTTCTTGTCAAAGCCACGCTCGGGGGAAAGTGACGCATCGGCGAGCACCGATCCGCCCTTGCGACCATCTGGAGTCGCACCCGTTACCGCACCGCCGGGTTGATGCGCAGAGATGCTGATGGCATTGGGAATGATGGTTCCGCCATACGCCTCTTTGTAACTGTGGCAGTCATCCGCAAAACGTTTGTAGACTTCAGCTACTAGAGTATCTACTTCGTCGATATTGTTGCCATATTTTGGAGCGTTGAGGAAATCCCTCTGCATGTCCTCATAGCCAACCCAATCGGCATCTATTGCCTCGAGGAGCTGGGCCATAGAATATTTCTTCTCGTCGAAGACAAGCTTCTTCACTGCAGCTAGAGCATCGCCAGTATTCACACCGCCGACACAGCCGAGCACGCAGCCGTTCTCGAAAAACATCTGGCGGTCAGTGGCGTCATGCCCACATGCAACGCCGTCTTCGAGCAAAGCAGAGATGAAGCTGTTCTGGAACAGATCGTGCTCAGCAATGAGCTCGACATTCTGACGCTCAGCAGCCATCCCCACGAGGTACTTCATCTCGTCGAAGAAGCCCTCTTTGAACTCATCAAAGGATTGGACAGACAACACGTCTCTACCGGGCTTCCCAATCGTTTCCTGGGTATACCGGCAGAAGCCGTTATGCATGTAAACATCAAGGGCTTGAAGGGCAATGAAGAACGTCACCTGCAAAGTGCGCGTCTTTGCGGGAAGATTTCCGTCAACGCAGCCGGTCATGCAATAATCGCGTGCCTCTTGTGGCGTAAATCCATTCTTGGTGAAAAAGGCCTCGTAGCTCTTATCGCCAACAAATGCAGGCATCCCGATGCCTGAACGGACAACTTTAAGCGCGCGAACGAGCAGCGCCGTCGGAGTGTTTTCGTGCACGCGAAGCGTGAGAGTGTGATGAGGCAATGCAGTCTCTTCTGCCGCATCGAGCAGCAAGTAAGTCAACGCATTCGTCGCATCCGACCCATCCTCGTTGACACCCCCAATCGTCGCGTTGTACCACTTTGCCATTCCAGAATTTTTCGTGCGGTTTGCCTTCCCGGATACCCGGTTTATCTTCATGACCTTGCAGCGGAACACTTCGAGGAGCTCAAGGGCCTCCTCCTCAGTGATAATCCCCTGCTCGATATCATGTTTGTAGAACGGATACAGTAACTGGTCCATGCGGCCCAACGATGTCGTAGGTGAAGGGCACGCCATAAGGAATGTGAACCAGTAGGCCTGCAAAGCTTCCCGGAATGTCTCCGGCGCCTGGTAGGGAACTTTTCGACAGCAAGCGGCCATCGCCAGAAGCTCTGCCTTTCGCCTGGGGTCGTTTTCCTGCGCCGCCTTCGACTCGGCAAGGTCGGCGTACCTGCCAGCCCACCTGCACCACGCTTTGAAGACGCGAATGATGCCTTCCCAGTAAAGCTGCTTTTTTATGGAATCAACTGAATCGTATCTGAGATTCTCGAGGCATCGCTGAGCTTCTTCGATTACCCCTTTTGCCCCCTGCTGCAAAATGCGCTCGTAATCTACGCAGACGAGGAAAAACCCCGGGCCCAGTCCCATCCCAGACATTGCGTACCCACCGCCGGAACCACCGTGGCGATCTTTCCATGGCGGGAGAATGATTCCCGATTTCATAAATGGCCATAGACGGTCGTTCTCGCCTAGCGTCTTGCCCATGCGGCCAATAAGGTTCTCGTTAAGAGAGTTGCTCTTGAAGCGATCGTTCAGCGCATAAAGCTCCGCTTCATCCTCAGGCGAGATGGTATACACTTCGCTCTTGAGCGACTCCACCTCATCCTTTGTCCACACGCCGTATTCGTATGACATTTCAATACCGAACGGCTTGCTGGCGCCTTCGCCCAGAATCAACTCGTCTTCGTCCATGAAAATGTCAATACCGTCAAGGATGTTTTCTTGAACTTTAGACCGTCGGGTAATCATGTCTTCGCCGGCAGTCGCATCCAAAGCATCACATGCAAGTCGAAATTGCTGCACGCATAGCGGATACTTGTTCACTTTCAAGCTCTTGACCATTCGTTTTACACGATCGGTCATCGTATGATTCTCGATATCCATCAACCGCCCCTTTTAATTGCTCACTCTGTATCTGAAGTTGTATCTGGAATTCCGAGAGTCATTATCTTCTGTCAACGCAAGCGTGCAGATTGCACGGATTTCATCGGACGATTTCTGAGCACATCTGCACAGCCCCACCGTTTTTTCATTTCAAAAATGCACCTCCATAACACTCATCTAACGAAAGGTAGAAACGCTTGTACACTTCTGAGAACGAATAGGAACCTGCTTGCTTTGGAGGGACGATGAAAGGCCTAGAACTGGCGCGAATGTTTTTTGAGTCGAGCGCTCCCCTGCTCTTCGACGGCATCGACGACGAAATACGGGAGCGCGCAACGGTCGGGCTCGTCGGCGAAGGTTCGGAGTGCTTCGGATTTGACGACGTACGTTCACGCGACCATGACTGGGGGGCAGGATTCTGTGTTTGGCTGTCGTCCGCTGACTATGCCCTCACGGGGCCCGCTCTTCTTGAAAACTATAAGCGTCTTTCATCCAAAGACGCTTTTCAGCAGTTCCCCATCAGAAAGCTCAGTTCCGCATACGTCCCCGCACGCATCGGCATCTTCGAGACAGATGCCTTCTACGAACGGCTGCTGGGCATCGGACAAGCGCCGCGAAGCATCGAAGACTGGGAAAGCCTTTCGGAAACCGCACTTGCTTCGGCAACAAACGGCGAACTCTTTCAAGTTGGTGCTTCCGGCTTCGCAGAGACGAGGAGAGAGCTCCTGGCATATTATCCAGAGGATCTTAGAAAGAAGCGCATCGCGACGTATTGCCTGATAATTGCGCAAGCAGGGCAATACAACTATCCGCGCGAACTCAACCGTCGCGACTTTCTTGCTGCCTTTCAGGCTCTCGACCGTTTCATAGAAGCATCGCTCGCTCTCGTCTACGCCCTCAACAGACGCTATCGCCCCTACTATAAATGGGTAGCGCATGGTCTGACGCAACTTCCGCACCTCGGCAATAAGCTCTACGCGAAGACGCAAGAGCTCGTTTTGGCGTTCCAGGATAGGCGCTTTGAGGAGAGCACGCATGCCATCGAAGAAATATGCCTCCTCATCATGGAAGAGCTCCAGCGCCAAGAGCTTTCACGAAGCAGCCAAACGTTCTTCGTCGAACAAGCAGCGCAGGTGAACATGGGCATCAAGGATGCTCGTCTGAGAAGCAAGCCCATCCCCGCAGAGCTTCCTTCTTAGGAAGGCAAAACGAAAGAGCGCCTCTGACTCAATGGAGCCAGAGGCGCTCACTGATATGCGTTTCTTTCACCTTCAGGGCGTAAAGATGCTGAAGAGACCACATTCGGCAGCAATCATTGTGATCACTGGCACGATAAGCGCAACGATAATCATCTTGTTCGGGAGCGCTTCTTTCTCATCTTCGTATGGATCGCCGGCGATCGTAATCGCACCGCCTGTGGAGAACGGCGAAACTGCAGTGGAGAGACCGCCAAAGAAGATGCAGGTGTAAAGCATAATGGGATTGAGGCCCATCGTAGACGCAAGCACCGGAATGAGCGGATACATGAGCGGCATAACCGTGGAAGTCGAGCTCGAGAAGAAGCTGAGAAATGCAGCAAAGAAGACGATTGCCGCAGGAATCAGGAAGGCGGGAATGCTGCTAGAAAGCGCTGCGGCAATAGCATCAACCAAGCCTGCCTGCGCTGCGACTTTAATCAGCGTGTAGACACCCATAATCATAACGATCGTGCTCAGGGGGACACCACGCATGACAGCCTTGGCGTCAGCAAGATGCAGGCACGAGCACACCAGGGCGCCGATCATCATAATTACCTGCGGCTGGCATAGCTGGTTGATAACCTTCAACACTTCGACTTTCGGATTGAACGCATACAGAATCGGAGGAACGACCATAAAGGCAAAGGCAACAAGCAAAATGACAACCGTCTTCTTCTGGACAGCGCTGAACTCAGGTGGCTTCTCGGTAATATTCACCGGTTCTGCCTTATGGCCTTTGAGTGCAAAGTAAGCGAGGACGATGATGATGGCGCAGATAATCGTGCAGTTAATCCAAATCTTCAGAGACCAGTCCATGACAACAGTGTCGGCAACGCCGTTATCAAGCATGAGGTTCTTCGAAATCGTGCCTCCATACCCGTTATATGGATTATTCGAGCCAACCAAATTGCCAAATGCAATTGCAATAGCGGTGAGGACAGGATTTACCTTTGCTGTACGCCCCATAACGAATGCAAACGGACCAACAATTGCGGGAGTGGAAGCACCAGCACCGAGACCTCCGACAATCGCTGAAACGATGGCAATGGCGAACGGAACCAATTTGCTGTTGCCGCCCATCGCATGAAGAAGCTTCTGTCCCAAAACATTCATCGTCCCGTTCTCGACTGCAAAGTTAAAGAACAGAGCAATGGCAAGCAGGTAAAAGACGATAGTCGTTGGCCAGAAATTGACAATATCGGACGTCTTCATGCCCATAATTGTCGTGCCGATTACAAACGCGCAGACGATGGCGATGATGCCCGTGTTGTGTTTGAACTTCCAGCCCACCGCAATAGACACTATGATTGCGACAATACACAGTACTAGTGGAACATTCATGTGACCCCTCTTTCAGTGATTCGACAGCTGGGAATGGGCACAGACCGCCCGCTCCCTCCTTCTCACCTCACCAAGTGGACGCAAGTTGCCTCTCCTTCGCAACTGCCTTCACGGGTTCGGCTTCCTTCGTATAGACCTCCCTCCTAAAGTGTCTGGGAAGTGCGCTCGATGACTTCGTCCTGAATCGATTCGGGTAAGCGCGTGAAGTAAGCGCTATAACCCGCAACGCGTACAATCAGTTCGGGATGCTCAGCGGGGTGGGCTTTCGCATCTCTCATCTCGTCGGCATTCACGATGTTGAATTGGACATGTTTGCCGCCATGCGTGAGATACGTCTTTATCATCGTTCCCAGCTTGTCCAAATCCTCGTCAGTTTCCAGATTGGAAGGCGTAAATTTCATGTTCATCAGTGTCCCCTGATAGGGGTCCTGATTGACTTTCATTGCGCTGTTAAAGACCGCCAAGGGCCCACGCACATCCTGCCCGTGATCTGGAGAGAGCGAAGCGTCTGCGAGAATCTCCCCGCCTTTTCTCCCGTCGGCAGTCGCACCTGTAACAGCGCCGCCCGGCTGATGCGCGGAGATAGAGATTGCGTTCGGCTTGATTGAATCTCCGTACGCGCAAGGCAAGCTCAGGCACACATCAGCATGGTGCTTGTAAACATCCGCAACCATTTCGTCGACTCCGGCAAAATTATTTCCGTACTTCGGCTGATCTTGGAAGTCCTTCTGCATCTGCTCGAACCCGACCCAATCAGCGTCGAGAGCCTCGAGCAGTTCTTTCATCGTGTATTTTTTCTCTTCAAACACGAGCTGTTTTATTGCATACAGCGCATTGCCCGTGTTGACTCCGCCGACCGCACCCAAAACCGCGCCGTTTTCGAAATCGAAGCGTCGATTGAACATGTCTTTGCCGCATTTCACACCGTCTTTCATGAGCGCCGACCGGAATACGTCTGGGAAAAGCTCCCTCTCTGCAATCAGCTCGACATTCATGCGCTCGCCAGCCATGCTCATTAAATAGGCAATCTCGTCAAAGACCGCTTTCTTGAATTCTCCGAATGTCTCCATTTCGGTAACGTCGCCAAACGACTTGCCGACCATTTCGTTTGTGTAGCGGCAATACCCCTGGTGCATGCAGATGTCCATCGCCTGCGGAATGATGAAGAACACGGCGACCTGAGTGCGAGTTACTGCCTGAACATTGCCGTCGACGCAGCCAGTTGCAACATAATCGCGCGCCGTCTCGACGGAGAGTCTGTTCGTCTCACTTTGACTGGTGAAGAAATTGATGTACGAGTTATCTCCAATAAAGGCCGGCATTCCTATTCCCGTCCGCACGCATTCGAGCGCTTTGCGGAGCAGCGGCTTGGGTGTTCCCTCATGCACACGCAAAGTGAGGGTATGGTGAGGGAGATGCGTGTCAATTGCCGCATCGAGCAATAGATAGGTGAGCTCGTTCGTTGCATCCGACCCGTCGGCTTTTTGTCCGCCAATCGTCCAGTTGTACCATTTCGCCATCCCGGCATTCTTCGTTCGATTTGCCTTGCCCGAAACCCGATTAAGCTTCATCACCTTGCATCGCATAATTTCGAGCAGCTCGAGCACCTCGTCGTCGGTAATCAATCCAGCATCTATGTCATGACGGTAGAACGGGTACATATACTGATCGAAACGACCGGCTGTTGAAGTCGGCGACGGGCAGACCATGAGGAAGGTAAACCAGAACGCTTGAAGGGCTTCTCGAAAATTAGAGGCGGGCTCGTAGGGGACCTTTGCGCAGATTTCCGACATCTCAAGCAGCTCTTTCCTTCGCCTTGAGTCAGGTTCCTGTCGAGCCATCTCCGCAGCGAGATCAGAGTAGCGGTGGGCAAAACGTACCCAAGCCTCGAAGACAATTATTGTCGCTTCCCAATAATTCCGTTTCTCTATTGAGTCAGCCGCGTCATAACGCAAATTGTCTAGACATTGCTTTGCCTCAGCAATAATCCCCTTCGCACCGTCGTTGAGTATGCGCGCATAGTCGACACAAACGAGCGCGAAACCTGGGCCAAGACCATAGCCCGACATCGCGAACCCTCCTCCAGAACCGCCCTTGCGATCTTTCCAAGGAGGCAGAATCGTGCCGGATTTCATGAAGGGCCACAGACGGTCGTTCTCGCCCAGGCTCTTCCCCATTTCTTCTACCAGGTTACTGTTTGCGGTGTTGTCCGCAAAGCGCTCGTTGAGACGGTACAGCTCAGCTTCGTCCTCGGGAGTAATTGTATAGATCTCGCTCTTGAGAGAATCGACCTCGTCTTTTGTCCACACGCCATATTCGTACTGCATCTCCAGACCGAAAGGCTTGCTCGCGCCAGAGCCACAAATCAGGTCATCGGGTTCAATAAAAATCGTGATATTGTCAAGAATATGTGCGTGGAGCTTTGCGCGACGGAGCAAGATTGGCTCGCCGGCAGTCTCGTCAAGCGATTCGTTTGCCAAGCGAAAGCTCTCCACACAAAGCGGGTATTTATTGACCCCCAGGCTTTCTTTCATCCTCGCTACGCGCTCATTCATCGTGGCAACCTCCCGTTACGCCGATGTCCGAAATGTATGCTTCGAGTTCGAAGCATACACACCGACAAACAGGGGGTTTATTCGAAGCGGAGGTGCTCCTCACTTCTTGTACTTACCGCATAGTTTCCAGATTGATATTGTGCGCGTCGAACAATCGGTTAATAGCTAGATGGTGGGCACAATGATGAATCGCCGTATCTCTCAACATAATCTCATGAAAGATAAGCTATGCTACTATTTCGTACGTTTACAAATGATACTCATCAATATTTCCTGTTCAACACTGGCACTAACGGAAGAATTCGGGTGAGATGCAATGATCAGTCTTCGTTATTTGTACTCAAAAATAAAGCCGTACATTGTTTCAGCCAAGCTTTCCGATGGGTGGGACACGCTGCCCTATGAGATTGGCTTCGTCGGATCAAGGGGCCTCCTTCGATCGGGCCGTCTTTACATCACGAACCCGAGAGAGATGGTACAGGGGGTTACCGCAGAGCGAGGGGCAGCAGTAATTGTCTGCAACGCTGAAGAGAACACGCCGACGGAGGGTCCAAACGACAATACATTTATCAGCTTGTCTTGCAAAACCTCTGTCGTATATGACCTCATAGATGATGCAGTCGAGTTTTCTAGAGCGATCGATGCCCGCCTTGCAACCATCGATAACAGTGATATAGCTTCAAAAACATGTATTCTCGCCGCGCAGCTCTCAAACGGTGTCGCAGCCTTTACCGACCCGAATGGATTCATCATCGCCACCTCATCCGGCAATACGGGAGATGAAAAACCCGATTACGTGCTCAGCAACATGCGCACGATGCGGGAATGGATTAACGACATGAAGAACATTGGGTCTCTCGTTGGAGATTTAGACGCGATCGAAGGAACTTCTCGAAAAATTTTCGGTCATCAGATAGGGTCGAACAGAAAGCCGAAAGGGTATATCTTCGTTGAGGCAGAAGGGTCAAAGAAGGATTGCTTGGCAATCGTCACGAAAACCGCTCGTTTCCTCGATACGCATTATTCCTCCAACGGATTGCTCATGCCCGATACAAGCACAGTTGAATTCAGCAAGATATGGGGAAAAATCGTAAAGAGGCAGCTTGCCTCCGCAAAAACCATTGCCGCGGCTTTTTTGGATGCTCCAATCCACATGAAACGCTTTGTCTCGGTAGGCATCGTCAGCTTCGAATCAGGCAGCGCTCAGAAGTCGCTGAGCTATCTAGTTTCGATGCTGAAGATGCTCATCCCCGAGACGAACTTCGCCATTTTCGCCGATGAAATCACCTTATGTATGAGCAGCGATTCGCGATGGGAACGCCCCGCTTTCTCCAATCGCGAAAAAATCGACGAAGTGCTCAAAGAAGCAGGCGCTCGCCTCTTCCTAAGCACGTCAACGAGACGATATGAGGGGCTGTACTCGCTTTACCAGGACTCCAAGCGCACAAGCGTGCTCATGAATTCGATTGGTATCCTTGAAGATTCGGAGCGCATCGTCTTTTCGGAAGATTACAACACGTACTACATCATTGACCTTGCGGTGCGTAAGTATCTCTCGATACCGGGAAATGATGATATCGTTTACCTCATGCACCCTGCCATGGCCGTGCTAACGCGGTATGACCGCAAGCACAACACAAACCTGAGAAAAACCCTCTACTATTATCTCATTAACGATTGCAACCTTGTGAAAACCGCAGAGGCAATCTACATGCATAGAAACACGGTCCTCAACAAGGTCAACAAAATTCGAGAGTTGGTTGGGTCTGATTTGAGCAATCCGCTCCTCAAACAAAAGCTCATCTTGTCTTATCAACTCGCCCTCTATCAGGAGAATATTCTCAACAGGGAAATCGGCTGAGCTATCGTGTTTGAGAAACAGCCGCTCGCTCGGCAGCTTCGAGTGATACGTACCCGAGAAGCTCGACCGTCGTCGCAAGGGTTTTAGTGTAGTAGTTCGTCCCGTTTTCCAAATAGCGTTTCACGAGTGAATTGTATGTTCTCAGCGTCTGCGCGGAGAAACTCATGAGCTCACAACGGCAATACGTTTCGGTCGATATCCTGCCGAGAGAGTCATCCTCAGAATAGGATGGTCGTCCCAATCTCGCAATGCTTGGATACTGACGGGAGAATTCATCTGACCATACTCCCATCTGGTGCGCAATGCTTGCGGAGAGGCCTTCAACTTCTGGAGAAACCTCCGGAAGATACAGTTCAATCTCGGCATAGCTGTCGGGGTCTACCCCCTGTTCCATGCGAGCATACTTCTCAGTCATAGGGTTGCGGTTCTGTTGCTTGAGCGCAATGAGATCTCGTGTCCAACATTCAACAAGCTCTTCACTCCAGTTGCTTGCCTGGGCAACCCTCATCACCGAAAAGGTCTTCTGATTGTCCTGGCATGCCGCGCGACCATTCATGTTGCGAACGTTCGAGAAGTAGTCCCACTCCAAGGAAACAAGGCGTTTGATCGCTTCTGAAGCTTGTATCATTTCATCACTCTCCCACAGAAAAGCATGAGGTGCCCGCGCGCATATCACATGCGGGCACCTACGGTCAGTTACAAGCAGCTCGACGAAAACCGCTATGCGTTGAGTCCGCCCCATTCCTCTTGGAACAACGCCGCATCCATGGTCTTCAGATCATCGGAAACGGCGGGCGTGAAGCCCATATGCGCAATGACATCTTTCTCGACGTCGATGCCAGGAGCGACCTCAATGAGCGTGACGGCCCCGTCGATGAGCTGGAAGACCGCGCGTTCGGTAACATAGAGAACCGTCTGATCCTTGCCGGCGTATTTGCCAGAGAACGTCACCTGCTGGACGTGCTCGACGAACTTCTCCGCCGTGCCTTCTTCGACAATCTTGAGTGCACCGTCGACGACTTCCTCCTTCGCGTGTGCCATGAACGTGCCGGCGAACACGACCTTCTTGGCGCTTTGGGTGATGTCGATGAAGCCACCGGGGCCGGACAGGCGGTTGCCGAACTTGGAGACGTTGAGGTTGCCCTCGGAATCGGCCTCCGCCAGCCCGAGGACCGTGATGTCGAGGCCACCGCCGTCGATGAAGTCGAACATGTCGTTATGACGCATGATCGCCTGGGCGTTGTAGTTGCTGCCAAAGTTGGGCAGCGCCGCGGGCACGCCGCCTACGCCGCCGGCCTCTGCGGTGATGGTGATCTTATCGAGCTGGCCTTCTTCTGCAACGATGGAGGCGACATCTGCGGGAATGCCCACACCCAAGTTGCAGATGCTTCCCGGGGCAAGCTCCTGCGCGCAGCGACGGCAGATGACCTTGCGCGGCGAGAGGTCGAGCACGGGGAGCTGGTCGAGCGGCTTTTTGATCTGACCGGAAAACGCGGGCTCGTAGTAGACGCCCTCCGTCTGCCAGCAGCAGTCTTTCTCGGTCGCCTGGACGACGTAGTCGACCATGATGCCGGGAATCTGCACCTTCTTCGGGTCGAGCGTCCCGCGCTGCGCGAGGTATTCGACCTGCACGATGACGATACCGCCCGTGTTCTTTGCCGCCATAGCGACGGACAGGCCCTCGTTCATAACGCTCTCGTGGTCGAACGTGATGTTGCCGTCTTCGTCGGCAACGGTGCCACGCAGCAGCGCGACATCGAGGGGGAAGCCCTTGTAGAACAGGTAGTCCTCGCCGTTGAACTGAATGAGCTCGGCTGCATCGTCGGTCGTTTCCTCATTCATGCGGCCGCCTTCGAGACGGGGGTCGACGAACGTGCCCAGACCGACTTTGGTCAGCAGGCCAGGACGGCCGGCCGCGATTTCACGCCAGAGGTTGACGATGACGCCCTGTGGAAGGCAGTGGCACTGAATCTTGCCCTCCTGGACCTGTTTGCACAACGTGAACGCAGACCCGATGTGTGCCGCCGACCAGCGGGTTACCAAACCGGGACCAGCCTCGCCAAGCACCGTGACGCCACGGGTTTTCCAGTCGCCCATAGCGCAGCCCTGTTTCAAGTTGATGTTGCAGGGGTGTCCCGTTTCCTTAAATCGGTCGCGCATTGCGCGGGCGACTTCCTCTGCCCATCCGGAAAGCCCCATGCCGGCGATGCCAACCGTCGCGCCATCGGGAATGAGCTCTGCTGCACGTTGAGCCGTAATAAACTCGGCCATATTCGCTATCCTCCTCGTATACTGAACAACGCCTATCCACTTGCATCGATACACTTTACTCTTCCGGGGCACCTAAGGCCGCCGAGGCAGCCACCTTCGGTAGTCATTTTGTGCCCTCGTGCCCACATTTGCCTGGATGACTCAGCACGGTACACATATTCGCAGCAGGTAACAAAGGATAATTCAATTCGTGGTACTCAAATGTATATCCTGTGGTCACAGAAGAGCGAATGCAGGGGAGGGCAAATGCAGCAATCCAGTCAGAAGAGCCACCATGAAGATTTGGACACTCCCGAAGAATTAGGTTCGGCAGTGGGAACCGTGTTCAACATCCAACACTACTCGATTCATGATGGACCGGGCATCAGAACGAACGTGTTTGTTCAAGGCTGCCCGCTACGGTGCATCTGGTGCGCAAACCCCGAGTCGCAATCACCAAGTCCTCAGCTCATGTACCTTAGAGACAAGTGTGTTGGATGCTGCAGTTGCATAAAATCCTGCCCTCATGAGGCTATCTCCTTGGACAGCAACCGGTCGGGCAAGGTGATCACCGACCGCGATGTCTGCGTTGCCTGCGGCTTCTGCGTTGAAGTGTGTCCCGTAGATGCTCGCAGCATCTCGGGTGAAGAAAAAACCGCCCGGCAGGTATTCGAAGAGGTTTCCGAAGATGCGCTGTTCTATGGAGAAGATGGTGGGGTGACAGTAACCGGCGGCGAGCCTTTAGCGCATGGGGAATTCACCAGAGAATTGCTCCAGCTCAGCAAGGAGGCGGGCTTCAGCACGGCTATCGAGACATGTGGCTCCGTCTCCTGGGAGACGATGCGAGCTGCACTCGAGTATGTCGACTACGTACTTTACGATATAAAGCAGATGGACTCTGACTTGCACGAAAAATACACGGGAGTTCCTAATGAGCAGATTCTATCGAATCTCGTTAAGATTTCCCATGAAACCAACTGCACAATTTTCATACGATGCCCAATCATTCCACCATGTAACAGCTCGGTCGAAGAAATGACAGCAGTCGCGCACTTTCTCCAAGAGAACCACATTCGGGTTCATGAAATAGATCTCCTCCCCTATCATCGTCTCGGGGAAGGAAAGCGCGACGAGTTAGAGTCTTTCGAGGAAACCTTTACCACAGACGTTCCCAGCGATGAAGATGTCGAACATCTACGGAGCATTTTGAGAGGCTACGGCTACACGGTACACTAGACAACCACACGAGAGAGTATGCTCTCCTAGCATGATATGGACATCCCCATGCAAAACCTTTCTGAAAAAATCCGTGAGGCCTGGAAGAGCGCTCCGGAAAATGAGGCGAATCCTCTCTTCGAGCGTCTGCTCGAAGAGCTTTCCAACGGAGGAACATCAGCGCGTGCTGATTATGCGAGCGTTTTAAACGAATACGGCTCGTATCTTCGTGTAAACGGGCTGTATGCCTACGGTGCCGAGATTTTTCGGCGCGCGCTTGAAGCAATCGAGGCACTTGATGGAAGGCGCACACCTTACGCAGTCTGCTTAAGTAATTATGCCGAGCTCTGCCGCTTGAACGGTGATTATGACGGCTGCGCGTCAAAGCTCGCCGAAGCCCGCTCATTGTACGCAGACAAGGATTCCGTGGAATACGCTGCAAACTTAAATTACCAGGCTCATCTGCTCGAATCGACGGGAAAGAGCAACGACGCACTCAAAGCTCAAGCACAGTCTCTCGCCATCATCGCGGAAAAGGAGCCGGAATCCCCCAATCTCGCCTGCGCCCATCAAAACCTCGGTACTGCATACAGCGCTCAGGGAGAACACGAAAAGGCCCTCGTGGAGCTATTAGAGGCAAGGCGCATCTATACAGCACTTGGCATTGAGACGAATGCCCACGTTGTCTCACTCTATAACTCTCTCGGAAGCGTATACGAAATGCAGGGTGACCAATTAAAGGCGCGGGCGGCATATGAGAGAGCCTTGAAACTGATGGAGACGTGTAAGATGAATCCCGACGAGGCGGGGCTTGTACAAGCGAACGCGACCCGTTTTCTGAGACAACTCGACAATGGTGCTGCATAGCGCGCAGAAAGGCAGATTCGTTATCGCTATTCTGCCCCGAGCTTGAAGTCGTCGCTGAGCTCTGCCCAGGAGTCCATGCGCCGTTTGAGCTCCGCCTTGTCCTGCTCATCGTCGCTCAGCGCGATCAGGTCCCAGCGCATCTCGTCGAGCGCGGTCACGACGGCGTCGATCTTGCCGTAGGGTATGGAGATCATGAAGCGCCCCGACGGGTAGACGCCCCGCCTGCGCATGCCATGGCCGAGCCCCGTCATCATGTAGTTGACCTTGTCCTTCACGTAGGGATAGGCGAAAAGCCACGCGCAGCCCATCACGCAGGAGCTCTTGCTCTCCCACAGGTCGCCCGAAAGGTAGCTGGTCGCCCGCATGAGGATATCCGCCTGTTCGAAATCTGCCACCACGAAGATCAGGTCCGGATCGAAGTCACACAGGGCGACGGGCGCGAAGACGACGAAGTTCGTGGCGCCCGGGTTCAGGCAGGATATCTCGTGGTACAGGCGCGCGTTTGCCGCTTGCGTCTTGAAGACGCCAAAGTCGTATCCCGCCTGGCCGCTTGCCCCCAGCGCGGGCTTGGGCTCCATCCCGAGGATCATCTTTCCCATGCAGTCCTCGTCGCCTTTGCAGATGAAAAACGCCCTGTTCTCTAATGCGGCCTTCTTGGCGAACTGGCACAGCGAGAGCTTCTCGTCGACATGCTCGACCCCCACCGGGCGTGCGAAGCAGTACTTGACCGCGACGGGCTGAATCTCACAGCCCAGCTTTCCGAACAGGTCCTTTGCCTTTTGCGACAGCATTCCCTCTCCCCTCTCGCGCCCGCGGGTCTCTCACACCATCTCATGAGTGGCGTACATCGGGTCGTCTTTCCACAGGACGACCGTGCCCGCCCTGCGGGTCTCGTTGAGGTCGATGATACGCTGATTGGAAGAGCCCATGAAGCGCAGCGTTACGCTGTAGAGGTCCTGCTTGAACGGCCCGTCCACGAGGATGTCCAGCGCGTCGAGCAGACGGTCGGTAACCTCGGTGTGCCGCAGGCTCTTTGGGTCGACGAGGTCCTCGTAGATGTCGCCCGTGAAGCACCAGATGGTCTTGTCGGGGTACGCGTCCTTGATGCGCTCCACGAAGTCGACGAGCCCGCGCTGGTTATCCGGCTCCATCGGCTCACCGCCGAGGATGGTCAGCCCATCGATGTAGTCGTGGTCTAGGCTCGTAATGATCTCGTTTTCGACGGCGCCGGTAAACTCCTTGCCGTTGTCGAACGCCCACGTCTCGGGCTGGAAGCAGCCCTTGCAATGGTGCGAGCAGCCCGAGACGAATAGCGTGGTGCGCACGCCCTCTCCGTTGGCGATGTCACAGTACTTGATGTTTGAGTAGTTCATGGCCCGTCCTCTTTCGATGAGCTTTGCTTGTGTTCAGTGTAGCGTAGGGGATGCGGCGGCTCCCGGTGCAGCGCGCCGTTCCACCCGCCGTGCGAGAAAAAAGCCCGGCCGGCATCTATCGACGCAGGCCGGGCTTTCAGACGATGCGAGTTCGCGCCTCTACAGGTGCAGGACGCGGTCCCTGATTTCCTCGGTACGGCCCTGGTTCCAGAACTGCGTGCCGATGTAGCCGCAGGTACGGCGGGCAACGTTGAGCTTGTCGTGGTCGCGGTTGCCGCAGTTGGGGCACTCCCAGTCGAGCTTGCCGTCTTCCTCGACGATCTGGATCTCTCCGTCGTAGCCGCACACCTGGCAGTAGTCGCTCTTCGTGTTGAGCTCCGCGTACATGATGTTGTCGTAGATGTACTGCATCACGTTGACGACGGCCTTGAGGTTGTCCTGCATGTTCGGGACCTCGACGTAGGAGATGGCGCCGCCCGGAGACAGGCGCTGGAACTGGCTCTCGAAGCGCAGCTTGGTGAAGGCATCGATTTCCTCGGAAACGTGCACGTGGTAGCTGTTGGTGATGTAGCCGTGGTCGGTGATGCCCTTCACGATGCCGAAGCGCTTCTGGAGCGCCTTGGCAAACTTGTAGGTCGTGGACTCGAGCGGCGTGCCGTACAGCGAGTAGTCGATGTCCTCCGCTTCCTTCCACTCGGCGCACTTGTCGTTCATGTGCTGCATGACCTCGAGCGCGAACGGCGTGGCCTCCGGGTCGGTGTGGCTGTGGCCGGTCATGTACTTGACGCACTCGTACAGGCCCGCATAGCCCAGCGACAGCGTGGAGTAGCCGCCGTAGAGCAGCTTGTCGATGGTCTCGCCCTTGTCGAGGCGCGCGAGGGCGCCATGCTGCCACAGGATGGGGGCGGCGTCGGAGAGCGTGCCGCGCAGGCGGTCGTGGCGGGCGCGC
>OLPZ01000082.1_pt1 | contig 76038 bp, 94 predicted proteins | sample 1672711 | NCBI WGS metagenome assembly OLPZ01 (sample SAMEA3136716, study PRJEB25190) | human gut metagenome
AAACATCGTCATGTTTCTATCTACCTTTATACTTTAGGGTGTTTGACAAAGAGCCACAAAAATCAATATATTATTTTTAATTTTTTTCTTTATATAGATGACATCCTTCACCATTAAAGAATCTAACATAATCAAATTCGTCTATAATCTTAAATATTGAAAATGGAGATTTATATTGTAATAAATTATTTACATTCTCATTTTCTTTATCGTACGAATTTGGAAGTACTATGCTACTTCTTACATTTGGATATTTCTTTTGTGTAAAAACGACTTTATTTTTATATGGTAATCTATCAAAATTAAGTAAATCCTGATAAGTACATCCATCCCGTTCTATCATAAAAATAAATATGTTATCCCAATTTATTCTTTTTTTTCGCTCATTCCACTTATATTTTAATTCATTAAAATTACCATAATGTTGTCCATAGATAATAATATCATTCAATCTTCCTACAGGATAATCAATATTTTCTATCCTTATTTCATGCATATCAGAATCAAAAAAATACTTTTGTGGATCTTTTAATAACTTAATGTAGTCCTTAGGGGATATCCATAAGTTAATAGTAGGTGATAAAAATCTCAACTTTAAATTATGGTAAATTACTCCTCCAATACAATTTGTAGAAAATATTGTAAAGTTCTCATTATGTAGCTTTTTCTTGTCATTAAAATCCTTTAAAAATCGCAATTTACGCCAAAATTTCATATATTCTGTACCTCTAAAATATTTTATTGTCAACCAACCTAGCTTTAAAACTATAATTTATCTTTTATAACCGTTTCCAGTCTATTCAATATTGAAATAGCAAATTTATTATTCAATAGTATTAAAATAGCTCCATACATAATTACTGAAAGAGTAACTGAAAAAATAGTTTTAATGATTAAAGATTTAAAACCAAAATCACATAATATACAAACTAAAACTATTCCGGCACATCCAATAATTGAAGAAATAAATGTATGTAACAACGTTTTTGAAACAAATACATCTTTAACCAAATCCTTCGAATAATGATAATTAACTACGAACATACACATTTCAGCCAACACCGTTGAAAGTGCCGCAGCATTTTCATTCCAAAATGGAATTAACATTAGATTAATTCCAACGTTAAGAATAGCGCTTGCACTCATGCTCCTTAAAACATACTTTTCTCTTTTTGCTGGGATCAATACACAATCAGATAAAATCCATGCCAAGATTGAAAAAATATATGCAAAACATAAAATTTGTAGCGAATTAACTGCGCGTAAATATTTAGGACCCGAAATAATCAAAATAACTTCTCGAGAAAGCATAAACAACCCTGTAGAAGCCGGAAGAGCCAAAAGAACTAATATATTACTTAACTTAGATAATATATCCTTATATTCTTCAATTCTATGTTTACCAAAAAGCATTGCTAAACGAGGCACTGTAACAATTAATATTGCCGAAATTAGGGTTTTTACAATTTGATAAACTTTAGATGAAACACTATAAATACCAACCACATAATTATTTTTCATTAATCCTAATAATGTAATATCGGAATTGACATAAATCATATTTGCTATACTAGCAAAAAAAAGAATAATAATTGGTCCAAGATGCACTTTCCAGTTAAAATGCCAAACTAAATGAATATGACAATACTTACGTGCATGAATAAAGTTTAAAACGTTAGATCCTACCATGGAAAAAACAGTAATTGCAGCATATTTTAAATAATCATGCGGGCCTCGAACAAAGATAAATAATAAAATTAGAGATATAACCTGAAATATGATGCTTCTAATAGTTATATAACTATAATCCTCATATATTTGATATATCCATTCTGTACCTACAGTAGTAAAAAATATTTGCAAACTAAAAATTAAAATACAGGAAAGATAATTACGTAATCTAGAAAAAACAATTAAGCATATAAACAGCAATACATATGCTACGGCCATTGAACAAATATTTATTGTAAAAATCTGACTAGCAAATTGAGTTATTTTATTTTGATCTTCTCTTAATTTTGCTCCTTCTCTAATAGCATACGTACTTATACCTAAAGCTGCTATCAACAAGAAATAACTTACTATAGAATTTGAAAAATTATATATACCTATTCCTTTTACTAACAAAACACGTGATACATAAGGAAAGGTAATTATAGGGAATAATATGTTAAGTACACTACGAAAACCGTTAAGTACCGCATTAACTCCAATTGATTTCTTCTTCATTTTAAACACTTAACCTAAAATAATATTTTTAGAAATTTTTATATACTAATCAAATAAATCACTATTTCCATAAATTTCATTTTTCTATTAATCAATATTGTTCTCTAGAATAAACTTCTCACTTAAAGATTAAACACTTGACACTCATGTAATATTTCATCTTATCTCATCTATCTTTTACTAAATTATCTACTTTCCATACCTACATGCATGGGCATGGGCCAATATTATATTTATACTGAATTGCATATCAAATTCGCAGTAATAAAAATTACAGTTTTTCAAACATTTCGTGTACAATATTTTGTAAGCTTAAGAACAACTAATTTATTTTCTGTTAAATTATCTTTTTATTTTTCTTTTTAATTTTATTGTAAAAGGTAAATCCTTATTAGCCATCCAATTTACTATCTTATGTTTTAAACTTTGATTCTTTCCCACTTTATAATACTTTTGATATTCTAATTGTAAATGATTCATGTAATACCTATCAAAATTATTATATTTAGTAAGAAATCTTAAAATCCAATTTTTATAATCGACAGCAGCTAATTCATACAATCCTTTATCTCGATTTTTAAAAAAATTTAGTCTATATTTATAAGTACCTTCTGAATCTTCTATTTTTTTATGAGAAATTTCCGTATGCATTATACTATTGTCACGCTGAACATAATTGTATAAAGCCTTTCTTACCAATGAAACGCGTGAAACGTCCCAATAAAGTGGCGCAATTATATAGCCATCTTCATAAAACTTTCCCGAAGCAAATTTTATTTTGCTAAATAAAGAAATATCATAAATTTTATTCCATATGACTTGATCTACTACTCCACCACTCTTATAAAAATTCTGTAATATCTTTTTTCCCGTTATTACCTTTGCATCACTTTCTTCATTTATATTAACTATATTAATTATATTTTCCTGTTCATCCACTTCTTTATATGAACACATAGCCACTTGAGCATGATACATAGTCACGGCTGAATATAATTCGCTTATATATAATGGATCAACATAATCATCACCATCAACAAAAATCACATAACGTCCCTTGGCAAACTTTAAGCCATAATTCCTAGCATCAGATAACCCCCCGTTATGCTTACTGTATAAAAATATTTTTTTATTATCTACATATTTTTTACAATATTCTTCACTGTTGTCTGTTGAACCATCATTTATCAATAACACTTCAATATTTTTATATGTTTGTCTAAGTAAACTTTTTATACAACGCTCAATATAATCTTCTATGTTATATACTGGTACTATTACTGATACTAATAAGTTTTTATTCATTCTTTATTTTCTTCCTAATTAAAAAAAGGATAAGTTCCTATTATCAATGACTCATAATGGAGCAACATAACTCCAAAACCAAAAATTGCGATAAAAATAGCTATGCCTAACATATTAAACTTGACTTTTTTAATATTCCAATTTACCTTATATTTAATCAAAATAGAAATTAAAATATATAAAATAAGCCAAGATATTCTTTCTAATCTAAAAAAATTATATGCTATACCTAAAATAGGAATTAGAAGTAAGATTACAATATTTAAATTACTCGTAAAAGCTATGATCCGCTCATCAGTTTTAGATATAGATACATCACTCTGAGGAACTTGTTCTAAGGTAAAAGAAAAAATTGCTATTCCTAACATTATAATTATAAACAATATAATATTAGGTAATGATAAAGAAACAAAATAAGCCTGCTGCTTATCAGTAGAAAAATTCCTTATAATAGGAATTAGCCATCTTTGTAAAAGTAACAATAAAAAATCTACACAAATAATAGCTCTTATTACTAACTTTCGATAACTGGTCTTTTCCATAATAGGGACTATTAAAAAGATAATATAAATAATATTACTATTATGAATAAGTACTGCTATGAATAATAGAGCTAAATAAATCAAATATGAACTTATTTTACCCTTTTGCAAAAAAGATAGTCCAAATATAACAATAGAAAGAGACAAAAAATATCTTATTTGAACTATATCAACTAAAACTGGGTATATCATGTATAAACCAAAAAACAAACCGTAATTCGTTCCTACAAAACGATATAAACTCCAAATTAGCAATCCCATACAAAATATAAAAATAAGAGTTTTAAACTGCTGATAATCTAAATTGAACCTTAATCCCCATTGGCTTAAGACTACCCAACCTTTACTTGTAATTTGTTTTACTAAATCGGCGTTTCTAGCTACAAAGTAATAATTCTGTGTATATCCTACATTGTCTATTAAAAAAGGAGTAGTATAACATATCCATGCTAGTCCAGTTACATCAAATATAACCGGAATAATGGATTTATAAAAAAGAAGTGATATTAAAATTGTTAATACAAGGACTAAAATATAGCTCATTAATTTTCCCTCGATACCATACTTATTATTTTTATTACTTTAAAGTATTCACCATTTTAAAATAGTAATCTTTGAAAGAAGTTCTATACTCTTTACTCTTTTCTAGTGAGGATTTTCCTATTTCTTTTCTTAAATTTTTATCTGTACTTAATTTGATCACTGCTTTTTTTAGATTTAGAACAAAATCATCATCATTATCAATGATAATATTGGAAGTGTTTTTTAAGATTTCTGGTAATGCACCTGACCTAGATGCAATAATAGGCAAACCCATAGCAATACTTTCAAGTGCAACTATACTAAATGCTTCTTCAACTCTTGTTGGAATAATAACACAATCAGAGATAGAATAAATTTTACTTATATTTTTATTTTTAATGTAACCAGTATAATAAATATAAGGATTATCTGCTAATTTTTGCCGTTTATTATCTCCTACAATTAAGCATTTTATTTTTGGATTACTTTTAGTTTTAGCAAAATAATTAAAAGCTTCTATTACCCTATCAAAACCCTTTTCTTTTTCTAATCTTCCAATATATGTAAAGACGATATCTTCACTACTTAATCCATAATTGTTTTTCAATTTATTTTTTTTATTTACAGACAGGCGATGATAGTTTTGAAAATCAATTGTATTATAGACTACACTAACTTTTTTAGCTCCTATTTTTTTTAGTTTATTAGCTAAAAATTTGCTTACTACTATAATATTGGCTGCTTTTTTTATTACTTCTTTAGTCTTATCCCAACTTTTAGCAGGATCATTATTTCCAAAGTCATTATGTAAATGAAAATAAACATTATTCGTATTATTTTTTTTTACAATCAAATTAAAAATATTCATATTATTTTCTACTAATACTTTATCATATTTATGTGGATCGCAAAGTTGAGCTATTTTTTTATCCATATAATTTTTACTAAGTCCATTTTTAAACAAACGGCATATCTTAAACTTAATGTAATAATAAGCTCTAACACTTACTGCTCTAGTAGACACTTGAATAATATTTGTATATTTATAATTAAAATTATTCAATCGAATATTTTCAATAGTAAAAAGGTCTATATCATAATAATGATATATTTCATTCTCTTCAATAAAATTTGTTATAAGTTGCTCAACTGCCCCACCCTCTACAGCTGGAACAGGTAAAAATCCTGGTGTTAATATAGCTAATTTCATTATTCCTCACATATATATATTATTTTCTATACTTATCTATGATTTTCATAATAAATGACATATATGTAGCCATTATAAAAACTATTTTTTCTCTAAAGGATATTGATCCTTTTCTCCCTATTATTATTCTGGTATAAGAAATACAAATTCTCTTTAATTGCTTTTTTAAGATTTGATCTTCTTTTTTATTCCCGTCATCTAATTCTAAGGCTCGTAAAAAATTAGCACAAGTAATAGCAAATTTTGCCTTAGCAGTATTTCTAGCTGCAACATTTTTACTGGGTATAATTTTTAATATTTCTTTTTCTGCGGTTAAAAAGCTATTATAACTTTCTTTATATTTACTACTAAGTTTTTTTATACTCGTCTGACTCGATAAACTATATTCACAATATACATGATAATAATCACAGTTTTTTATTACATATGCGTACTGAATATGTTTTATATACTCAATAGCAAATAATAAATCTTCCGCCATATTAATCTTAGAATTAAATCTTAATGAATACTTTTTTATAATATCAGTCTGCCATAGTTTGTTCCATAAAAATCCCATTACTCCATTATTTGTCAGAATATTATTAAGCAAATCACCAGTCGAATATATTTTTTCTTTAAAAGAAATTTCCACTATATTATTTGTATTATTTACTTCCTTATAACCGCCTATACTTAATCCTATGTTATCAAAATTATATCCTTCTATTAATTTTTGGAGATAATCTTTTCCTACATAATCATCTGCATCTACAAATGCAACATATTTAGTAACAACATATGATAATCCATTATTTCTTGCTATAGATACTCCTTTATTTGGCTGAGAAATGACTTTTACTCTAGAGTCGTTAATTTTTTTAAGCACATCTAATGTATTATCCGTAGACCCGTCATTAACAACTATTATTTTAAAATATGGATAACTTTGATTTAAAAGACTGAAAACACATTTTTTTATTGTCTTTTCACTATTATAAGCAGGAATAATTACTGAAATATTAGCTCTCATCTTAGATATTTATATACTTTATTTTCTAAAGTATGTACATCAAATCCTCCTCTTTTTAAAGCCTCTTCATTATTATAACGATCTAAGTTCATTTTAGATAAAATTAACTTACGCCATTTTTCAACGGGATCTTTTAAACTTAAGAAAGTTAGCGTGTGTGAAATATCAACTTCTTTGGTTATATTTGTAGAGACAATACATGGCAGGCCTGCTGCTTGCTCTTCTACCAGCGTAACAGGGAAGCCTTCTGCAATTGAAGGCATAACAACACAATCCATTACATTCATTAATTTTTCAGGAGCCGAGGTTTTACCATAAAATATTACTTTAGACCTAACTCCCAACTTTTCTGCATACGTTAAAAGCTTATTCTTATCTTCCCCATCACCTACTAAAAGTAACTTTACATTATCATTTTTCATAGATTTTAAAAGCTTTAATAAGAAAGTTTGATTTTTAAAATATGTTAGACGTCCAATATTACCTATAACTTTATTATCTCCAATATTAAGTTTTTCTCTATAGTAATTTCTTTCCTTCGGACTAAATCGGAATCTCTGAAGATTAACAGCATTAGGAATTAAAATAGCTTTCTCTGCATCTTGACCAAACATCCATTTAGCTGCATTTTTTGAACAAGTCAACCGATTACTGATCTTTGTTCGTAGAATCTGATAATTAAATTTATGAATCATTATTTTAAGTGCTGAGGAAGTACTTCGAGCATCTAAATGTGAATGCAAAACAAGCTTATAACCTAATGAATACGCAATCAAATAAGGAACTATATAACCTAATGCACTTGTATTTACATACAAGACACTATATCTTGTTCGTAACCGTTTTAGTAAAGAATATGTACAAAAAATATTTTGGATTAATTTTCTTTTTTTAGGAATTTTAAAATATTCAACTTTTCTATCTTTCATTTCTCTTTCATACGGAGAATGATCACCTAAAATTATATACCCATATTTGTGATCTTTATTTTTATTATATCTGGAAAGGTTAAGGGTATACTCTTCTACCCCTCCAAAATTTTCAGATAATGCATATACTAATATTTTTTCCATTTTATATTTTCTATACTGCCTTTATTTTTGTTTATTCCATTTTTTTCCTGAATTATTCGTACATATATTTGAAAAGTATTTCTTTTTAACAATTGTTTTATCTTTTTTCTCTTATATCTTTTTCTTTCCACATTCATCATCTTATAACCTAAGAAGGGATTCTTAGATTTGATTTCTTCAGGCATAGGTAACCCTAATTTTTTCTTTTTTTCAAAACCATCCGGTTCTATCCAAAATGAAATCTTTAAATCACTTAATGAATCTTTTAAAATAATGGGACGTTTTTGAAGATGAATATACGTTAATTCTACAAAATATATATTTCCTTTATCTATCTTTACCCTGAATAATTTTCCTTTTTCCCAATAAAAAGCCTGATTTTCAGGATTTTTTTTATCTAACACCGATGTCAATTGAACATGACTAGTATCTGCATCAACATATGGAATCAAGTACAACGCTTTAATTTTTTGTTTATGTGCTATTTGTTGAATCCCAGTAATTTCATCAAATGCAAATATTGCATCATGCTTTATCACTTTTTTGTAATCAAACGTTGCACCATCTTTTTTAAACAGATTATTCATTCGAAGCGTATTTCTTATTAAAGTAAAGTGACCACCGTTAAAAACAGCATTATATACTGATAAAACTTGAGGTGTAACATATTTTTTTATATTTCCAAACACTACATCTAAATCACAATATCCCCAAAATTCATATGAAATTAATTCTTTAGAAAAAATCAATCCAAACATTGGACGAAAATCACACACCCTATAAGGCTTATTTAAACTACATTTTCTATGCAGAGCAAGTTCAGCTTTATTTTTGAAATCAAGCAAAGTTAGATCTTTTACAAAAACATTCTTTGGAAGTTCAAATTTATATATATTAGAATCGTCAGTAAATATCAAATAATCAAAGTTTTCATTATATTTAACTGTTTGAAGCCACACTGGAAAGTAATCTGGTAGTGTTCCAAACCAACATACTATAAAACACGCTTTATTTTTTACTGTATTCATTTCTTATCTTCACCATTATTAGAAAATTTATTTAATTTTATGCACTATTAAATTAATATATAACTTATAAGTTTGCTGACTAACTCTATCAATAGAAAATCTTTTCTGAACAATGGATTTTTCCTCATATATTAATTTTTGACGTAATTTTTTATTTTTAAATATTTTAATTACTGCCTCTGCAGATAATTTATAATTATCTTTTTTTATCAATAAACCATTTTTTTCATTTTTAATAATATTAGGAATAGCATCAACATTAGTAGCTACAATAGGAACATCACAAGCCATATATTCCGGAAGAACCAAGCCAAAGCCTTCCCAACGAGAAAGGAGCATACCCACATCCATAATCTTCATATAAGTAATAGGATTATCTACCCAACCAGTAATCAAAAAAGATGAGTCGAGACCATACTGTTGAATCATATCCTCAATTTGATTACGTAATTCGCCATCCCCCACCATTAAGAAGTATGCATTGGGGATGGCTTCTTTTATTAACTTAGCGGCTTTAACAAACGTATCTGGAGCTTTTTGTTTAGATAATCTGCCAACCATGCCCACAACAAATGCATCATTAGGAATACCAAGTTCTATTCGCTTTATAGGCACTGTACTGTTGATTTCTTCAAGATCGATGCCATTATAAATTACTTGCAATTTATCTGGGTTACAAATTTTTTCTCTAAGAGCTGATTCTCTTTCAGCATCTGAAATACATACAATCTTATCGCAAAAATAGGCTAAAATTCGTTCAACCCATTTATACATTTCTTTTTTTTTAGCAGATTGCTGCATATTAAATGCCCAACCATGCGGATTATAGATTACTTTATTATTAATCCCTAAATCAGCAATTCTTGCTAGAGCACCAGCTTTACTAGAATGAGCATATACAATATCAGGTTTGATTTGTCTAATGTAATGACGAATAGCTTTAATAGATTTAAAATCTGCTTTGCTATCAATCTGATGTGCCATTTTAATCACAATTACTCGATCAGTTAACTGCTTCATTTTCTCATAATCGTAATTTTGTGAACAAATCAATATATTCTCAACTTGATCATGGTCAGTGTATTTAAATAGAGCTTCTAAGTATCGCTCTACTCCCCCTGCAGCCTCAGCCACATGAAGAACTCGGATTTTCTTTTCCATCAATACGCTCCATTAGGATGAATAACCACCCCAATAGTCTTAATAATCAACTTCACATCTTCTAACAACCCGGAATGGTTGATGTACACAATATCAAGCCAAACCATTTCATCAAAATCAGCTTCGTTACGCTTGGTAACTTGCCAAAGGCCTGTACATCCTGGCATCACAAGAAGTCTTTGCTTATCATAATCAGTATATTCTTCAACTTCACTAGGCAATGGCGGACGCGGACCAACTAACGACATATCACCAATTAGGACATTCCATAATTGTGGCAATTCATCAAGACTATATTTACGAATCGTATGCCCAATCTTAGTGATTCTTGGGTCATCCTTAATCTTGAACATTGCCCCATCAATTTCGTTTTGATCTTCTAATTGATCAATCATTTGATCCGCATTAACGATCATTGAACGAAATTTGTACATTTTAAATGGCTTGCCATCTTTACCAATTCGCTCTTGCGAATAAAATGCTGGACCACCATCTTCATGTCTGATTCTTATTATTAAAAACAAAAACAACGGAGATAATATAATTAATCCCAATGCACTGGCTAGTATATCAAATACTCGCTTAACTGTATGATATACGGGCCGGCCATTTACTTTTGCCGGATTAACCTGTAGTTTCTCCATTAGCATCATTGCCTCTTACTCTCCTAATTACTTGTCCACAATACTCACTTTTTTATATTATCACGCTTGCACTAGCTCTAATACAAATCTGCATATTTGCAATTAGCTTAAAACAACCAGAACTTCTTCTTGCGCTTCAATGGCTGCCAGTCCATCTGAACTGGATCGCCATTAATGATGCTGCGAGCATTATCTTGCCACTGCTGCGCTAGATCTTGACTGAATTCTTGACTCATCTTCTTATAAGCTTCACTCAATTGATACTGCCGTCTTGGCAAGTCGTGTGCGTCGCTGGCAAAGGTACATCCCTGCCCCGCCGCAATCAACTTACGCGACATCTCTTCGATCTTCTTGCCAAAGATCCCTGTATAAGAGCTAGCAGTAATCTGCACCAAGCAGCCTTGTTCCAGCATCCCTTGCAAGATCTCGGGTTCCTTCAAGATGCGGCTATTGCGCTCTGGATGCACGATAATTGGCGTCACCCCGCGCTGCATGATCTTGAAGATCGTGTCTTGCGCATAAGTTGGCACATCCTCACTTGGAAATTCCAACAGCATATAAGTACCGTCTTCATCGCAGAACAGGATATCATCGTTATCAAGCGCATCAATCAAGTCTCCCGACAAACGAACTTCCTGTCCGGGGAAGACTGTCAATGGGATCTTAGCTTCATCTAACTTCTTTTGGTAAAGATCAGTTAGCCAGATAATATCATCTTTATGATTCGTATAACGCCCATTCAGTGTATGCGGCGTACAAATTGCATGCGTTACGCCATCTTTGACCGCAGCCTTGGCTAACTTAATTGAAGTGTCCCAATCTTTTGAGCCATCATCAATGCCAGGCAAGATGTGGCAGTGAATATCGACTAAAACCATTATTGATCGTCACTCTTTTTTCTACCGAACAGGCCTTTTTTCTTCTCAGCGCCATATCCATAACCATAGCCATACCCGTAGCCGTAACCATAGCCACCGTTTTCAGCTCTAATATCGTTCATAACGTAGCCTAGAATTCGAGCCTTAGCAAACTTCAGCATTTGCACAGCTCTAGTGATTCCCGCCTTTTGCGTAACACCTTGACGTACTACTAGAACTACACCATCAAGGTGACTAGCCAATTCTTGCGTATCAGACACTTCAAGAACAGGCGCCAAGTCAACGATAACCATATCATAATGTGACTTAACCAATTCAATGAAGGTTTCCATTCTGCGTGAACCAATCAATTCAGCTGGGTTTGGTGGAATCGGACCAGAAGTCAAGATTGACAAGTTACCAATTCCACTTTCTTCAACCACATCATTTAAGTTGATTTCGTCAGCTTCTGAAGTAAGAACAGTTGTCAAACCAGTATTGTTCTTAACGTTGAATGTACTGTGCAAAGTTGGACGACGCAAGTCGGCATCAATTAATAAAGTCTTGCGTCCTGCTTGGGCATAAGTAATCGCCACGTTAGCCGTGACAGTTGACTTACCTTCACTAATGTTGGCTGAAGTAAAGGCTAAAGTATTAATTTCTTCATCAACTGCCATGAAGTTAATGTTAGTTCTAATTGTTCTAAATTGTTCAGCTACCGCACTACGAGGATCAGCAACTGTGATTAATTGGGCACCATGCTTAATCGTATCATCGGTACCACGTTTTTTTCTAAATAATGACATTCGCTTCTCCTTTCCTATACTCGACGGCTTCTACGCTTAGGACCATTAGAATTATTTTTCTTTCTTCTAATAGTAAATGATGATGACACATGGAAGTGGGAAACTTGACCTAAGTCAACTAAACCTAAGGTGTCAGTCAAGAATGCATCGTCCTTAACTGTAGTGTCGGTCATTTCACGAATTAAAATTACGGCAAAGCTTAAGACCAAACCGATTACAAAACCAGCTAAAGTAAAGAGCTTCACGTTAGGTGATGATTGACTGCCATTAGTAGCTGGCGCAACGATCGTAACGTTGTTAATGTTCATGATGTTAGGAATTTGATCTCTGAATGAACGTGCTACAGCGTTAGCTTCAACCTTTGCCTTTTCAGGTGTATCTGCAGTAGCAGAAATTGAGAAGACCTGTGATTGTTGTTGAGTATTAACTGAAACGCTCTTAGCTAATTCGCTAGTAGAAACGCTGTAGCTCTTACCGCTACGTTCAACTACTTCTGGTTGAGCCTTTCTTACTAATACTCGGCGACCTTCTTCATTAGTTCTGTACTTAGCTGGTCTAGCCTTTCTTACTACACGTACAGGGTTAGCCAAACGATCTGATGCGTCCTTCAAGATAACGTGACTAGTTACAATATCCTTATAGGTAGTAACCATTTGCATGTTAGCTTGTTGAGTTGTATATGCTGCATTCGGGTCATTCTTGTTAGCCTTTTGGTTAACCAAAATCTGCGCATTAGAAGTATACTTTGGTGAAATAATAAAATTAGCGACGCCCCAGCCGACTAAAGCCAAACCAACACTCCAGATAATCAATGCCCAGATGTGGCGACGGCAAATTTGTAGCAATTGAGTAAGATCAATTGTATTTTCAGTTTGCTTTTGCTCTTGTTCCATTTACCTTTTCCTTTAATAACGATTAACGATTCATAATATAGCTAGCCTTGTTAGCAGCTACCTTAACATGTGGCAATTCTAGCGCCGTTCTGATCTTGTCAGAAACTCGTTGACGCTCATCTTTACTTACCACTTCAATTTCCATTGTGCCAAACTTAGGATTCTGTGTTTCCTTACTTACACCCTGAGCATGGTCTTGGGAAAGATTGTCAGTGGCTTTTCTATAATCCATAGCAATCTTGTACATTTGATTCATAGTCAAGTCAGTCTGCATCTCGCTAGAAATGGAATTCAAGAAACTTGAATTAAGCAAAGTTGAAGGTGAAACAGACTTCTTAAGCAAGGCCATAATTACCAAGCGGTCACGCTCTTGTCTACCATAATCCTGACGAGGGTCACCATGACGAAGTTGGGCAAATGCTAAAGCCTTTTTACCATTCATATGATAAGTCTGGCCTTTGACAAAGCTATAACCCATATTGTTGAAAGTTAATGGAGAAGTTACATCAATTCCCCCAACTTGGTCAATTGCCTTCTTCAAACCACCCATATTGATCATGATGTAGCCGTCAATTGGAACACTGTAATATTTATCAAGTGTCTTAATTGTTTCGCTAACCCCGCCCAATGTATAAGCTGAGTTAATCTTAGTTACACCATATTGTGGGTAATCTGGGAAGATTGCGTTTGAGTCACGTGGAATTGAGACAATGCTTGTACTATTGGTCTTAGGGTTGATCGACATCATCATGATGGTATCAGTTCTACCCTTCCAGTGACGACCCATGGCACCAGTATCTGTACCTAATAATAGGATATTAATTGGCTTTTTCTCATTCAGCAAATTATCAAGAGTACGTCCTTTATTACTCTTGGTAGTCTTAGCAACGGGGGTGTACATATTCTGCGTCGTATCACGCAAATTCTTGTAGATCATCCCGCAAACAAAAAGACCGACTACAATGATCACGCCAATAACAATCCAAAAACCGCGCCAGAACTTACGGTGACGACGGTGGTGATGATGGCGATGACGATGTATCGGTTTATTACTTGATTCTGCGTTATTTTCCATTTTAATCCTCTTAATCCTATAATCGTTATTATTATATACTCAAGAACCCATTTTGACCACCCTTAAAAGGTTTACATGCGGCAAATACTTTGAGTAGAAATGAAAAATGCATCCCTCAAAAATGGAATGCATTGATGCTGAATCATTGTATTTACTATGTATGTTTATTCCTTACTCTAACTATTTTTTCGATAATGTGATTTACATTCAATAATTGTGAAACTATTATCTTCCTCAGGAACATATACTAAACGATCAACGTCATTAATTCTTCTTGACCACAAACCTGACAGATCACCTTTTAAAGGCTCTGGTTTACCTATGCCTTCGAATAATCCATCGCGTTGAATAGACTTAATTAATTTATTGATTCGTTTCAGCGTCTTCTTATCCTCTGTTTGCCAATTTACATACTCATTCCAAGCTTCATCTTTCCATCTGACAGTCATCAATCATCCTCCAGAAGCTTGTGATGAGAAATTGAAGTCCCCTTTTTATATTCTTCATACCTGGTCTTAAGTACATTCATATTTTCATTACTGTAAAAAGGACTTGCTTTAACTTCAAATGGAATTTTTCTTTCATTAACTAAAGCCTTCGTAGCTATGTTAATCCAAACCGAAAAATTCAATCCCATATCCGCCAATAATTCTTCAGCCTCGTTCTTTAATTCAGGATCCATACGAGCTGTAATCTTTGTATCTTTCATTGTTGTTATCACCTTGCCTTACATTGTACTTACATTGTATCATATAAATAAGGCTAAACTAGCAAAAAGCATCTACAACTATGTTAAGTATTGATAGGAGTTGATTAATTATGCTAAATATTGAAGAATCAATTAAAGAATTTGAAGCATATTTTCAAGGCAAGCCTAATGAAGTTGAAGTAGTTACACGAACTATAGCAGTAGTGAATAAGAAAGATCAGCATAAAAATAAATAATTCTACTTGCATCCTTCAAAACACATCTTAAGAGTGGTCATTGATCACTCTTTTTTCCACTTAAAATTCCACTTCTTTCCTTATTATAAGCATCTGTAATACAATAAACTTAACAACAAATAACGAGGTGTTTTTATGATTGATAATCAACCTAAAAAGACAAAAGCATATATCGCGGGCGTAAACTTAAACGACCCCAACTTCGACTACTACATGACAGAGCTGGCCAACTTGACTGAAGCCAACAACATGGAAGTAGTTGGGCAAAGCTTTCAAAATGCAGAATCAATTGTCGCCGGAACTTACTTCGGTGTCGGCAAAATCAATGAAATTAGAACTATGGCTCAAGGCTTAAAAGCAAAAGTTTTAGTCCTTAATGACGAATTAACTCCGGTACAGATCCGTAACTTAGAAAAGTTGACCAAGATGCGCGTGATTGACCGCACGGAATTGATCCTCGAAATCTTTTCTAACAGAGCACGCACCAAGCAAGCTAAATTGCAGGTGCAACTAGCTCGTTTGCAATACGAACTGCCTCGTCTGCATCCCTCCGAGAACAACTTGGACCAGCAGCGTGGTGGTGGCTTCGCTAACCGTGGTGCCGGTGAAAGTAAACTAGAATTGAACCGGCGGACAATTGGCAAGCAAATTTCGGCTATCAAGAAGGAATTGAAGGCTGTTGCCGGCCAGGAAGAAATCAAAGCGGCACGACGCAACCAAAGTCGCATCCCTAAAGTCGCTCTTGTTGGCTACACCAATGCCGGTAAATCAACCACAATGAACGGACTATTGCGTGAATTTTCTAAAGAAGGAGCCGACAAGGAAGTCTTTGTCAAAAACATGCTTTTTGCTACGCTAGATACTTCCGTGCGGCGGATCGACTTGAAAGACAACTTTAGCTTCATTCTGTCTGACACTGTCGGTTTCATTTCTAAACTGCCCCACAACTTGGTCGAATCTTTCAAGGCTACTCTGCAAGAAACGCGTGATGCTGATTTATTAATCAACGTTGTTGACGCCTCTGACCCGAACATGGTCCAAATGATTCGGACAACGCAGAACGTTTTAGATGAAATTGGCGTTAAGGGAATTCCGATGATTACCGCCTACAACAAGGCTGATAAGACTGATCGCAATTACCCACAGATCGAAGGCGACGACATTCTTTATTCCGCCATCGATCCAAAATCGATCAAACTACTGGCCGACTTGATCACCAAGCGCGTTTTTGCCAACTATGAAAAGTTTGACTTGATCCTACCACTAAGTGCAGGCAAGGAACTGGCTTACCTGCATGATCACGCCCAAGTTTTACGTGAAGACTACCAAGACGATGGCGTACACATCGAAGCGAACATCGCGCCCGACGACCAAGGACGCTTCCGTCAATATTTGGCCTAACTAGACTAGGAAAAATATGAAAAAACATAATCTGCTGTTCCTTTTTGCCCTCACATTTTTGTTAGTTCCTACTAACACGCCTGTAATGGCTGCTAAATATAGTGCTAGTGAGGCAAAAAAGGTGCGCACTTTTCAAAAAAGCTATCATCGTTTGAGCCAGAAAAATTACGATCGGATTTCACTTTTTGCCGTGCAACCCAACTTTGGTATTCCTTTTTCAGCAGGAGTGCTTGACCCTGATTACATCAAAACTTCAATGGCTTACGTTAATTATTACCGCTCATTAGTTGGACTGCCTGATGACGCTAACTATGCTAATGACAACGTTAACGCACAACTTGGTGCTGCAGCGCTAGCTTCAGTCAACGCGGAACAAAATCTGCGAGCTCACGGCTTACAAGGTTACGTCAAGCCTGGCTACATCAGCGATACTGACTGGGACACAGCGGAAAATACCACATTGGGCAATATCAATTTTTCAGAATCAACTAGCGGAACTACCGCTGGCGAGATCGTCACCGATCTGATACGTGAAGATAATAATATTGCAGGTAATGGCAACATCGGTCACCGCGGCATGATCCTGTCGACGCGAGCCACCCGAATGGGAATTGGTGCTGCTTATGGCACTGAAAATAATGTCTTGTATTCTGTTGAACATGGACTATTTGCTGATGATATTTTGCGTCAGCCTGTGAAAAGCCGAATCGTTTATCCAGCTGCCGGCGTTTTTCCCTACGAATTAGTTGGTGGTAAAACGCCATGGTCTTACTCAACAACCGAGCGAATTTCTGGTCAGCCGAAAATTTACATCACGGATTTGACCACCAAGAAAAAGCGGCAAGCGACGCAGGTGCGCAACTTCGGCACCACTTTTTACGGTGACGGCTATACAACAACGATCACTTACCGACCTGGCAAAACCAAGTTGATCAACACGCACAAGTACCGTGTGCAAATCGGCAAACATTATAGCTACAGTTTCAGATTTTTCAGGCAAAATAGCACATTGAAAAATAAACAGATTGTAAAGCATCGAAAATGAAATACGTCGATATGCAAAACGGCTCAAGCAGTTGTACATCCTGCTTGAGCCGTTTTAGATAGTAACAAATATTGTAGTCTGTTCAACAATCTTCATGTAAAATAATATTTAGGTCTATTGTAGCGGTTAGCTACCGCTAAGACTTAGTAACTTTAGCATGGCTACACACCCCTCGATCAATTCTTAAGTTATGGAGGTGGAAGCTATGCATAATTGGGTAGACTGGAGAAGTAGGCTTACAAATGATTGCTTGGGCTATTGCGTATGCGATAACAAAAAAAGCTAATCACAAGGATTAGCCGAAACAACAGTCATCTTAAGTTACGATTGGAGTTAGCGACTGGTACTCGCTAGCTCCTTTTCTTTTATTATTTTAATATGATTTAGAATTTATTGCAATGTTTAGAAGCGCTTATTCTACGCCAATGACGTAACGCATGATGAATCAATAGCTTGTTATACCAAACATAATTGTGCTTCATATAATTATAGGCGGTTGTAAAATTATCCAGTTGGCTAGCCGCAATGAATTGATTGCGTGTCCAATGCCAATCCTGAGTAGGATAATATAAAATTTTCACTCGGATTACCCTTCCTACTGTAATAATTGCCCGATCATGATGATAACGCGTGCGAGCAACATTGAGGTAGCTACCAATTAAAGTATTGCGCCAGTATCGATTATGCAGATAATTTTTCTCCCAAAGTAAGGCCTTGCGCAATACCTTAGAAATGCAGTACCATTCGCGTTTGCCGTTAGGCAATTCAACCAAACACCAAAGATATTGGTGTCTCTTCGCCATTCAATCCACCCCTTCTAATTAATATCGGCTTTAATTATACCGCTACTAGCTATTCAGTTAGAAAATCAATAATGTCAGAAAATATTAGGTCATGATGTCAAATCTATTCAACTGACATCATTTGTCCTAAGAACGCATTTACCGCTTGCTTAATATACTCGCTGCAAAGGTGAGTATACTGCGTTGAATTTCTGGACATGGCTCTGCTTAAACGGTCTTGATGGGTGTCATTTTAATCCCTTCTTTAATTTTTCAGTCTAGAGAAAACTTTTATCAATACAAAAAAGCAAGCGCATTAATCGCCTGCCTAAAAGTATTCCAAATTACTTCTCTATAGTACTCTCTTAGCAATTGATGGTGTAAAGTAACTCGATACCGTTTGCAAAATAGTACCTTGCTCCGGTGTTGCTGCGTTTACATATTGATTGTTTCCTACATAAATTGCAACGTGGTATGGAGCTGTCGTTGAACCCCAGAAGACTAAGTCACCTGGCTGCAAGTTGTTCAATGAAACAGTTTGACCAACCTTAACTTGATCATAAGTTGTTCTTGGCAAGTTAACACCAGCCGCTTTTTGGTAAACATATTGTACTAAGCCAGAACAGTCAAATGAATCCGGACCTTCTGCACCCCAGACATAATTCTTGCCTACTTGTTGCTTAGCTAAAGCAACGATTGAAGCTGCTTTACTGCTTGCTTGCGTTGAAGAAGTCTTAGTTATATTTTGCGTCTTTTTGACGGCGGTGTTAACAATTTGTTTAGCCTTTTTAACCTTAGCTATCTTTTCAGCCTTCTTCTGAGTAGCCGTTTTAGTAGCTACTGCCGCTGTCTTCTTATTAACAGTAGTCTTTGTCTGCTTAGCTTCCGTTTTCTTAACAGTTGGTGCTTGCGATACTTCTGCTTTTTCTCCAGCAGTAACATCTACGGTATAACGCGCTTCAATCCATTCACGCGTTCCAACCTTGTACCACAAGTTGCCCTTCTTATCGAGTGCAGTCTCAGCTACATTCCAGACCGTGCCGTCCTTAGCACGGTAGCCCATGAATTGACCATTCTCATAGTTGGTCCAAATATTCAGGCTCTTACCTGGTAAATAGCTAATCTTAACTTGCTTAATCGCAGTAAAATTAGCTGCACGAACAGTTTTCATTGATGTGATTGCGGAAACACCCGTAACGGTCAGGGCTGCAGCCGCTCCCACTTTAAAAAAATTATGTTTCATAATTGAATCCCCTTGGTAGCGAAACAGGTGAAAACTTTTCACCTAAAATTACCCACTCTTACTATGTAACGCCTTCATTATTGCATGTCCTACCTCAAGAAGCAAATTGGAACATTACAATATTACAAAAAAGACGGATCACTGGAATCCGTCTTCATTACTTACTATCTTAATTTAAAACACGCTTAGCAACACTTGGGTAGAAGTATGAACTCAAAGTTTGCTTGATTACGCCTTGACCTGGTATAGCAGCGTGGATGTATTGGTTGTTACCAACATAGATACCTACGTGATATGGAGCACTTGCACTACCCCAGAAAAGCAAATCACCCGGTTGAAGATTATCCATAGAAACGGTTGATCCTTGCTTAACTTGATCATAAGTAGTTCTACCCAACTTCACGCCAGCAGCGTTAGAGTAAACATATTGTACCAAACCTGAACAGTCAAAACCGTTAGTTCCTGTACCACCCCAAACATAGGACTTGCCTAATTGTGCTGAAGCCAAAGTAATAACTGCTGAAGCATCACCAGTTGCTTGAACTGACTTCTTAGCCTTTTTAGCTTTCTTAACTGCTTGAGCCTTATCTGAACTAGCATCAACAGTATATTGAGCTAAAATCCATTGGTTATCACCAATTTGGTACCATGTACGGCCCTTCTTATCAGTCTTGGTGTCAAAAACATTCCAAGTAGTACCATGTTGAGCACGTTGACCAGTAAAGTGGCCACCATTGTAGTTGTCCCAGATGTTAATTCCATAACCTGCAATGTAGTTAATCTTTACTTTGGTAGTAGCAGCTTGAACAGTAGCATTAGTTGAATCTGGCTTGATGACATTTACTGCAGCTACACCGGTCAGAGTTAATGCAGCAGCTGCGGTAACTTTTACGAAATTGCTCTTAATATTCATCAAATTCTCCTATATGTTTTCACTATATATATAAGCATTCTTAGAATTTATTACTTAAGCTGGTAACGAAAATATTAATTCATCGAAAAATCTTTAAATTTCTTTAACGTATTTAACAAAATCTATAATAATGTCCTAATGTTACAGTAGTGTTACAAAAGTAATACTGATTTAATAAATATTACGTTTCCGTCAAAAAGAAAAATAGCTAGGGAGATTTCCCTAACTATCTTAATTAGATATTTTATTTTTAGGAAGACTAACGCAATTAGTCGATTACACGCTTAGCTGATGATGGGTAAAATGAAGCTAAGGTTTGTTGCTTAACATTTTGACCAGGAGCTGGAGCGTGAACAAACTTGCCGTTACCTACGTAGATACCTACATGGTAGTTACCCCAGAATAATAAGTCACCCTTCTTAAGCTTCTTAGTTGAAACTGAAATGGTCTTACCAAGAGTAATTTGACCGTAAGTAGTTCTTGGCAAAGTCTTGTTAATAGCATTCTTGAAAACGTAAGTAGTTAAGCCTGAGCAGTCAAAACCGCTAGGACCAGCAGCACCGTAAATGTAAGGCTTGCCGATTTGCTTCTTAACAAGCTTAACAACTGCATTACGCTTCTTAGTAGCAGCTGATTCTTGCTTAACTGAACTTGAGTCAGGTTTATCTGAAGTTGAGTTGTTAGTAGTTACAATAGTGTTTTCAACGTCATCAGCGTGAACAGTTGATGGAACATTGATAGCTGAGATACCGGTAAAGAATACTGATAAAGCTGCGGTGTATTTTACTAAAGTACGTCTAAAATTCAAAATTAATTGTCTCCTCTAAAAATTACTAAATTGTTTTTTTGATTTCTTAAATCAATTGACGTTTTATATAATACCGATTGAATGTTACACGAATGTTTCAAAAGAGCTACCATCGCGTTAAGAAACCTTGTTAAAAAACACATTTTATGTAAAAAAGAGAAGACCCAAAAAGCTAGCGAAGCTTTGCTATCAGTGCATCGAGAGCACTTTTGGTCTTTGTTAAATTGTCATTAATTAATATATGAGCGTAATTTTTCAGATCAGCTGGCAATGCATTTAATTCACTACCACTAAGTCTTTCTTTAATCTTACTTGGATCATCACCGCGCTTGAGCAAACGCTCTTCTAGCTCTTTTTTGGTAGATGTTGTTATATAAAGGAAATAGACTTTGTCACCCAATTGCTGAATATAGGTATAAACGCCTTTGATATCGACAATTAGAGAAACTAAGTCGCTTTTTTTCCAAGCTAAATTCAATGCTTCACGACTTGAGCCATACTGATAAGATCCATACTTAATATGTTCAAAAAAGTGCAGCTGTGCAAAAGTTTCGTCTGTTTCAAAATGATATGACACATCTTGTTTTTCGCCTGATCGCATCGGCCGCGTGGTATGCGTTAATACGCGTGGAATACCATATTTTTCAGTTAAATATTCTGAAACGGTCGTCTTACCAGCGCCACTGGGTCCTGCAATAAGAATTATTTTTTTCAAAACCTGATTCTCCCCACTTGAAAATATTGCTTTTTTATAATAGCATTCTTGTGTTATAAAAGACTAAAACTTTTTCTCGGAAGGGAGAATTATAGATGAAAAAAGCAGATGTAAAAGTTGGTGCAATCGTTGGTGCCAAATCAGAAGAAGAACTTAAGAAGCCATTCCAAGGCAAAGTTGAAAAGATCTACGAAAATTCCGCATTGCTTGCAATTACTTCATACGATCCCGTTGACGCCACTGCTATCAGCGACTTGAACAATAAGATTGTAGTTAACTTCAAGAATTTAAAGACTGCTCGCGCTGCCAAGAACAGTAAGACTGCTTCAACTAATGAAGTTAAGATTGAAAAAATTGCCAAGAAGAACGACGATAAAAAAGAAGCAGACAAGAAGTAAAATTTGACAAAAATAGCCCGCGCAATGTTTACGCGAGCTATTTTTTGGCCTAAAATTAGGACATCGATACGAGAGGAAATATTTTATGAAAGAAAAAACGCGAACTGTTTTATTTTGGTTTATTTTAATCCAGCCCTTTTTAGACCTTTATTGGTTCTACAACGGTAAATTAGCGGAAGTTTTACCATTTACTCTACCTACGATTATCCGAATTTTAGCTGTTTTTGTGATTTTCTGTATGTTTTTCAGTCAAAAGCAAAATTGGCAAAAATTAGGGCAAGACAAGTGGTTAATTCTATATTTAGCCCTACTAATTTTGTATTCGATTATTCACTTAATCCACGTCAAAAACTTTAACAGCATTAATCCTAATGACTACAATTATTCAACCGTAAGCGAAATTTTTTATCTCATTAGAATGCTTTTACCTCTGATGGTAATCTTTTTTACAAAAGAATTGAATTTCAGTCAGGAGCAATTCAGACACGTTATCGAAGGCATCAGCGGACTTTTTTCATTTACAATTGTCATTACCAATCTTTTTGTCATTTCGCTTAGAAGCTACGAGACAGGCCCGATTAGCGCTAATATTTTTGAATGGTTTGTTAACCCCAATATCGGTTACTCTCATATGGCCTCCAAAGGCTTCTTCAATTTTGCCAACATGGTATCAGCCGTACTCTTTATGCTGGTGCCTCTGATGCTTTACTTCATGTTCAGTCGTTTTAACTGGAAAATCGTCACTTTGAACGTAGTTCAAGCTTTAGCGATGATCGAGTTAGGAACCAAAGTAGCCCTCATCGGTTTAATCGGTGGCGTGATTATCAGTATTTTGCTGTATGTTTTCCACTTATTTATTGTTAAGGATGTTAACAAAAACGGCAAAGCCATTATCGTGGCGCTTTTAATCGAAGCGGGCACCTTTGCCATCATCCCCTTTGGTCCAGCAATCCAGCGCTATAATTATGAAAAATATTTGGCTCAGCAATCCGATGATTCTTTGACACAGGCCAAGCGAGAATTAAATGCTGGCTTAAAAAAATATCCTCAAGGTAAACAGCGCAAGGAATTTTTAACGAATTTCATCGGCAATCATTATCAAGATTACGCCTTAAATAAGAAGTTTGTTTTTAAAAGCTACCCTTATAAATACGATCCTGAATTTTGGCTCAAAATCATGAACGAGCCAGGCACCGCTAGAATGCAAAACCGACATGTAGAAAAAGCGATGCTTGATCAAGTTGTGAAGACTAACAATAATCGACTCGACAAGTTCCTGGGCATTTCTTACACACGAGAAACCAACATTTTCAACCTTGAACGTGATTTCACTAGTCAAATTTATTCACTTGGTTGGATCGGCATGCTATTGTTCATCGGACCTTATGTCATTATCCTGCTCTACGCTTTAATCAAGTGGCTAATGAACAAAGAAAAGCGGACTTATTTGATCAGCTCAATGTTGCTTTCAATCGCCTTTATGATTTTCGCAGCATTCTCGTCAGGTAACGTAATGGACTTCTTAACAGCTAGCTTCATCCTGGCTTTCGTTGAAGGCAGCTTGTTAGCTAGCGTAACCAGAAAAGAAAATTAATCATAAAAGAAAAGTTAGGTAGTTGCTTGCCTAACTTTTTCTTAGTTTTTAAACATTATTTTTCTTGCTTAATAAAGCTTGAATCTGGCACCCGAATTAAGTAGTACCGAGTTGCTAAATGACCTGCATGCATCCCGATTCCATTTTGCCAATTCCGCTTGTACTTAGCCGTATAAATTGCCACGTAAGCACGTTGATACTTTTTATCCATTTTAGCCAATTCCTTTTTTACATAAGGAATCTTCTCGGCATTCACATCAAGCGCAGTGTTACCATAAGCAATCGAGGCATAGTCACTACCAATCGTGACCTTGCTGCCATCGCGATAAAAAGTATAAGTTTGTGAGCCATATCTCTTCTTAGCAGAATTAATTGTTACATAGCTTGAATTTCCCGCACCTGTACGCATTATCAGTGGCTCATACTTCACGCTTGAAGTAATGCGGTTTGCATCTTCCAGGTCTGGATTGTCCATAAAAGTCTGATTAAACATCCAACCTGCAGCTAATAAAAGTACTACAATTTCCACAATATTAAGAGCCATATTCGGCCAACTAAAGCGTTTATGCTGTTTGATAATCATCTTAATCCGTCTTTGACGGATGTTCTGGACGATGAAAACTAAATAAAGAATGATGGCAACCCAAATCAGGATCCCAATGATATTCCAGCTGAACATAAAGTCGTCCTGCTATATAAAACATAGAAACATGCAGAAGTTTTCATATTTCTACATGTCAGAAAGAAATATATTTTCCTTTCTTTGTCTTATTTACTGCTGTCTTCATCAGTATTCCGATATTCCATCTGGGGAGTAATCGCATTGACTAACTCTTGCAGCTTAAGGGCTTAGCCAGCCCATTGTTTTTATTTTGTTAACGCTAGTAAATTTAATACTGCATTGTCATCACGATCATTGCTATAGCCACATTCATAACAAATGTATTCATTATGCTTGGTGCCATGTTTTTTATTGCCCTGCAGAGTAATTTTGTCTGCACCAGTTTTGACATAGCCACAATTGGCACATCTTTGTGTTGATGGATATGTTTTATCAGCTAGAATTAATTCTTTGCCATACCATTCGCACTTGTAAGTCAAGACTTGTCTAAACTTGCCAAATAGTGACCTTTGCATGCCTTTGGAAGCTACATGGGTCATCATCATTTGTTTGACATTCAAGTCTTCAATGACGATTTGGTCATAATTGTTTACAAGCTCAGTGGTAAATTTTTGCAAAAGATCATTCTGAATATTGGCTGCTTTGCGATAATCACGCTGAAGCTTGGTTCTCACTTGCAGGTAATTATTGCTTTGGCTTGCCGATTTACCGTTAACTCTTCTCTTTTTAGACAATACTCTTTGATAATGCTTGATTCGCTTGTACAGTTTCTGTAGTTTTGCTGGCAAAACATTAATCTTGCCTTCAGTGTAGTTGAAATGCCCAACGTTGACATCGATGGCGGTCTTTTTGCCAGTTTTAGCCTTTAGTCCAGCCTCTTCTTCATAGGAAAGGGAAGCGTAATAATGTCCTCTTTCTCTAAAGATGCTGGCAATTTTAACCTCTTCCATCTTTAATGCCTCGTATGCTGGAATATCAAACCAAGATTTAATCCCTCTAGGCTTATCTAATCTAAGCTTGCCATTAATTATCTTGGCGCGATCAGTTTTAAAGCCTTGACGTGGAGCTTTCTTAGATTTGAAATGCGGCTTGCCCCAATCAGGCTGGGTCTTGTCAAAGAAGTTCTTCCAAGCATTAGCCAGATCCTTGACTGCTAATTGCAGACAGCGAGCAGACAAAGCAAATTGCCAATCAGCCTTGTTATTGACTAATTCATCCCGCACTCGATGCTCATTAGGACTAGGATTATTATCCTTGTCTAAAGTCCGAGCTTCATACATGTCTTGCCAGGCTGCTAAAGCTAGATTCCAGCAGTATCTGCGATAGTTACAAAGACGTTCAAGTTCTCTTTGCATTATCTTATTTGGCCTTAATTCGACTACCTGAGTTTTGATCATTTGTTTCACCTCCAATGCAAACATAAGTTTAGCAAAGGATGTAACAAAAACAAGCGAACAAAATATTAAATTTTTAGCAGCAGTTAATTTGCTTCTATGTTTTGCCTTTCTGAACAAATTACCTGTATCTTTTTCTATATTGCCATTAAATTCTATATTTCAGCTAACCATTTAATCCTCCTTTTTTTCAATTATATGGTAAAAAAAGTAAAATTTGAATAGGATAATAATTGAATACTTAGTTAAATAGTGAGAAGATCTTACTAGTACATTAGATTTATTAGGGAACATTATGGTAGCAATAGCTTTTTATTCAATTACTGGGCAAACGGAACGTTTTATTAAGAAAACTCAACTTTCGGCCCATCAAATCGACGATGCTAACCCTAAGTATGATATGGGAAAATCTTATATCTTAATCGTACCCTCATATCAGGACTTCATGATGGATTCAGTCGTTGATTTTTTAACGTATAAAGATAACAAAAAAAATATTATAGGGATTATCGGTTGTGGCAACCGAAACTTTAACGACCTCTTTGCTCAAACTGCCAAAAAGATCGCGGCAACATTGAAAGTGCCTATTTTGTATCTTTTGGAATTTAGTGGTACTAACCAAGATGTCAAAAATGTACGAAAAATCGTACACGATCTTTCTGCTGGTGAGAGTACTAAGCAAGTCCAAAAGCCTAAGGAATTACGTGGGAATATCAGCTTTTTGAGTGATTTTAGAGATTAAATATGACTGAAAAATATTACAAAGCAATTAACTGGAATGACATGGAGGACCGGGTTGACAAATCTGCTTGGTCCCGCCTGAATGATATTATCTGGGAACCGTGTAATGTTCCAGTTAGAGAAGATAAAAAAGAATTTTTACAATTAGACAAGCCGGTGCAAGATGCCTTGCTTCACGCATTCGGAGCACTATCTTTTTCATCTGGACTCCAAATGAAAAATGGGCTAGAGCAAATTAAGGTAGATGCCATCACACCAGAGGAAGCAGCTGTGCTGAATGCCTTGCAATATTTGGAATCTATTGCCAATAAAGGCTACAGCTACGTTATCAACGAGTTGACGGACTCAAATATAGCAAAAGACGCTATTAACTGGGCTGATGACAATCCTTACCTGCAAAAGAAGATTCGGATTTTGAATAAAATCTACCAAGGCGGGGATGCACTACAAAAGAAGGCAGCTAACGTTATCCTAGAGACAGCTCTCTATCATTCTGCCTTCTACGCTCCGCTTTATTTATTCGGACAAGGCAAAATGGTACGAACAGCTGAAATTGTTAAGTTAGCTTTACGTGGCACTTCATTTAGTGGGATTTATCCTGGTTACAAGTTCCGCTTAGGCTACCAAAAATTAGGTAAAACTGAGCAAGCAGAGCTAAAAGAATGGATCGATAACTTATACGATGTGCTAATTGATAATGAGAAGAAGCACATTGAGTCAATGTACAAGGGCACTGACTGGATCGATGATGTTACGCACTATCTCTACTACAGTGTCAACAAGGCCTACCTCAACCTAGGTTTTTCAGCCAAGTATCCTGACACTTCTGATTCAATCAACCCTATTATTGAAAAAGGGGTCATCAAGAGTGCAGTGCTTGAAGACTTCTTCTTCTACACTAACGATCAATCGCTGACTAAGTTTAAAGAAATTAAATAATTACAAAAGACGCAACCGAATTTTCGATTGCGTCTTTTCTTACTTCTTAGCAGTTTTCTTCGTTGTCTTTTTAGTAGCGGTCTTCTTTTCTGCTTCCTTTTTTTCAGGCTTCTTATATTCACGTATTGTGGTTAGCTTTTCAATAATTGCCTCCACCAGTTGATCAACAATCTTCGCTGGATCTTGTTCGATCTCTGCTTCACTGGCTAATTGATCAATTCTAAAGCCTGAAACATTAACGTATTCAGAGCGCGTTTCAAAGTAAACATTTAAAGGATATTCCTTACCCTCTTCAAAGAAGTTAGCAACTCGTTTGTAATTGCTATAAGGCAAATTGATAATATTTGTCTCCAAGGCAAAAGTAGCCGGCCGCTGACCCGTCACTGCTAGTTGCGTTTGGATCAATGAATTATGCTTAAAAGCAGCGATAACTTCCTTGACCATCTTTTCAGCATACGGCTTGATTTTGCTCTTCGACTTGCTAATGTCGGCATATTTAACTGTTTCAAGATCTTGAATATAATCTTGATTTTCAATTTTTTCGTTGAGATCTTTTAAATTAATTTCCAAAATAAACTTTCCTTTTTCATTGGTTATAATTACAAAATACTACAAAAAAATTTTTTGTCATCCTTTTTAAGGATTCAATTCAGTATTTTTAGCTTTTTATTTGTTAAAATGACACTATGAAAAAGCAAAAATTTGATCTTAAGTATTTATTTTTACTCATTCCCATTACGTTAATTCTCATTATAGGATTGATTTACCTTTTTAACAAAAATAAAATCGATAATGAAATTAATTGGATGACAATGAAGGAAGAACAGCGGCTCAATGTCCCGCTAGAAAATCAACTGCCCGATCTACCCAACGGCTGCGAGGTTACTAGCCTATCAATGTTACTGAATTGCTATGACATTAAGGTTAACAAATATGATCTCGCCGATAATATTGCTCATGTTGATTCTTTCACCGACAACGGTAAATATCGCGGCAACCCCAATCAAGGCTTTGTCGGCCATATGTCTGTCGCTAATGCTGGCTGGTGCGTTTATCACGGGCCTTTATTTGATGCTGCACGTAAATATACCAGCCACATAGAAGATGCCTCTGGCAGCAATTTTTTAGCGATTCTCAAGTTAGTCTCCGATGGGCATCCCGTGCTGATCATTACCACAACCACTTTTAATCATGTTAACAATATGCAAACATGGGAAACCAATACTGGTAAAGTCAACGTTACACCGTCATCACATGCCTGCGTGATCACGGGATACAACAAGCAAAAGAAGCTCGTCTATGTTAATAATCCTTACGGTATTAAAAACCAACCGGTTAATTGGCATAACTTAGAATTGAGTTATGACCAGCAAGGACGACAGGCACTTTACATCAAATAACAAAAAAGGGCAAGCCACGAAGGCTTGTCCTTTTAACTCAAGGCACATGCTCAAAGCATATGTGGACGTTTAAACTGTTCACATCAGTGCGTCCAACATCAGCACTTCCCGTGCTTGCCACTTAAGGCGGATGTCCTCTATCTCATAAATATACGCATCTCGCGTTCATTAATCGACTCGTCAGTCAGTAATTGTACTATTTTTTATGTTTGATGTACAGTCTAGCACTTTTAAAATGACGATATTTAAATTTATAAAAAACTTCAGTACACATAGTCGATAACATGAAACCTAAAGCAATAGCACCAGTAACAATTGCTACTCGTAGAAGCAAATTCTCTCCTTGACTATAATCCCCCACAACTAAAGCACGTACTGCTTGATAAGCAGGCACGCCCGGGACTAACGGTACTAAGGCAGGAATATTAAAGACCGTCACTGGACTTTTTTTAATGCGTGCAAAACACAAGCCCAAAATACCTATCAAAAAGGCGCCAATTAAATTTGAAATCATTCGCCCAAATCCCAAATTAAAGCAAGTCCAATATGCCATCCAGCCCACTGTGCCACTGACTCCTGACAGGTGAAGATCGCGATGAGGTATATTAATAGTTAATGCAAAACCCACCGAAGCTACATAAGAAAAAATGACATTAATAATAATTTCTAACCAAAGTGGCATTTTTATACTCCTATGAATTTAAGTACAAGTGCAACTCCACCGCCTAAAGCTAAAGCGGTTAACACAGCCTCGCACATTCGCATAATCCCTGATAATAAATCTCCCATGAATAGATCTCGCAAAGCATTAGTAATTGCCAAGCCTGGGACTAAAGTCATCAGAGCGCCGATCAAAATATTATCAGTAATCATTTGTGGATTAAAATGATTGAGTAATACTGCCAAGATCCCCATGACCATTGCTGCAATTAGCTCTGATAAAAAACGAATCTTAGTATATTTTTTAAACTCATAATACGACCAAAAACCAACAGCCCCTACTAAGGCAGCACCTGGGAAATCAACCCAGTCGTAATTATCCATAAACAAAACCATCAAGGTAGCAGACAATACAGCAGCTCCCAATACCTGGAGCCACATTGGGAAAGTAGGTGCTTGTGATACTAAAGCAATCTTTTCTTTTAATTCAGAAAGAGTGATTTTTTCAACTGCAAATTGGCGCGACAAGTCATTAACCCGGTCTACTAATTCCAAATTGATGTTGCGATCACGAATTTGTTTCATCTGACTTAGCTTGCCACCATCTAAGCTCATGAAAACACAGGTTGGCGTCGCAAAAACACGCGGATCATCAATCCCGGCATTGCGAGCAATTCTGAGCATTGTATCTTCTACCCGATACATTTCGCTCCCGCCTTCGATCATTAGTCGGCCCGCAGTTAAACAAATATCCATTACTTCTTGATAAAATTGGACATCCCGCTTCTCAGACATAGTTTTAGCCTCAGTTCATAGTTTCAATATCGATGGTCTTGTCGACCCAATCACCGCGGAAAAAGTCACGTTCGTGACTAACAATAATGACTCCGCCTGGGAAGTTAACAATCGCTTTTCTCAAAGCATCCTTGGTATCGTTATCCAAGTGATTAGTAGGTTCATCAAGGAAAAGCAAATTAGCTGGTTCAAACTGCATCTTAGCTAATTTTACTTTTTCCTGTTCCCCACCAGAAAGTTCCTTTAGCGGACTCATTGCTTGTTGTGCAGTTAAGCCCATGCGTGCCAGCGCTTGTCGCAATTCCTTTGGCTTTTGGCGTTCAAATTCTTCTTGTAAATATTGGAGTGGAGTCATGTTGCTATTAGGCCAGGTTAGATCTTGCTTGAAGTAAGCCAACTTTGCAGTAACAGATAACTCATATGAACCATAAATTGGCTTTAATTGCCCTAACAATGTCTTAAGCAAGGTAGTCTTACCAATTCCGTTAAAACCAGTAATCGCCACTTTTTCATCCCCACCAACAGAGAAATTGAAGGCTGACTTGACCAAAGCATGGTCGTAACCGATGACCAAATCTTGCGTCTGTAGCAACAAATTAGAAGCAGTCGCAACATATGGAAACTCAAAGCGTGCCTTGCGGTTGTTTTTTGGCGGTGTCAAAACATCCATCCGCGCCAGCTGCTTTTCTCGTGACTTAGCACTCTTAGCACGTGTACCCGCCTTGTTCTTGCGAATATAGGCCTCAGTCTTAGCAATCTTGCGTTGCTGGTTAGCATAAGCCTTCAAGTAGGTCTCACGGTTGGCTGCTTTTTGCCGCAAGGCTTGCTTCAACGTTCCTGTATAACGGGTAATTGTGCCAAAATCGATATCGATAATGCAGTTAGTGATTCGGCCCAAAAAGTTATAATCGTGACTAACGACAATAAAGGCTCCAGCAAAATTGTTCAAATAGTCAACCAGCCAATCAATGTGAGAGACATCCAGATAGTTAGTCGGTTCATCTAGTACCAAGACATCTGGACTTTGCAAAAGTAATTTAGCCAAAATAATTTTTGAGCGCTGACCACCAGATAACTTTGAAACATCATGGTCATAGCCCAGATCGGCTAAGCCCAACCCTGACGCAACCTGTTCAATCTCAGTATCAATGTCATAAAAATTATTTTCTTCTAAATAAGTCTGTACCTTGCCGGCTTTTTCTAACAGGGCTTCGTCCCCGTTTTCGGCATATTTGGCATACAGATCATTCAACTCTTTTTCTTTTTGAAATAATTGATCAAAAGCCGTCCGCAAAAAGCCACGGATAGTCACACCAGGTGCCAATTTAGCATACTGGTCCAAATAACCAACATCAATTTTATTTTGCCAAGTTACTTGACCATCATCGGGCAAAATTTCACCCGTTAAAATCTTGATTAACGTTGACTTGCCAACACCATTTTGACCAGTAACCCCCATATGGTCTTCTTTGTTAAGCACAAAGTTGGCATCTTCATATAAAGTTTTATCAATAAAACTCTGACTTAAATCTTTAACAGTTAATAAACTCATTTTTCATCCCTTAATTATTGTTCAGCTGATTCATGTTCTTTTTCATAATTTTGTAGCGCATCAAGCACACGAGGCCAATAGCGTTTAGGCAAAATTAATTGCAAATGGTCGTGATAAATTGGAAAATCACTGGCCTTCATACCGGTGATTTTAGCCAATTCTTGGTCGGTCAGCTTATATTTATAAACAATGCGCTTAATTTCGACTGAAGCATGTCCTCTGAAATAAGACAAGCCGAAGAAAAAGATGGCAAAAACACCAGCTAGAATAATTGCTAGCTGCAAATTCATTCTAAAGCTGTGCAAGCAAATAAAAAATACGGCAATAAAAGAAATTAGAGCTGAAATTATGCCGTAAATAACTGGAAATATTGATTCTTTTTCTTTCTTTTGCATAATCTTTTCCTTCCTAATTGAGACCTAGTAACTTTACGAACTTAGCAGAAATCAGCCAAATTTGCAAGATTCTACGTTTTCACTGATTTTTTTACATAAGTTAAGTATACTTAGCATAATTAAAATTGCACGGAGAAAAAAGGAAAATGAAACAAGAAAAACATTATTATTTCACACCAATTCATTTGCAAATTAATGACTTAGACGTGCAACTAGTTTTGCCACAAGTCGAGCAAGCAGCAGAATTATATCAAGCTGTTGCCTGTGACCGTGAAAATTTAGGTAAGTGGCTGCCGTGGGCCTACAAAATGAAAAGTGCACACGATGAAGCTAATTTTATTAAACAAATTCAAGCCAAAATGAAACGGCAGTCAATACTCGTTTTAACAATTTTAGTCAATGAGCAGCCAAGTGGCATGATCGACCTGCATAATTTGATTCCAAATAAAAAAGCCGAGATCGGCTATTGGCTGTCGAGTAAATATCAAGGGCATGGTATTGTCACGAAGAGCGTAACGGCGTTATGCCAGCATGCTTTTAGTGAGTTTAACCTACACTATATTGATCTGCTAGTTGCTGTCGGTAATGACAAAAGTGCAAATGTGGCTAAGCGTTGTGGTTTTAAATTGATGGGAATTGAACCACAGCTAATTAATGGGCCTGACGGACAAATTTTTCGCTTGATTCGAGGATAAATATATTGTGTTCGCTTGTTATCAAAGCTAATATTAGATAAAATATTTAAACAAGTGTTTGAGCATAACACTTTACTATAAAAATGAACTCAAATATAATAAAAGTGTAAGGTGCTATGCATCAATGAGTAGTCGGCTCATGGTCAATCTGATTCTAATGCAGGACATAAGGGCCTGACGGGTCGCAGGGACCAAAATTAAACCTGATATTACATATCTAAGACGCAATGGCTTAGTTGGTGGCAGACACCAAAATTAAACCGACTTTAGGAGTTCACAATTTGTGGACTCCTTTTTTCTTGGAGGAAAAGAGATGAACTATAAATTATTTTAATCAGCTAATTTAAAAGAATTGGGGCAATTACGTCGGTACATATCCATTATTTATAATAGTGCTGATTTTTATGATAAACATTTTGTAAATAAAACCATCATTTACACTACTAAAAATAATAAAATTGAACTCACTGCAAGAAGAGATAACTTTATGCATTTATGTGGAATTTCATATATCGAAGGGCCAAGAAAATTTTTTAATGATGCTCTAGATCGAAAAGTACAACTAAAAAAAATTCTTATTAAAAAAAGATGGCTCTACTTTTCAGAAATTACAAGTTTTAAATCAACTTAAAGAAATGCTAGGTCCACACTTAAGATTAACAGGACGTGGGGCCTTTACATATCTAAAATTCGATCATTCTTTACGTACAAATAAAACGATCTTGGCTCTTGCATTATTAAATAATCAAAATTATATGGTTCCAATCTCTTTGCTAAATTTAAAATTTATTCATCCATTTCCTAAAGGAGACCAAATTATTAAAATAGAATCCAAAGATTTAAGGACTGGTAAAGTTATCATTATTAGATAAGTTACAATTAAAACCACCCAGTCAAATCTTTAATAATGAAAAAGATAACCGGCACCAATAATGATGGCAAGAAATTCAGAGTCTTAACATCACGAATTTTTAATAAAGACAAACCGGAGCAAGCAATCAAAAAGCCACCAACAATAGACAATTCAGTAACTAATGGACCTGTAAAAAAATCAGCCGACAAAAATTTTGCTACCAAGTAAATGCTACCTTGCCAGCAAAATAAAACCGGAGCGACCGCTAGCATCCCCCAACCAAAGCTAGCGCCAAAGACCATCGAAGTTACTAAATCCAGCATGGCATTGGTAAATAGCATAGTATTGTTTCCCTTAACTGCTGCCATCACGGGACCCACGATTGACAAAGCACCAATACAGCAAAGCAAAATCTCAGTAGCTAGACCTTTAGCTAAATTAGATTTGCCTGCTTTATCAACTAAGTGATTAAAACGACCAGCGATATTGAGCGCGGTACCGACTACTCCACCTAAAGCCAAGCTAACAATGAACAAAACTGGATAGTGACTTTTAGGCATGCTGTTAGTCACATTCTCCCAACCGATGCCTAACGCTGCCAGTCCCATTGCGATGAACAAAACGTCTTCATAACGCTTATTCAATCCTTTCTTTACCAAGCAGCCAACTGTAGTACCAACCAGCAAAGCGCAAGTATTTACAATTGTTCCGATCATTTTTCTCACCTCTTAGTTTTATTTTACCGCAGAAAAAAAGTATCCATCTCGGATACTTTTTCATATTTACCATTTAAAATGCCAACTACTACTCGATGACGCTGAAGAACTAGATGAAGATGTGCTTTCACCCGTACCTGAACCATAACCAGAATTCGAACCACCTGCCGGCTTATCTTGATTTTGATCATAAATCCGATAATTGGTGAAAGCATTGGGATCATCCCACTTGATGTGATTGTTCTGATCATTCAATTCATTTTGCCGCGTTTCTTCATTGTTCAAAGTTTGTGTTTGCAAATTCAGGTTCTTACGAATTTTATCTGACATCTTTTGTAGTTCCTTAGTAGACGCCACCTGAATTGAAGAACCATCAATCCAAGCATCATGCCCTTGAATGTAGCCACTCTTTAAGCTATTCATGCAGCCACGATAATTGAGCGCCAAACTAAGCATATCATTGAATGTCAGATTAGTTTTCACATATTTATTGAAAATATCTACCAGCTTGCGGTAATTGCCAAGCGTATTAACCGACATTGCCTTATGCGCAATTGCCTCAATTACTTGACGCTGGCGCATCTGACGACCATAGTCACCACGTGGGTCTTCTTTTCTCATTCGAACATAAGCCACCGCGTGCCGTCCATTTAAATGCTGCTTACCTTTGTGGAAATCACACCAGTCATACGAGAAGTCAAATGGAACTTGGACATCGACACCACCAACTGCGTTAACCAGGCTCTTTAGCGCCTTCATATTAACTTCTAGATAATAATCAATTGGCACATTTAACATTGATGACACAGTCTTCATACTTGATTCATGTCCACCGATTTCATAAGCAGAATTTACCCGAAACATGAAGTATTTATTTTCTGGATCGCCCTTAATATCTGCCAAAGTATCACGTGGAATTGAAGTCATTGTCGCAGAATTCTTTTGTGGATTAGCTGTTGCTAAAATCATAGTATCGGAATTACCACGATCATGGCGACCTTCAATCCCCTGGTCAACCCCTAGAACTAAGATAGAAATTGGCTGTCTATTGGCAATTTTAGCTGAAGTAGCAGTGTTGCCGCCGTTTTTACCATCAATCACACTATGGACGGTAAAATACATGTGAGCAGCCCATGCCATGCCAAAACAAGCAGTTAATAATACTGCCACACCAATCAAGCGGGCAAAAAAGTTACCTGATTTGAGCGCTGATGCATCTGCGGCTAAAGCACGATTCCGATGAAGATTAAGCGATGAACGATGAGCGCGATAATCTTCTCTTCGTTTTGGATTTTGGTCCATTCTTTTGATCGTTTCCCTTCGAATTTAATACAAGTTAGTTTATTTGTATCACTTTTAATCTCTCGATAAAATAAAAATGCTAATAATTAATAATATCTTATTTTTTTGCGAAATATAACGCAACAAGCTAAGATGTATAGAAAATGAAATAATTATGGAGGTAAAAATGGCAATTCCAACTAGAAACGAAGTCCCTGAAGAGCTTAAATGGGACTTAACCCGTATTTTTAAAAATGACGATGAATGGGAGCAAGCTTATGCAGCTGCACAAGAAAAAGTGGCTAAACTTGCTGAATTAAAAGGTACACTAGCTAAATCAGGCAAGAACCTGTACGAGAGCTTAACCAAAGTCTTAGCTGTTAAACGTGATGTGGAAAATATCTACGTTTACGCTACCATGTCCAGCGATGTTGATACTTCTAATTCGCACTATCTCGGCTATGTCAGCCGGGTACAAAGTTTGGCTAACCAGTTTGAGGCTGCAACAAGTTTTATTAATCCTGAAATCTTGAGTATCCCTAGTGATAAGCTTGAGCAATTTAAGCAAGCTGAACCTAGATTAAAGGATTACGCACACTATCTTGAAACAATTACTAACAAGCGTCCTCATACATTACCTGCTGAGCAAGAAAAATTGATCGCCGATGCTGGGGATGCTTTAAGTGTTTCTGAAAATACCTTTAACGTTTTGACCAACTCCGACATGGAATACGGTTACGTTCAAGACGATGACGGCAATATGGAACAATTATCAGATGGCCTTTATTCTTTGCTGATCCAATCCCAAAATCGTGATGTCAGAAAAGGTGCTTTTGATACACTTTATGCCACTTATGGACAGTTCCAAAATTCCTTGGCTTCAACTTTGTCTGGCGTTGTAAAAAAGCACAACTATAACGCACGTGTGCACAAGTATAATTCAGCTCGTGAAGCTGCTTTAGCCGATAATGGCGTACCCGTAGCAGTTTATGACACTTTAATCCAGGAAGTTGATTCACACCTAGACTTACTTCACCGTTATGTTGCGCTACGTAAAAAGATCTTAGGCCTGAAGGATCTGCAAATGTGGGACATGTATGTGCCACTAACCGGAAGACCTTCTCTTTCATACAATTTCGAAGAAGCAAAAAAGACAGCAAAAAAGGCTTTGGCTCCACTTGGTGAAGACTACTTGAAGCATGTTGACTATATTTTTAATAATCGTGTCATCGACCCAATAGAATCTAAAAACAAGGTAACTGGTGCCTACTCCGGTGGTGCTTATGATACCGATCCTTATGAGTTGCTCAACTGGGAAGATAACATCGATTCACTTTATACTTTAGTCCACGAAACCGGTCACTCTGTTCACTCCTGGTACACTCGCAATACTCAACCTTACGTTTACGGCGACTATCCAATCTTTGTGGCTGAAATTGCTTCAACTACTAATGAAAATATTTTGACCGAATATTTCTTAGACCACATTACCGATCCTAAGACGCGGGCCTTTATCTTAAATTACTACCTTGATTCATTTAAAGGCACTTTATTCCGTCAAACTCAATTTGCCGTGTTTGAACAATTCTTGCACGAAGCCGATGCTAAGGGAGAACCACTGACCGCTGACACTTTAGACGACGTTTACGGTCAAATTAATCAGCATTATTACGGCGATAGCGTTGAACCAGGCGGCGATATTGCCCTTGAATGGTCACGAATTTCACACTTCTACTACAATTTCTATGTGTACCAATATGCGACTGGCTTTGCGGCTGCAACGGCATTAGCAAACAAGGTGGTTCATGGAACGCCTGCTGAGAGGGATGCCTACCTTGGTTTCCTTAAAGCTGGTTCAAGTGATTACCCAACTGAGATCATGAAGCGTGCTGGCGTAGACATGACTAAGCCTGACTACTTAGAAGATGCCTTCAAGACTTTTGAAAAACGGTTGAACGAATTTGAAAGCTTGATTGAGAAATAAATAATCGCGCTCATATAAAAATAATCGATATCATTTCGTGAGATTTGATATCGATTTTTTGTTGATGATCTTGATTTATTACTTGGCATATTTATCGCTCAATATGTATAATACGTATATAAGTATTATAGTGCGAGAAAAGGTGGAAAATATGGCTGAAACTTTATATAAAAAGGTCGTTAAAAATGGTTCTTCCTTAGCTATCAATATCCCAGCTAAGGAAGTAAAAGAGCAAAATCTCAAAGTAGGCGATATTGTTGAAGTAAAAATCAAAAAATCAGACCGTCCTAATTCTGAAAATTTAAAAGAAATAGATGGCTTAATTTCTGATTACTGGGATATGTTAGAGTACTTAAAGGATAAGTAGTCAATGAAGATCAATTATCTAACAGAAAAGGATATTTTAGTAATCAATGCAAGGGTTATTCAAAGAGAAGGTGCAACGGGACAAAAACCTCACGTTAGGGATGCAGAAGCCCTTCATTTTTTAGTTGTTCAACCTAAGCAAACTAGTTTTGGACAAGAATTATATCCGTCTTTTGCTGAAAAAGCTGGGATTTTATTAATTAAATTAGTTAAAAAGCATGTTTTTGAAGATGCAAATAAACGAACTACAGCAATTGCATTCTTACTATTTTTAAGACGAAACTCTTATGAATTAACCTGTGATTGGCAAGATCTAGCAAATCAAATCTTAAAAATTGCCCAAATAGATGACAATGAACTAAATTACCAAGAAATTTACCAATGGATTAACCAAGTAATTCATGAAAATTAAAAAATCGGTATCATTTTCGCCCTAATATTATATTTTATATGAAATAATAACCACTTTATAAAAAAATAAGGGCTATTAACCCTTATTCATAATAAATCCATCAACTATTTCCTATGTCATACTACTACTCGATTGACCTGCATAACCAGCTAGTGTAGCCTGCAAGTCATGAATAACTTTAGGAGCATTAAAATTTTTAGCAAATTCGTACTGTTGCAATTGATAATATAATCTAGAACCGATATATAAAGCAGAATCATTATTTTCCGCTTGATCAATTGCTCTATCCAAAATTCTTACCAAATTTGGATTATCAATTACATCTTTACTAAAACGAACTTTTTCTAGTTCATTTTTTAACTTTAAAGTCTCATCCTTCTTAATCATTATTTACACCAAAGGATGCGCAAATGGTCCATCCTTCTGCCATCCAGTATACATAATACGACCAACGCTATCCCACATTTGTGCTAAATTATCATGACAATAATATCGGTTGCAATATACACCATTACCATAGTAATGGTACTTTCCGCCTCCGCGCTTGTGATGTGTACCGCCTAAAACTTGACTTAATTGATTTTCTTTTAGTTCTTGAAACTTTACCATTCCAGACACCTCCGATAAATCTTTAAGCCTGCCTCACTTAGTACTTCTATCAACTTACATATATAAGTCTACCAAAACAGTAGTGTTTTCTAAGAAAACGTCAGAAACTGGCAACGTTCATATCATATTCTGTTAAAATACATAATTTGATCAAGAATTTAGTACCTGTCGATTTACCAATCAAATACTCCAGTTACAATACCGTTAGCACCCACTGCTGCATATCTTTCTAGTTTCAGCTGAAGTTCAACTATAGCTTTAGGTAGTTCATTTTCACTAAAGTTTTCTTTCAATTTCAAAGACAAATTAGAAGCAATCGATTGAATTGACTCATGCTTATCAGCTTTCGCAATAGCAGCTTGTAATAACTCAACCAATTCGGCATTTTTCTTAACTTGAGGATCTGAAATCACTGTATTCAATCTACTCTTAAATGCAGCTTCTTCTTTAAGATTCTTTTTAAAGAACATATTTATCTCCTTGTATTAACCTTGATTTTTCAGAAAATCATACAACTCAGTAGCTGTTTTTCCTCCACCTACCCATGCGTTAGCAATTTCACCGTTTTTAATTCGCATAACAGTGGGAGTACCTGGCACTTCCAAGTTATCAAAAGCATAATCTGCATTATCTTTACTTTCATCAATATTTAAATAGTATAATTGACCACCAATCAGATTATTAAATTCATTTAAAGTGGCTGAATATTGTCGACAATAATAGCACGTTGGGCGACCAATATACAAATATCTATCAATATTATCTTTTTTATCGAAAAAAGAATCTACTTCATCTGAATTAACCTTTTTAAATGAGGAAGTATTATTTAAATACTGATTAACACTTACATTATTTTCGAAATTTTGAACCGTAGTTGCCTTAACTGACTCTGTTGACGTTAAACCAACTATTAAAGAAATAAAACTAATAATAAAAATAATTTTTTCTTTTAATCTACTCATAATTTCTTTACTAATACTCTAACTATAAAAATAAGGGGACACGCCCCCTATTTTTAACAATTACCAATAGTAGCTTGGCCGCCAGTAGCATAAGCGCCACCTGCTCTATTGACGATGCAATACCATGAGCGACTCCAATCTACTCTACAATGATATCTATTGCAGGAAACACCATTACCATAGTAATGATATCGGCCGCCTCCACGCTTGCGATGCGTTCCACCTAAAACTTGACTTAGTTGACTTTCTTTTAGTTCTTGAAATTTTACCATTTCAAATACCTCCGATAAATCTTTAAGTCTGCCTCGCTTAGTACTTCTAGGCGCCTCATCAACTTACATATATAATTTTACCAAAATATTAGTATTTTCTAAGAAATCGTCATAAACTGACAACATTCATATCATATTCTGCTAAAATGCATAACTTAAACTTTACTCAAAGTTGATTATTATTACTGCTCCTCATATTTTTAGATAAACGAACCTGTTTAATAATAATTAAAACAGCTAAAATAATTGCAGCTACTATATATAGCAGTTGCCCTCTTAGCAAAAAGGCTGGAATCACCTCTAACCCAATTATGACATTTAAAATTAATTGATAGTATTGCTTTTTAAATGAATTAACAATATAAATAGTCCCTACTAAAAATAAAACAAAGATAACAATATTAATTGGAGACGCTACAACTTGCCAATTTATAGCTAAAATACCTAAAATTAATAAAATAAAAATATTTGTATATTTTTATTGCTTTTTCATAGTTTTATATTCCTACAAAAATCTCAGCAGCAAAACAATGGAATCACAATTGGTGCCACAAGTTTTACTGTTCTACCAACATCCTTACCAAATTTATAGCAATTATAGCCTCTTTTACCACCTACACATTCTAGTAAGTTTTCATCTTTTAAACTTTCAAATTTTTTCATAATTATTCCTCACCTCGCATATTTACATAGTCCTTCCTTAAATCCACGCCAATACTTACCTTCCGACTTCCAAAACTTGTTCCATCCTTTACTACCTCCTACAACACTTACCAATTCGTTTGAACTTAACTTTTCAAAACCAACAGTATTTTCCATTTTTATACCTCCGATAAATTTTTAAGTCTACCTCGCTTAGTACTTCTAAGCGCATCATCAACTTACATGTATAATTTTAACCAAATTAATTCAATATCCATGTTATCGTTATATATTGTTAACATATACATCATATTTCACTATGTTACACAACTTGATAAAGCATCATTTTACTTTGTATTTCCAAAACAGTTTAACAAAAAATCATCAGTAATCGCGCTTATACAAAAATAATCGATATCATTTTGCCAACTATGATATCGATTATTTACATGCTGTTTGATGTTGAATTTTTTTTTTTCTAGATCGAACCAGTTAAGCCCGCAAATTTCCACTTATTTGGATTCTCATTTAACATGATCTTTAACCTAATTAGTGCTTGTGGTAATTTAAAACCATGTACTAGTGAATAATTATTCAAATCACGGTTCAGTTCAAATACTACCTTATCAAAATTAACACCCTGAGTTAACTTGCTTAAACCTTGATTGATTAACTTCGTTGCATCTCGATCATTTACAGTCTCTTGTCTTAATTCCTCAAGAATTTTTTTAAGATTTTGTCCATTATCTTGCAATTTTAAGTCGCTTCCTTTTAATTAACCTCTACTGCCCCATGGTCCATATTGTAACCATCCATTGGCTACGGTTTGACCAGCTTTACCTCAAATTGCACCGTAATCTGGGATAGTTTTATGTGTCTTAGTATTATACAACATATATGGAGTTAATCGAATAATTTTACCACCAACAACTCTATTTAGCTCAATATTATTTACTACCTTAAAATTCTTCATTTCCAATACCTCCGATAAATCTTTAAGCCTGCCTCGCTTAGTACTTCTAAGCGCATCATCAACTTACATATATAACTTTACCAGAATAGCAGGATTTTCTATGACATTGTCATAAACTGACAATATTCACATCATATTCTGCTAAAGTACATAATATGAACAAAACTCATTTAGAATTTAGCACCCTGGATCTAATATAATTAAAGTAGCTAGCTCTTCCCGTAATAATTGACACTTTTCCCTGCATCCCATACCGCAAAAAATTTCTCTCTGACTTGGTAGTTTTTACCATAGTTTCCACTTCAAACATACTTATTTTTTTCTGTTGAACAGGGTAAGTACCTATATTAGTAATTTTTCCATTAAGTATTTCAGATGTTCCCTGCTTATTTTCAATATTAAACTTCATACGTTGACCCTTATCTAGCACAGCCACTTCAGAGCTAGGAACGTACGTTATTACTCTTAATTTCTTTCTATCCCTTATATCAGGCATCGCAACACTATTCTTATTATCTAGATGAATAATAACATTATTTTCTAACATACCTTTTTTGCCATCAGCTAGAGTGACACTAATTCCTTTAGATAATTTTTGCCCTTCTTTATATTCTTTATTCTCTAACGTTACTACCCGATCTGGAGTAATAACTCCCATACTATTCATCACATTTTCATGCACAGCAAAAAATGATCCAATAAATAGTAAAATCACAAAAATAAAAGCTGGTAAAATTATCATTGTCGAAAAGTTACGAAAATTATATGAATAGAATTTACTACTTTCTAAATCTTGATCATTCATTTAATATCACCTAGCTTTTCACCAAATCATAATAATACCCATGTTTAGCCATTAATTCACTGTGATTACCTTGTTCTACAATTTGACCTTGATTCAATACCACAATATTGTCAGTTCTTTCAGCAATAGCTAAACGATGCGCAATAAATATAACAGTTATATTCTTTAACCTAATTAAATTATCAACCACTTTTTTCTCAGTAATTGTATCAAGCCCACTTGTTGCTTCATCAAAAATCAATACCTTAGCAGGTGAAAGTAAGGCCCTAGCAATTGTTAATCTTTGCTTCTGACCACCTGACAAAATCTTAGCATTTTCATCTAATTGTGTATTAAATCCTAATGGCAATTTTTCAATGTCATTCTTTATCTCCGCGATTTGGCAAGCTTCTTCTATCTCTTTTTCAGTTATATTCTTACGACTTCCCAACAAAAGATTCTCTTTAATGGTACCTGCAAAAATATATGGAGTTTGTGGCACATAATTCACATATGAGCGTAAAACATGCTTATTTATACTTCTAGTCGAATGACCATTAAAAGTTACTTTTCCTTTTGTGGGACTGAAAAAATCAACCAACAATTTAACCATAGTTGACTTACCTGATCCACTCATTCCCACAATAGTTAATTTCTCATTATCTTTGATCGTCAAATTAATATCTTTTAAGACATCTTCACCATATCCATAACGATAATCGACATGTGAGAAATTAATGTCTCCATTTAAATCATGACTATCATTAACTGAAGTTTTGCCCTTAAATTCACTTTGAACTAAATAAACTTCATTTAAACGATTCTGAGCTACATTTGCAGCTTGAAGTGTAGGTTGCAAGTTAATAATATTTTGTAATGGATCAATAAAATATGATAATAATGCATTAAATGCCATCAATTCACCAATAGACATCTGATTATGCATTACAACACTTGCCCCCACCCAAAGAATAATGACATTCAGTGATAATCTAATAAAAGTTTTCAAAGCAGTTTGAAAAGCTTCTGTTTTGCTATACTTAAAAGCTTTTCTCAAATAATCAACAAACTGACTATCAATTTTTCGATAACGTACTTGTTCACTGTTTAATGCTTTAATCGTCTCAATTCCTTGAATATCTTCAATAATTGATGAACTAACTACTGCATTACTTTCCATTTGGTCATTATTTAATTTTTCAAATCTTTTAGAAAATCCTAAAATCACAATAGCATAAAGTGGTAACGAAGCTAAAGTAATCAAAAACAGCATCATATTTTGAACTGCCAAGATTATTCCCATTAAAATTACAATTGAAAGATCAAGGAATAATGAAATCACCGTACTTGCCAATGCATCTATAATTCTACTTGCATCAGAAAAACGAGAAGTAATCTCACCAGTTTTTCTGGTAGTAAAAAATTCCATCGGTAATTCAAAAATATGCTTAATGTATTGTAAATTAAGATCGATTGATAACCGCTGACCTAAAACATTCAGTAAGAATTGTTGTCCATATGAAAAAATTGAGTTAAAGACATATGCAATCAATAACCCAATAGCCAAAATAGATAACGTAGTAAATGTACCGTTAGGGATATATGTGTCAATTAATCCTTGTACAAAATATGAACTACAAATACTAATAAGTGTCATTAACAAAGCAGCTAAAATAATATTTCTAACCAACTTTTTTTGCCTAAACATGTAAGGGAAGAGAGACAATAAATTATTCTTTTTTTCCTTTACAGGTTTAAAGTCCGCTTTTGGAACCATGAATAAAGTAATCCCTGTCCACTCTTTTTCAAATGCTTTTTTAGACATTTTTTTGATTCCACTAGTTGGATCAGGATCAGCTACAATTATCTTTCTTTTAGTACTTTTAAGAACTACGTAATAGTGTAATAATCCACCATCTTTTATGACGTGAACAATGAAAGGATATTGAATGTCCTGCATATCAAATAAAGACATATTTGCCTTAACAGCTTGGACATCCATACCAAACTTTTCAGCAGTTTTAACTAAGCCTAAAGCAGTAGTTCCCTCAGTATTTGTTTTAGCAATATGACGCAAATGTGCTATTGATACTTGAGAATGATAATTCTTTAAAATCATTGCCAAGCAAGCAGCACCACAATCTGTCTCATCAATCTGCGGCACATAGATTGATTTATATTTCAATATGCTCATCATCTATCTCTTTCTGTTTAGCCAATTCCTCAGTCTTATAATTATATTTAGCAAGCAAATCCTCCATTGCTTTTTTATTAGACCGTGAGAAATCTTCAACATCACCATTAATAAACAATACACGTTGTTGCTTTAAATCAATCGACTCAATATTCTTAGGATTCGCTAGACATGACTGACTAATTTTTTCTAACATTGGATTTTCCTTAGCATATTGATTAATGCTACCTAATAGCTGCATTTCACCCGTTGTCAAAATCATCAACAACTTATGTGGCGTAGCAGTAGTAGAAAGATAGATAATATCATCAATATTAACGTTTCTAGTCTGACGTCCAATTTTATATGAAAAAGTCATCTTCTTCATATAATTGAATTTGTGTAAGTTATAGATAGCTACCTCAACTGTCTTTACCATCATCTGTCTAAACTTATCCAAATCTGAGGTCTTCACAATATAATCAATTGGTCCTAGTCTTCTTCTAAATGTGATCAGTGATAAATCTGCATGACTAGTTACAAAAATAATCTGAGCTCGCTCATCCCGCTTTTTAATCAAGGCAGCTAGATCAAAGCCGGTATCTTTTTCGGTATCACCGCCCAACTCCACATCAAGGAAGTAAATACCACCATCCATTTTATGTTCCTTCAAATAATTAATTGCACTCAAATAATCAGTAGCAGATGCAACTGAAAATTCAATTTCTTCATCATCTGACAAAATCATTTCAGCTGCGCCGAGAATTTTCTCCGTTTGGTCAACCTGATTTTGATCATCATCACAAATAAATACTGGATATTGCATTTTTTACTTTTTAGCCTCACTCTCATCATCAGGTAAAATCGTTAAGTCAAAAGTAAACCAGCCATCATCAACATAGTAATTAACAATCATTGAATCCTCATATTTATGAGCAATTTCTTTTACGTTTGATAATCCTAATCCCATATGATGTTTCTTGGTTGTATAATTTTTTTGACTTATTTTATCTGTTGCCACGCTATTTTTTCGAACACGATTCCTAATTTCAAATTCAAAGTCGCCATTTTCTTGATAATACATTGCATCTATTCGCGCACTATCAGAATTGTCGGTTTCTTTGATTAGAGCTTGGCTTTCTTCTGCGGCATTATCAAATGCAATGCCAATTATCCTAACCAAATCTAGAATATTAACGCTATTAGGAATTCGAAAAATATCCTGTTCACAATTAAAACTGTAATCTAGTTCTAAACTATAAAGTTTAGACAACTTAGCAATTGCGATACTTTTCAAGTTCTTCTCATGGATATGATTTACACCATTATATTTACGCAAAGCCTTTTTATTAAATTGCGTTTCAGTATACTGATCAAGTATTTTTACAACTTCTGCAGTATTACCTTCTTGAGCACTTACTTTTAAGCCATTTAAAATATTTTGATAGTCGTGTTTGAAACGATGCAAATCATCTTCATTTTTATCAAGATAATTTGAATATTCCTGTAATTGTTCCATCTCAGAACTCAATTGCTGCTGTTTAAGAATCAGTTCCTTATTTTCTGCTTCTTTTGCTTTTCTATCAGCATTTGCTAGTTCAAGCTGAAATTTTTGCTCTTTTTGTTCTTGTTTAGTTAACAAGTGTTTCTGGATTTTTACAGCTGCTGAATACACCAGTATAGAAAACATTATTTGCAATATTAATAAGCTTAAAGATACTGCAAATACTACCAACATACGATTAATTCTAACTGTAAAAAAGTAAACTACCATTGTAGAAATATAAATATATACAATGAGCTCTACAAAAATTATTCCATTTTGATTCGTTAATAGTTTATAAATACAATCTTTATTCATAACTATTAACAATACGAAAGCAACTTCAAGAACAAGTGACAATAAATAAATATTATTACTCCTAAGATTAAGTCCTGCTCCAAAAATAGTTGTAACTATTGAACAAAATAGATCAACTAATCCAAAAATAAGTGCAGAGCCAACAAAGATTTTAATGTCTTTACTCTTTCTACTTATTTTAAAATAAAAAGTAATAATTAATATTTCTAACAAATCTGCTACAAATTCATTTATATACCCACTTGCATCTCCAAAAGATAAGCCAACAAATAAAACAATAAGAAAAATATCTGTATATCTATACTTTTGTTTCGTAATTTGATAAAAAAGACACAAATCAAATACTGGTGATACAATCGTTTGTATTAATAAAAGCCACATTCATCTACTCTACTTTAAATGAAACATCCACTTAATCAAATTAGGTCTATGTTTACTTGTAAAATTCGTAACACACAGAAAACTCACATTAGGATTAACCAATCCATCAACAAATCCACCCTTAACTTCAACTAATTCCTTTTCATTCAACTTTTTCATAATTCAAATTTCCTTTCAATTAACTAACAATTTTTACACTATTAATGTTACTACACACATAATCTCACAACTAAAGTCGTCAAATTTTGCACCATTCAAATCATATTCTGCATTTTCATTTAAAATGTTCCTCCACCAGAACCATTTCCCCATCCCCGAGAATTACTCTTGAAGAAATGCCGTCTAATTTTTGACCGTCCTCCAACAATTTTTTCTAGAATCGAAGTCGACAATTTTCGCATGATCTTCCTCTCCTTTACTTAAAAATTATTATAGAAAAATCATAAACCTATTCTGTTTATCAAAAATCAGCTCATCAAATCTTGCACCATTTTGATCATATTTTGCAAAAAATGATCGATATTGTACGAGTACTATCCCTCCGGCCAAAAAAGATCATCCAACGTTTTATCCAGCGCCTGACAAATTTTGATACATAAGTTAATCGAGGGATTATAATTTCCCTTCTCAATCGCAGAAATTGTCTGTCTTGAAACATCAATCTGCTGCGCCAAATCTTCTTGCGTTAAGTCTTTACCGACTCGTGCAGCCTTCATTTTTAAATTTTTCAATCCTTATCACTTTCCTTATCACGATGGAGTTGAAACAGGCTTACTACTCCAATAATCAACCAATAAATCCCCATAATGTTCAGCGCACTGTTAAAGTCATCAATATATCCTAGAATCAAGCAAATACCAAGTACAATATATAGCCAACTATTTGCCTTAACATGCTCTTCATTAAATGCAAAATATGCTCCATGGACTATATCGTAAACTGACATCACCGTTAATGACAACATAATAATTGCAAAGTTAACAGCAATACCATGCTTTGTATAAAAATCCGTCTGCATGAATAAAGCAGAAATTACTTCTCCAACGATTAACACAAGAAAGCCATACCTGTCACCACGACCACGAATCAATTCCTGTCGTTCATCATACTTTGCCGCACGACGATTTCCCACGAATACAACGACTAAGATGAAAGTCATAACTGCAAACAAGCTTGCAAAAGCCATTAATTTTAATATTTCAAATTTTGACATTTTACACATCCCTTTCTTTTAATAGTTTGATATTAAGCCCATATTTGCAAAATGTAAAGTATGTTTTACATTTTTACTAATAAATTTGTATTTATAAAAACTAGCATTAACATAATCGGTATCATTTCGTGAGATTTGATACCGATTATTTGTTAATGATCCTGATTTTTCAAAAATTTCCTTGACTTCTTCTTTTCATCGTCGTATTATAATGACAATTAAATTAATAAAAGCTTAGAAGAGATGAGTAATTACTTAAGACTTCTGCAGAGAGTCGGAGTTGGTGCAAGCCGATGTAGTCGAGAGTAACGAATATGGTCTTGGAGCTATTTTAAAGAGCAAGCTATTAAGTAAGCAATTTACGAGTGACGATCGTTACCCCGTCCGAGTCTTCCCAATCCTGGGAGTACTTAGTAAGGAGTTAGCTGTGAAGCTAGCTTGAATTTGGGTGGTAACACGCTTAGGCGTCCCTAGCATAGAAGTTCTATGCTAAGGGCGCTTTTTATTTTGCTTATTTAATTTTTCAGAAAGGAGCCAGACAATGGATAAACCTATCAAAACTACAAGTTCACGAATCATCATCAGTAAAAAGGCATTCAACCGAATGTGCACTATTGTCTGGTTGATCTTGATCATCATCGGACTTTTCATCGTTAAATAAAACATCGAAGCAAAACTAAGGAGAAAAATTATGACAGAATTACATTACGATATCGTTGGTAGCTTTTTAAGACCTGCAGAATTAAAAAAGGCTCGCGCAGAATTTGAAGAAGGAAAAATTAAGCAAGAAGAATTAACTCATGTTGAAAATACAGAGATCAGAGAATTAGTTCAAAAAGAGATTGATCATGGTCTTAAAATCGTAACTGATGGTGAATTTAGAAGAAGTTACTGGCACCTCGATACTTTCTGGGGCTTTGGGGGTATTAAACACACTAAGCAAGCCCACGGCTATTTCTTCCACGATGAAGAAACTCGTAACGACTCTGCCCAAGTTGAGGGGAAAATTAAATTTACTGGTAAACATCCAGATCTTTCATCATTTGAATACTTAAAAAAGGTTGTCGATGAAACTGGCGCTAACGTAATCCCACGGCAAAGTATTCCAGCTCCCGCACAATTTTACGCAGAACTTGTTCGTGGAGAAGAAAATATTGCCGCACTTAAAAAGATTTATAGTTCAGAAGAAGATTTACTCACCGATATTTCTAAAGCATACCGAGACTTAATTTTAGCCTTATACGATGCAGGATGTCGCGACATTAAACTCGATGACTGTACTTGGGGTATGATTGTAGATAAGCGCTATTGGAAAAGTCATTTACAAGATGACTTTTCATTAGACGACCTTAAAAGAAAATACTTGAAGCTTAACAATGATGCAATCAAAGATTTGCCAACAGATTTGCGAGTATCAACTCATATTTGTCGCGGTAACTATCACTCAACTTGGGCAGCTCAAGGAGGTTACGGCCCAGTAGCAGATTACGTTTTTGCTAAAGAAAATGTCGACGCCTTTTATCTTGAATTTGACAATGATAGATCTGGCAGTTTTGATCCAATTGCACAAATTCCTAACGACAAACTTGTTGTCTTAGGTGTAGTAACTAGTAAAAAAGCAGAATTAGAAGATCCACAAAAATTAATCGCTAGAATTAAAGAAGCTGCTGAATTCCACCCACTAAATAGTCTCGCTTTAAGCACACAGTGTGGCTTTGCCTCAACTGAAGAAGGCAACACTTTAACCGAAGATGACCAGTGGCAAAAGATCAAGTTGGTTGTCGACACTGCCAAGCAAGTTTGGAGCTAAATGGCAATTAACTAGTTAAAATAAAGATAAATAGATTTAGACAAAGGAGAAAAAAATCATGGGAAAAGTTGAAAGTTTTGAATTAGATCATACTAAAGTTAAGGCACCTTACGTTCGTTTAATCACTGTTGAAAAAGGCCAAAAAGGTGACCAGATTAGCAACTTCGATTTGCGTTTAGTTCAACCTAATAAGAACGCCATTCCTACTGGCGGCTTGCACACGATTGAACACCTTTTAGCCGGTCTTTTACGTGACCGCATCGACGGCTACATTGACTGTTCACCATTTGGCTGTCGGACTGGCTTCCATCTTTTAGTTTGGGGCACCCCATCAACTACTGAAGTTGCCAAGGCACTTAAGGAGTCATTAGAAGAAATCCGTGACAACATTAAATGGGAAGACGTACCAGGAACGACAATTGAATCTTGTGGTAATTATCGCGACCACTCATTATTCTCAGCTAAGCAATGGTCAAGAGATATTTTGGCTGAAGGCATTTCTGATGACCCATTTGAAAGACATGTAGTTGAATAAAATTTGAAATTTTGACTGTATAATCAAAAAGCTGATAATTCATTTTTACGTGAATCATCAGCTTTTATTTTGTCAATAATTATATTTACTTACTATTCATTCAACTTCAAATATCTGCTATTGAAAGCATAAATACATATTAGCATAATAATTATTACTGGAACATTCATCATAATTACTCCAGCAATATTAGGATTGCCCAAATCCGCTTTTGCCAACTGTGGAGAAAAATCTTGCAAAAAGTGGAAGATTATACACCAAGTCAAGCCATTGGTCCAAATGTGCAAATAACTAAAAATTAAATACCCTAGTAGTGAAACTAAAATGTTTAGCAACCACAGCAAAAACTGTAACGTACGCTACTAAGATAACCGTTGCCATAACGCGCTGATTTTTACCCAATAAATTTAATAAGACTGGGTAAAGCTGATAACATAGCTGAAGCACTACTTCCAGTATGATTAATCCAATTACTGCTTTTTTCACATTATCCTTATTATCTAGTTCAACTTCATCAGCTAATGCCAAATAATACTTATCTTTCATAAGTTCACCCATTATTTTTTTATATCCATTGTTTTATGAAATTGAAATAGTGATACAACAAAAATCCAGTCTTGATCTGTAATCAAAATTGGATTTCTACATGTACAATCTTAATGATTAGCTTCAATAGCATCTACAATAAACAATATTAAAATCACTACATACATGACTGCTAAAACAAATTTACCAAAATTAGTTTTAGGATGCCAAATAAAACTGGCTAAAAGTAATATATTTGCAATCCCAAATGTAATGCTTATTTTATTTTCAAAAATCTACGATTAATTGTATAGATACAAATCAACATCAAGATTACAACTGGTATTACTCCCAATATTGCTAGCTTAACTTTAGAAGTACCATAATCTGTGCTCAATATCTTAGGTGAAAAATCCTGTAAAAAGTGTACAACCATACACCAAATTAATCCATTGGACCACACTCTTAGATAACTAAGGAATAACCCCATACCCAATGTAATAATTACTTGACCAACAGTTGAAATTAATGATTGACTAGTTAAATTATTTAAATGATATAAGCCGAACAGAATTGAACATGCAATAGATGTCCACAAAATATCATACTTTTCTTTACGAAAAACTAACAAGAAGGTATTAAATAAAATCCCTCTAAATAGAAATTCCTCACAGATTGCGGGCAATATCGCAGCTAAAGCCGCTACCATTATTTGATACAGAGGCAACTTAAATAATAAAATTTTATCTTTTAATGCTCCAAAAACCATTAAGGCCAAAAAGACACAGTAGATGATCATCATTACTTTTGATATTCCTTGCAATTTTAGCCTTTGATTAAAAGTCTTAGTCGTTAAAATAAAATGCTCGGCTACATATGCAAAAACGACTATAAAGATGATTACAATCAACCACTTGGTTATCATGTTGCCTACAATTAAATGTGGCAACACAAATGAACCTATTAAAAGAATGATTGCAAGTATAAATAAATTTCTAATTACCTTATTGACTTTAGCTTTATTACTAAACTCTACTTCATCTGCTAATGCTAAGTAATATTTATTATTCATAGTTCCATCCTAATAATATATTTTTATTTATATAAAATAATAAGACAAATTAATCCTAATTAAATTTATTAGCCTTATTACTTATAATTTTCAAAAATTTCAAATACCAATAGGTCTCATTGAGCTATTCAATATAGAGCTAACACCTCATAGAGTTCTTCCAAAACTAAGACTAGCATAATAATTATAAGAGTATCCTCATCAACTTCGACGAAATAATATCTATTTAGCTCTTTTTCCTTAACTCCAAATATCTTTTATTAATTATCCAAATACAAATTAATACAAAAATTATTATTGGAAAGTACAGCAATATTACTAAGCCAATCTTAGAAATTCCATAATTTGTACTTATTATCTTAGGCGAAAAATCCTGCAGAAAGTGCAATGCTATACACCAAGCCAATCTATTAGACCATAATCTTAGACAACTAAGAATCAAACCAAAGGCTAGTGTAAAAATCATTTGTCCTACAGTTGAAATAAATGATTGACTAGTCAAGTTATTCATGTGAATTAAGCTAAATAAAATTGAACATACTATTGAGGTACATAAAATGTCATATTTTTCTTCACAAAAAAGCAACAGAAATGCATTAAACAATATTCCTCTAAATATAAATTCTTCAAAAACTGCTGATATCAACGCTGATAAAGCAGCAAATAATATTTTTGAAAATTGTAATTTAAATAGTGGAAACATATTCATAAGCTCTATCGAAATTAAAAAGATTAACAAGATAAGATAAGCAAACATTATTCTTCCTGATGTACCTTTTAGCCTTAACTTTTGATTAAACGTCTTAGTTGTTAAAATAAAATGTTTCGCCGTATATGTATAAATAGTTAGAAAAGCAATTAGCATTAATTTATAAATTTGTTTATTACCAATATTTAATCGTACAACACATAAACCACTTATTAAAAGTATAGTTGCTACCATAAATAATTTGGCAATTGTTCTCTTTATTATAATTTTATTTCCAAGTTCTACGTCATCCGCTAATGCTAAATAATAATTATCTTTCATAAGTTTATTCCAGCAACATATTTTTACATGAAATAATAAGGTTGATAAGCCAATTTAAATTTATCAACCTTATTACTTATAATTTTGGAAAGCCATGAATACTAATAGGTCCACTTGGCATAGTTTGACGGATACTTCGTAGAACTCTACCCCAATAACGGCCATTGTAGTAATCGTGAGAATGACCTTTACCACCTAAAATTCTTTTAAATTGCTTTACAGAATTCCTTCATCTCAAATATTCTTCCTTACTTACCTGCTAAACCATCGCGAAGACCTGTCATAAATTGACCTGTACCTCTTTGAACTCCTCTCCACCAAGAGCCAAAATTAAAGCCACCTTTACGACGACCGCCTGAAACATTTTGTAATTCAGTAACATTTAACTTTTGAAAATTATTCATTTTAATACCTCTAATATATTAAATCCTCTTAACGATGATTATTCATTTTGCTTTCTTGATTTAGAAATAAAACTGAAAATATCAGTCACATTTACAATCAATGCAAGAATCACGATAATTGCTGATACCCAAATACCAAGTTGAGTTTTAGGAACATAAAGCAGGGTTACAAGAAAAGCAATATTTATTAATAGCCATAGATAATTCTTCATTTTTTCCTTCATTTTTTCCTTCACCATCATTCTAAGTACTTAAGGATACTTGCACCAATACCTACTAAAGTGCCAATAGCTCTAATATTTCTGCCAGTACCACGACCATTGTAGTAGTTTTGAGAATGTCTACCACCTACAACTCTAACTAACTGAACTGAATTCAAATTTTCAAAACTTACTGTATTTTCCATTTCAAATACCTCCAATAAATCTTTAAGTCTGCCTCGCTTAGTAGTTCTAAGCGTTTCATCAATTTGTGGAACATAGATTGATTTATATTTTAATGTGATCATCATCTATCTCTTTCTGTTTAGCCAATTCCTCAGTCTTATAATTATATTTAGCAAGCAAATCCTCCATTGCTTTTTTATTAGACCGTGAGAAATCTTCAACATCACCATTAATAAACAATACACGTTGTTGCTTTAAATCAATCGACTCAATATTCTTAGGATTCGCTAGACATGACTGACTAATTTTTTCTAACATTGGATTTTCCTTAGCATATTGATTAATGCTACCTAATAGCTGCATTTCACCCGTTGTCAAAATCATCAACAACTTATGTGGCGTAGCAGTAGTAGAAAGATAGATAATATCATCAATATTAACGTTTCTAGTCTGACGTCCAATTTTATATGAAAAAGTCATCTTCTTCATATAGTTGAACTTATGCAAATTATAAATGGCTACTTCAATCGTCTTCACCATCGTGTGTCTAAGCTTATCTAAATCAGATGTTTTTACAATATAATCGATTGGACCAAGACGTCTTCTAAATGTAATTAAAGATAAATCAGCATGACTAGTAACAAAAATAATCTGTGCACGTTCATCTCGCTTCTTAATTAATGAGGCAAGATCGAAGCCGGTATCATTTTCAGTGTCACCACCTAATTCAACATCTAAGAAATAAATACCACCATCTAATTTATGCTCCTTCAAATAAGTAATAGCATCCATATAATTAGTGGCTGTGGCAATCGAAAATTCTACTTCTTCATCATCTGAGAGAATCATCTCGGCTGCACCAAGAATTTTTTTAGTTTGCTCAATCTGATTCTGATCATCATCACAAATAAAAACTGGATATTTCATTTTTAGTCCTCAATTTCATTTTCATCATCAGGCAAAATTGTTAAATCAAAAGTAAACCAACCATCATCAACGTAATAATTGACAATCATTACATCCTCATATTTATGAGTAATTTCTTTTACATTGGCTAATCCCAATCCCATATGATGCTTTTTAGTGGTAAAGTTCTTTTGACTCATTTTATCTGTTGCTATAGTAGCTTCTCTAACTCGATTACGGATTTCAAATTCAAAATCACCATTTTCTTGATAATACATTGCATCAACTCGAGCATTATTAGTACTACCTGTTTCTTTGATTAATGCCATACTTTCCTCAGCTGCATTATCAAATGCAATACCGATAATTCTAACTAAGTCCAAAATATTAACGCTCTTAGGAATTTGAGAGATGTTCTGTTCACAATCAAAACTATAATTTAAATCCAAACTATATAACTTAGACAGTTTAGCAATTGCAATACTTTTTAAATTTTTCTCATGGATATGATTTACACCTTTATATTTTCGAAGAGCTTTCTGATCAAACTGCGTGTTAGTATATTGATCGAGTATCTTTACCACCTTTGTGGTGTCGCCCTCTTGAGCACTAACTTTTAAGCTATTTAAAATATTTTGATAGTCATGTTTAAAACGGCGTAGATCATCTTCATTTTTATCAAGATAACTTGAATATTCTTGCAACTGTTGCATTTCAGACTTTAATTTCTGCTGTTTAAGAACAAGTTCTCTATTCTCTGCTTCTTTTGCTTTTCTATCTGCATTTGCTAATTCAAGTTGGAGCCTTTGTTCCTTTTGCTCTTGCTCGGTTAAAAGTTTCTTTTGAATATTAACTGCCGTCAAATAAGCAAATATGGAGAAAATTATCTGAAGTATTAGTAAACTTAAAGACACCTCAAATAATGTCGTCATACGATTATTCTGTAATGCTAACAAATACACAATAGAACTTGATAAATAAATATATAAAATTAATCCAATAAAAATCGAACTATTTCGATCATTTAAGAGCTTACGAATTTTTAAATAATACTTTTGGATTATACATACAACTAAAAAATCTATTAACAAAAAGATAAAAATAATACTACTGAAATTAATATCAAAAATTAGCAGCAATATTTCAACGCTAATCGTTATAAGAAGATCCAATAACTCAAAAAAAGAAATTAATCCAATGATTAATTTGACTTTCTTTTCTTTCCTCACAAAATACGAAAAAAGAAATACTGAAATTGCTTGAATAACATCTACTAAAAAATCATCTATTTGAGTTAAATCACCGAGAAGAACGCATATTCCGATAAAGATTACTGAAAAAACATAATCTCTTATTCTAAGTTTCCAACCTGACACCCTATAAAAAATATACAAATCGATTATAGGAGAAAATAAAGCCTGAAATAGCATTTTTACTTTAATCCAAAAATTCTCTTCCAATTAAAACGATTTTGTTTTTTATTGACTTTAAAATTTCTAAGGACAAAAAAACTTCCATTCGGATCAGCCACTCCACCAATAAATCCACCCTTAACTTCAACTAATTCTTTTTCATTTAACTTCTTCATAATTCAAATCTTCCTTTCAACTCTTTAACTTTTTACATCACCAATATTACTATGCATTCAATTTTATACACAAAGTCGTCATATTCTGTACTATTTTAATCATATTCTGCATTTTTATTTAAAAAGCACCTCCACCAGAACCATTTCCATAACCATACGAATTATTTTTAAAGACGCGGCGTCTAATTTTTGATCTTCCACCAACAACTTTCTTCAAGACTAGAATAGATAGTTTTTGCATAATTTTTCCTCTCTTTTTCTCAAAAAATACTATAGAAAAACATACACCCATTTGGACTCCAAAAAACATTTCATCATATTCTGCCTCATTTCAATCATATTTTGCAAAACATCAAGTTACTCAATATGAGAAGCTTCTTTCAATTTTATTTAAAAGATCACTACTTCGAGTCCTCCATCTTTTCGGTATCATTTTAGCTCATTTGATACCGCTAAATTAATAATGATACCGATTAAATACTAAAAAAGACTGACAATTCATTTTTACGTGGATTATCAGCCTTTTTGATTACTCATGATAAATATCTTGAACCGCTATACCCCAATATGGAATATATTCCATATATCTTTTACTTGCATTCTTATCATATGGTTTTATTAAATACGCTTCTAAACTTGATGCAATTGCCTTAGATACTTGAGAAGCATCTTTATTTGATAAATTAAATGTTTTACGAATTGAAGAGTTACTAATCTTCATGTCATTTACATATTTCAAACTAGCATCCCAGTAAATTGATTCATTCTTTTCAGTAATAGCCAATTCACTAAATGCTTTTTCCTCACGAATAGTTACTTGCGTAGCAGTGGTACCCTTGCTTAAAATTTCGACCGTTGGTAAATGAGCCTCTTCTAATGAATAAACCACTTTATCAATTCCAGTACCACGTGATTCAGTAATATGAAATTTACTTAAGGTATTAGCCAATTCAGGATTACGGGATCGAGGTGGGACGTCTAAAAATCTAAGTGGTTCAATCAAAGGAATTCCTGGTGCTGTGCTTGCTGGTAGTATTGATTTATCATGTTTGAATTTTTTAAGACACCATTATATACAAATTTCCAGCACCAAAATCAGAAGATGTCGTCACTGCTATCTTATGCCAGCTAACATTGCCATTCATTGGTTGAGGAACTTGGCTCTGTATCACCTCAGAAAAATCCTTAATTTGATGTAGATTCAACTCATTTTCAAGTGAATCATCAGCTTTTATTTATATCTAAATCATTCCTGCAATTAAACCAACTACATATAAGAAGACACAGCAAACTACTAAATACAAACCGCCCCACTTCACGGTCTCTTTCAGTATTTCGCCTTCATCACCTTCGCGGTTAATTGAACCAGTTGCCACGGCAATATTTTGCGGCGACAGCATCCCTGCCGTTGCGCCAGTCATGTTCGATGCTACAACCCAGTACTTACTTACACCTAGGTCCATTGCAGCCGACAGTTGTAAATTTCCAAAGAGAACGTTAGCTGAAGTGGCAGAACCAGTTAAGAATGTTCCTAATGCCCCAATAAGTGGTGCAAATAATGGATAAGCTGGCCCTAATAAGCTAACTAAGGCCACTGCTAATGCATCGGTCATTCCTGCATAGACCATTACTTTGGCTAATCCTACAATTGCACAAACCGTAATTGTTGTCTTCCAGACGCTCTTAATTACTTGTCCTAAAATTTGCATCATTTTCTTAAAACTAACGCCCTGAATTGCCCCACCGATTAAAGTAGCGACAAAAAGCAATGTACCTGGAGACGACAACCAGCTAATTGACAAGGTATTCGGATTTTTCCCCGTATAAACAACCAAATTAGTTGTCACCTTATTAAGTAAATTATTAACTGCTGGCACCAATGATGATGCAAAAATAACGAAGATGAAAACTAAGATAAATGGTGAACATGCCTTGAGCTTTTCTTTAGTACTTGGTTTTTCTACATCAGGTTCTTCCTCCTCATCATGCCATCTAGTTAATAAAATCGTAACTGCGATTGAACAAAGTGACCCAACGATTGCTGGCAATTCTGCTCCAACAAACTTAGCCGCAATTACTTGCGGGATTGCCATGCCTAAACCTGACATCAAGGTAATTAGTCCAACGCCTTTAATTGCTTTAATAGAACCTTCCGTTAAAATTACTAGGATAAATGGCACCAGCACAACTAAAACAAATAATTGCAAGGTCACGATGAAGGATAATTCTTCTTGCTTTAACCCAGTCACTTCACCCAAGGTAATGATCGGCAAGCCAATTGCACCAAAAGCTGTGGCCGTGGTATTAGCAATCAGACTGATTACTGATGCTCTAATTGGTTCCAAGCCAAAGGCAATCAAAATCCCAGCGGCAATCGCCACCGCGGTTCCAAAACCAGCAATTGATTCCAAAAAGCCACCAAAGCCCCAAGCGATAATCAAAACAATAATCCGCTTGTCTGTTGAAATCGTCGCCAGCATATCTTGAATGGTCTTCATACCACCTGATTCGGTAGTAACATTATACGCAAATAAGGCCATCACAATTACGAACATGATCGGCCAAATGCCCATGATAATTCCTTCCAGTGCGCCAGTCATCGTATCTAACACTGGCAACTTAAAACTAAAGATCGCTAATGCCATGGTTAAAGTCAGCCCAATCACACAAGCACGTGAAGCTGGCATTCTCATTACGCCCAATGAGATGATTAACCAAATAATTGGCAACAACGCGATCGCGAATCTAATCCACATCAAAAGTCTCCATCATTAAAAGTATCTCTTAATATTTAATCATTATTTAGGTAAAAAGTTAAAATTAGATACCAAACTTTAGCGAAAATTACAATTTTCACAAATTTTACTTGCAAGTTTCGCCAACAAACTATATAACAATTAATGGAAAGTAAATTTTCTCACATCATTTCAGAACTACTCCGTGGAACAGAGTAGTTCTTTTTTACACCAAAAAAGCCAGGCTGACTAGCTCAACCTGGCTTTTAATTTTAACGATGTTTAATCACATGAAGAGTATAAGCGACTAAATAGATTACTACCTCAATCGTTGCAATAAAGAATGTTACCGGCCAGTTGGTAATGAAGCCGAGATATAATCCGGCCCATACACCAACCAAGGCAAAGAAAACAGACCAACCGATCATCGCCGGGATCGTTTTGCCAATATAACGGGCTGTTGAAGAAGGCAGCGTTAGCAAAATGAAGACCAGCAATGAACCAACGATCTGGGCTCCGATCGCTACTGACATGGCTAAGGAAACCAAAAAGGCAATGCCAACCCAGCCAGTGTGTACACCGTGGGCCACGGCTCCAATATGATCAAAGGAATCAAAATTCAGGCTGCGCGCTACCAAAATAATCAGCAGCAAAACCAAAATTGATAAAACAACTAATTGAATTACGCCTTGCTTATCAACGCCGATGATACTACCGAACAAAATATTCGTCGCATAACGGCTATTCGAGCCCGAGATAGCTAAGAAAAGTACCCCTAGCCCAATAAACAAGGCCGAAATCGCACTAATTGATGATTCCTTTTGATCACTGTGCAAGGACAATTCGCCAACGCCAATCGAACCTAGCAGGGTGAACAAGAGCATCCCCCATAACGGCGCAATCCCGATAAACACGGCAAAAGCCGCCCCAGCAAAACCAATTTCAGACAAGGTGTGAGCCAGGAAAGCATAATTACGTGCTACCACATAGACGCCAACTACCCCACAGGTAATTGCAATAAAAGTACTAGCTAAGAAGGCGTAACGCATAAATTCATATTGAAACATTACTCAAAATCCTCCTTAAACTCACTCATCTTTCCCTGTCTAATTGTCCCTTTATTCAGATACAAGTAATCAGTCATGTACTTTTTAGCTAAAGGAATATCGTGGGTCACAAACAAAACGGTAATCTTGTGTTCTTGATTCAAGTGCTTAATTAAGCCCATCAATTCTTCCTTAGCAGCTGGGTCCAAACTCGCTGTTGCCTCATCTAAGATAATCACATTGGGATGATCCAGCAAAGCCTGAGCCAGGTATGCCCGTTGTTTTTGTCCACCGGAGGCTTCACCCATGCGGGTATTTTGAATTTGACTCAAATGTGTTTCTGCCAATTGATGGTCGATCTGCTCTCTCACCTTTTTAGTTTTAAATAAAGGAGCGTTCAAGCCAATAAAGGCGCGAATTGATAAAGGATATTCCGCATCGATATTGCGAAATTGAGGCACATAACCTAGTCTGACATTCTTATCAAACTTAAAGTTGCCCCCAGTCGGCTTTAGCATCCCCATCAAAATCTTAATTAAAGTAGTCTTCCCCGTTCCATTTGGTCCAAGTAGTGCCGTCATCGACCCGGCTTCAAGTTCAAAATTTAAATCTTGAAAAACAGTCTTGGTATCAAATTTCATCGAGAGATTATTTACTTCTAAAATCACTCATCACACCCCCTGCTTGACTAAAATTTATTTTTCTATCTTAGCCAAATTTTGGTAGTTTTCCTTCATCCAAGCTAAGTAAGTAGTATGGTTAGGAATTGTTTCGCGTACATTCAACACTGGAATATTATTTTCCTTAGCCAATTTTACAAATGACTTCACAGTTGAGCTGCTTGCTTGCGTATTATTAACAAAGAAAGCGATCTTCTTTGCTCTAATTTCATCATTCATCTTGTTGATCATCTTTGGACTTGGGTCAGTACCATTTTCGATGGCTTCTTCAAAGTCCTTGTCACCAATCTTGTAGCCTGCTTCTTTCAAAGCATAATCAAAGACTGGCTCACTAACAAAGACCGGCTTACTATTTTTCTTGTCAGTCTTTACAAGTTGCTTAATTTGCGCAACTTTAGCTAGGTACTTTTCACCATTAGCCTTAAAGTAAGCTGCATGCTTCTTGTCGAGCTTAGACAAGCGTTTAACTAAATAATCAACATATTTAGTTGGCATACTTAAATTGTACCAAATATGAGGATTATCGCCCCTCTTCAAGCCCATCAAGTCTTCACCAACTAAGACCGGCTTTTTATTGACTGAACTAGCTAACTTATTCATCCAAGAATCGTAGCCTAAGCCGTTAGCCACAATAATATTAGCCTTAGTCAACTCCTTGGCATCGGCAGTAGTTGGTTCAAAGTCATGGGGATCGGTGCTGCTATTATTAATAATCGCCTTAGCGCTACCGTATTTACCTACAATATTCTTAGCGATATCGGAATAAACATTTGTGGTCGTTACTATGTTAATCTTATCTGAATCGCTAGCTGACTTCTTATTTGAGCATGCCGAAACAACTAAAGCCAGTACACTAACTAATCCTAAAATAGAAAACAACTTGGTAATTTTAGATTTGAAATTTTGCATAAAAATCCTCCTTGTGCAAAATAAAAAAGCATTTAATTAGAAAACTCAGCAAAAATTCTCTAATTAAAAGTTAGAATAAGCTAGTTTTGAGCTTATGTCAACTGTTTTCAGAGTACACAAATAGCACCAGAGCTGCACAAGCCTGATGCTACCGCTAATTTAAGTCAATAAAATTTTGCTGAATTTTATTCAATGCTTTGTTCTAAAATTACATTATTATATAAACATATTTTTATATAATTGTCAAACCCGACTAAAATTCTTCCTTCACGTGCTGCCGCAAAACATCCAAAATCTTAATCACGTGCGTGTCTTCTAAGCTGTAATAACGCTCTTGCTTAACTCGTTCACTCTTAACTAGCTTTGCTTCTTCTAGAATCCTTAAATGACGTGAAATAGCCGGCTGGCTCACGTCGAATTGCTTAACTAAGTTATTAACGCTGCTTTTTTGGTGATCATTTAGATAATAAAGAATTTGAATTCTAATCGGATGATTCAACGCCCTAGTAATCCGAATAATTTGCTCGTCCACTCTCTTCACCCATTCATCCTTTTTAATTTATTATAGCGTATATTTTGGCACAAAAAAACGCTACCCGAAGGTAGCGCAAAACATAACAGAGTATCTTGATTTAAGTAGAGATCATCAAGATATTTATATTATAATACGTTTTTTTACGTATTGTGTTAATTTTTGATCAATAACTGAAATTATTTTACTCTTTTTATTCGTTAGGGTCGTCCTTAACGTTCTTCTTCCAGAAACTCATGATCAAACCAGCAACAATTGAACCAATAATCGTTGCTAAGAAGTAGTACAAGATGTGGCTTGGACCACCGATGTTACCAGCAAGTGGTGATACCCAAAGACCACCGTGAGGAGCTGGAACACCAACGTGCCATAAACCAACTAAAGCACCACCAACAGCTGAACCAATGATACATGATGGAATTACACGACCTGGGTCAGCAGCAGCAAATGGAATAGCACCTTCAGTAATGAATGAGAAGCCTAATACCCAGTTAGAAACACCGGCACGACGTTCTTCTACAGTGTACTTGTTCTTGAAGAATGTAGTACCAATTGCAGTAGCAAATGGTGGAACCATACCACCCACCATTACAGCAGCCATCAAGATAGCAGCAGTAGCTGAGTGAGGGTCGTTAGCAAATGCACCTGAAGCGAAGACATAAGCAGCCTTGTTGAAAGGACCACCCATATCGATTGACATCATTCCGGCAAGGATAGTGGTCAAAAGTACCAAGTTACCAGTACCCATTCCGTTCAAGAAATGAGTAATAGCAAAGTTAATGCCACTAAAGATTGGGTTAATGATGTAGAACATAATTGCTGCAATAAAGAGCAATCCTAAAATTGGATAGAACAGCATTGGCTTCATACCTTCAACAGAACGAGGTAATTTAGCAAATACTTTCTTCAAACCAACCATCAAGTAACCAGCAATAAAACCAGCAGCAATACCGCCTAAGAAGCCGGCTGGTGAAGTTGCGTGAGCTTGAACGTTAACTTGGAATTGACCGTTAACAATAGAGGCCATGTAACCACCAACAAAACCCGGCATTAAGGCTGGCAAATCACCGATTGATTCAGCGATATAGGCTGCCAAAACTGGAACCATGAAGGCAAATGCCAAGTTACCAGCATTGTTTAAAAAGATGAAAGCAGGAGTCTTAGCGCCACCCATGTAGTTTTCTACGATGAATGAGATGGCCATTAAGATACCACCACCAATAACGAATGGAAGCATGTGACTAATACCATTCATCAAGTTCTTGTAGATACCTGCCCACAAACCTGGCTTCTCAGTTGATGAAGATTCAGTTGACTTGTCTTGAGCACTTGCACGGTAAACATCAGCCTTACCACCCATAATGTCATCAATCAATTCGCCTGGCTTGTTAATTCCATCAACAACAGGACGGTTAACTAAGTGCTTGCCGTCAAAACGTGGCATATCAACTTTCTTATCAGAAGCGATAATAACACCTTTAGCACGCTTGATTTCATCAGGAGTCAACTTATCCTTAACCCCTTCTGAACCGTTAGTTTCAATTCTAACTTCGATGCCGCGCTTCTTACCTTCCTTAATCAAGGCTTCTTGAGCCATGTAAGTGTGGGCAATACCGTTAATACATGCAGTAACACCAACAATCAATGGCTTGTTGTCGTCATCACTTGTACCTTGAGCCTTAGCAGCTTCCTTAGCCTTCTTAGCTTCAGCTGCCTTCTTGTCTTCTTCGTCTTTTTTAGCTTCAGCCTTTTCAAAAAGATCGATAACTTCTTCAGGAGTCTTAGTATTCTTCAAAGCTTCAACTAAATCAGGATCAATTAACAAACCTGAAAGTTTTGCTAATGCTTGAAGGTGAGTATTGTCAGCACCATCTGGTGCAGTAATCATGAAGAATAAGTGAACTGGTTGACCATCAAGTGAATTATAGTCAATTCCTTCCTTACTCTTGGCGAATAATACGCGTGCCTTGTTAATAGATTTGTTACGTGCGTGAGGCATCGCAATTCCGCCACCAATACCAGTAGTTGATTCGTTTTCACGTGCCCAGATTGACTTAATAAAAGCATCTTCGTCGTTAACGATATCAGTTGCTACTTCAAGGTCAGCCATTTCTTTAATGGCATCTTCTTTGTTCTTAGCCTTAAGCTCCATAATCATGGAGTCAGGGCTTAAAATATCCTTGATTCTCATATTTTTCCCCTCGTTTTTTATTAAGAAATTTGCTCAACTTTGATTTGTGGAAGAACAGCATCAATTTGGCTCTTAACTGCAATGTCCTTAGTAAAGGCAGTAGCGGCACCACAAGCCATTCCAATTCTGAAGCCTTCCTTAGGGTCTTGGGTCTTGTAGTAGGTACCAACGAAGCCGGCAATCATTGAATCACCTGCACCAACTGAGTTAACAGCAGTACCAACAGCACCCTTAGCATGGTAAACATGATCCTTGGTAAGAAGGAAACCACCTTCACCAGCCATAGAAACCATCACATTTTGAGCACCCTTATCTAAAAGCTTTTGTGCGTATTCAAGCATCACATCACTTGAATCAAAAGTTACGCCAAACAAGTCTGCTAATTCATGGTGGTTAGGCTTAATTACTAGTGGCTTATATGCCAAAGTATCAAGTAAAGCTTGTCCAGTAGTATCAACAACAAATTCTGCACCTGCTTCTTTAATAGTAGGAAGCAATGATTGATAGAAATCAGTTGGAAGGCTTGGAGTAAGAGAACCGCTCATTACTACAATGTCGCCCTTCTTTAAATCGTTTAAACGATCCTTAAAAGCAGTGATTTCTTGGTCGGTAATGTTAGGACCAGCCGCGTTAATTTCAGTTTCCTTTTCAGCGTGGATCTTAACATTCACACGAGTGTTATCTGAAATAGTAACGAAATCACTTTCAATTCTCTTTTGATTCAATTGACGAACCAATTCCTTACCAGTGAAGCCACCTACGAAGCCCCATGCCGTATTATCAACATTTAATTGGTTAAGGATTTGAGAAACGTTAATTCCCTTACCCCCTGCTAAAAATGAATCATTGTTAGTTCTGTTAACTTCTCCGCGGTTAACTTTTTCTAATTGAAGAACATAGTCAAGCGCTGGATTAACAGTTACTGTATAAATCATCCTATTTTGCCTCCTCTAATTCAATACCGACTGGTAATGACCGTTTTTGACCTGGTTTTAGTTGATCAGTTACCACAATCACGTCACTTGTATTGGCAAACACAGCAAAGTTACGCTCACCGATTTTACTATTATCGGTTAATACATAAGCGTGTCTTGCCTGTTTGATTTCGGCTGCCTTAACCGCAGCTTCCTCTGGATCAGGTGTAGTTAGATTGCCATTTTTTTTAATTCCATTAGCACCAACGAAGCTAGCTGAAAAATTCATTGCCTTAATCTGACTTAAGGCGGTCTGACCTATAACAGCATGCGTATCGTCCTTAACTTCACCGCCAATTAGAATTGTGTTAATTCCGTGATTTAAACTGCATAAAGCAGTCTCTACACCATTAGTAATAATCTTGACGTTAGCAACCTCTGCTAAAAATGGTACCATCTCATAAGTTGTTGTTCCTGCATCAATGAAGACATTGTCACCTGGACGAACAAAATTCTGCACTGCATATCTAGCAATAGTGATTTTTGCGTCATGATTCAAACTGAAGCGAACGTTTTGTGATACATCACGAGAAAAATGTTTAACTGATTGGGCACCGCCATGAACACGCTTAAGGATCCCATTTTTTTCCATCTGAATTAGATCTCGACGGATAGTTGATTCAGATGTTGCGGTTAAGTCACATAATTCACTTACGCGACATAACTCGTGTTGATTAACATAGTCTTCGATTAAGCTTTGGCGCTCCTGAGTCAGCATCATTTCTCACCTCGATAAATATTGTATTCGCTTTCTCCTCCAAAATCAATCATTTTTCTTCAAAAAGTGTCATTTTTATTTATTATCGTTCAATAAAATTCATTTATATGCAAAAAAGATGCCGTTTTTTGATTGAAACGACATCTTTTCTTCATCATTTTGAATTATTCTTAGTCATTTTACCCCATTTGACTAAGAATCAGCAAAGATGACTAAGAAAGAGAACCCAAGATCTATTAACCTTGCTAAAACAAAACACGCCGAATCATTATTGATTCAGCGCGTTTTACTATTAAATATATTTTGTCTAGCCTTTCAAGCTACGCTTAAAGTTTTGCCATGGGCCGACATCATCTGTTTGCAAAATCAAGTTTGGATAGATTTTTCTAATCCAGATAAATGACGCTACTGTAGCGGCTAAAGCAATTAAAGCAGAGATAGCTGCCTCTAAATTAGTTGCGTTACCCATAATTACTCTAGCTGGCATTACAAATGATGATAGAAACGGGATGTACGATAATACTTTAGTAAAAATCGTATCCCCACCTGATTGCATATTGACTGTGAACAAGAACCCGATCAACATCAATGTAGATAGTGGTCCCACCGCTTTGTTGGCATTCTCGCTTTTAGCAACCAAAGCGCCACAGAAAGCTGCAAAGATAATAAACAATACCAAGCCGATTATCGTAAACACCAATCCCCAAGAAGCCAGATTGCCAATTGCTTGATCAATCATCGGCTTATACTGTCCAAATAAATCGCTAAAGCCATCGATGTATGGGGCCGCGCAATAAACTGCCACAAAACCAACAACATAAATTAACACTTGGGTAATAATTTCACCAAAAATACCTAAAATTTTCCCAGTGAAATAATCGCCACCTGGCATACTCGAAAAGATTACTTCCATTATCTTGGTACCCTTCTCCGTAGCGATATCTTGTGCTGTTACTTGCGTATAAGTGATCACAAGCATGTACAAGATAATCAGCAAAGTCCAGAAGGAAATTTGCTTAACAGGATCATTGTCAAAGCTCTTCTTCTCAACATGCTTAACTTGTTGCTTAAATTGCGCCCGCGTAACTAAAGTCTGAGTCTGTTTTGTCGTTAGCTTGGCCTTACTTAAATTCAATTGTTGCTGGGCGGTGTTTAGGCTCGTTAGCAGCTCTGATTTTAGATCACTGTCCATTTTTTCATCACTATAGTAAGTTGCAGCTAATTGATTATTCTTTTGTTCAATTAAAACATAGCCATCGATATCTTCATCTTTATACGCCTTTTTAGCCTTAGCTTCAGTGCTATAGTTGTCAAAGTCTTCTGACTTTTTAATTGCTTGCTTTAAGGCAGAATTAGAAGTAACTACCCCGACATAGTTGTCATCACTACCGCCAGCTGATACCATTCCGATAACAAATGAAAAGAAGACGAGCAGAAACGGTGCTAAAATCATCAACAAATATGACCAAGTTTTCACTTCTCTACGGTAGGTTTCTTTAGCGACAAGCCAGATCTTATTCATGACGAGCACCTGCTTTCATCTTGAAAATTTCGTCTAAAGTTGGAGGTTCCTGGTCAAAAGTCTGGATATATTGACCGGCCGAAAGTTGGTTAAAAATATCCTTACCATATTTTTCGTCTGCAAGAATAAGCAGCTTCATTCCATTGTTTTGCAAAATTACATCTTTTACACCTGGCAAGGCTGATAATTCAGCAGCACTTTTGTCTGTCCTGACAAAAATTCGAGTTAAACCAAAGCTGTTCTTAATTTCATTTACTGGGCCATTCAAGACGATATGCCCATCATTGATCATTACGACGTCATCGCACAATTCTTCCACGTTACGCATATCATGATCAGAAAAAATGATTGTAGCGCCTTTTCTTTTTTCTTCCAAAATCAGCTGCTTCAGTAGATCGACATTAACAGGATCTAGTCCACTGAATGGTTCATCTAAAATAATCAATTTAGGTTGATGAATTAAAGTCGCAATCATCTGTACTTTTTGTTGGTTACCTTTAGACAAAGACTTAATCTTATCCATGGGGATCCCTTTAACAGCCAAACGTGATAACCAATCAGGTAATTCTTCTTTTACCTTTTTAGCCGGCATCCCTTTAAGGCTAGCTAAAAACACTACCTGATCTTCAATGGTTAACTTAGGCATCAAACTTCGCTCTTCAGGCAGATAGCCAATATTGTCATAATCTTTAGCGTTGAAAGAATGTCCATCAATACTAATCTGACCGTCATAATCAACGAATTTCAAAATACTATGAAAGATCGTCGACTTACCCGACCCATTTTTACCAACCAGTCCAAGAATACGCCCATCTGACACATTGAAGCTAACATCAAACAAAACCTGTGTTGACCCGAAGCTTTTATTTAGGTGTTCTATTTTTAACATAATTTTTCCTCAACTTTTCTATGTTATTGATCGAATATCTAAGAATAATTATCGCCAAAGAATGCAAGCACATCCAAAATATTCAGCAACAATTGACGCCAATATGCTTGCCAAAAATGAGGATATACCTTAGTAGATTTCCTAATAAATCTTAGTTGATAACCATCTGATGTTTTGTTCCGCATTACCTGGGGAATAGTAACTAACCAACATAGTGTAATTACTATAACAATTATCATAATTATAGAAATAACTGTATTTTTCATGGCATTCATTCCTTTTTAACTTCTGCTATGGGAATTATGTGGTACATATACTAATAATTGTCGCTATCATTTTCTGCTTTAAGCTTAAAATATCCGATACTTGTATAGCCTAACCAGATCAACAAGATAACAATAACGGTACATAATTTTCAAGTTGTACCATTACCAGTAATACTAAAAATTGCGACAATTAGTGCAATAACAGAGAAAATCACAGCACCAGTGAATTGTTTTTTAGCTTTTTCCAACATTATCTATCCCCTCGGCTTTTTATCTAATGGTTATTAGACCTAGAAGTACACCGTCAAAGAACTGCCATAAAGTATCGGTTGAAAAAATTGTTTTTACAATATCAACTGACCCCCAATTGGTTACTAAAGTAATCACTACACTAGCTGCAGCAACCACTACTCCTGTACCAATAACTTGAGGAGCAAGTTTCAACACTTTCTTCTGCCATGGAATCTTTGATGTGACCGTTTTATTAAGGACTAAACTTGCGGACATAATGCCACCAATCATTAGACCGAAAGCCAATCCAGCTCCCATCGACATAATAATTTGAAAAGGTTGAGGCGAACCAGCGGTCTTAACATACATCATCACAAGAGCTAATATTGGTCCAACAAGTGCTCCAATTCCCATACCTTCAATAATTCGTTTGTTTTCACGGGCAAATTTTTCGTTATTCATTGTTCTTACCTCAAGGAAATTTGTTTTTCATTTTTAATTAAACAAATCCGAAAACTTAGTCGGAATGTTGTTGTTCTTGGCGAAGTATTTTTTGAATGCATCCCTAAAGCTTAATTGATCTTTTTCTCTATTTTCAAGCAAATCATGAACAGCTAAGAATGCTGTAACGGCATAATTAACAGCTAAAACAATCAGTAAGCCGAGCACAATATAAATTAGGTACAGCATTTTTCTTTCCTCCAATTCAGCGATTATCTCCCAGGAAATAATCTTTTATCCTTTTAAATTAATCATATCCCCATCATTTATGTAAAAGGTAAAACCGTCCAATTCTGTCATTTTTCGGACTGATTTTGCATTTTATTCTTCATCTTTTTTATAAACTAATAAATCCCCTGGTTGACAATCCAAGACTTCACAGATCTTGCTCAACGTATCGAAGCGAACGCCATGCGCCTTTCCTGTCTTCAGAATCGACAAGTTAGCCGGCGTGATGCCAACCTTCTCTGCCAGCTCCTTCGAAGACATCTTTCGCTTCAAGAGCATAAAATCTAGTGTCACTTCAATCATCTATATCAACCTTTCTAGATAATCGAGTCTGCATCCTCCTGAACCTTCATTCCATATTTAAATACCAAGTAGACTACGTATAGTACTGCTAGGAAAAGCAATCCAGTTGTCACACCGCTTGGATAAAGTACATTATTCGCATATTTAATGAACCAAGCGCGGTGAGTCATGAGCATAATGAAATCTACTATTGAAATGATGGTATATCCAGCAACTGAAATTAATAACTTCTTGAGTAAATTCAAATTACTATCAGCAAAGTAAACTTCTTGCTTGATATTCTTAACAATTAATCTGGCATATCGACAGATTAAAAAGGCCGCAATGCTCATAAGGATCATTAAGAGCAACGTAACTATTAATACTTCAACATATCTATTAACTGATACGCCTTTTACATACATACTACTTTCAAAACCAGCACGAAAATCCGGATTATGTATGCCAAATAATATAGCACCGCCCATAGCGATCCACATAATTATTCCTATTACACAAAATATTTGGTAAATCCAAGCCAAAACTGTCAACAAATTCAAAATAAACTTTTTCATTATTCTATCCTCTCAAAATCTGGATGATTCTGCATATAGCACTGCCAATTACACCCGTTACTCCAATTACTAATAATGTAATTCTAAGAACACTCCACGTTCCGCCAAAGTTAGCAAACACTAAGATTGTCATTATTATCAGCATTCCAACAATTGAGCCTATCTGTCTTTTCTGGAAGCATATCTATCCCTCTCTTCCATGAAACTATCTATCTATCTCTTTCTTATTCCTTTTTATAATTATTGTACTACGATAATTTATAATTGCAATACAGAAATAAAATATTTTTTTAGGATAATAAAAAATACCAGGTCAGTCATTAAACCAACTTGGTATTATGTTTTATCTTCCAAGCTACTGCTTTTTACTTTTCTTCTTATAGTAAGAGTTCATGAAAATATTCATAAAGATAACAAAGGCTACACTTTCAACTATATTCCAAAATACTGTTCCAAAGCTTAATGTTTTGTACTGAAAATAGTCCCATACCAATCCTATTAACAGGGCCAAAATACCAGCGATGATACTTCTGTTTCTAACTTGGCGCTCGGTTAAAATTTTATTTTTCATAATTTTTACCCCATTATTATCATATCGAAAAATAGGAAATCTATTAACCGAATTTTCTATTTTTTAATATTATCTATGTTTATGTTTTTTATGTCTATTTTGTTTGGCGAAATCTTTAACAGCGCCTTCTACACATCCTTTTATCATACCACTTCCGCTAGGGAGCGCGTCAATGAAACCCGATAAACATGATCCACCTACACCAAGCCAGTTAGTGCCACCACTTACTTTTTCTAATTCTTTATAATTCCTGAATTGTCAAATTAAGTGCAACAGTTAGGCTATGAAGGAACGTATTGCTTGAAGAGTTCCTCTGCTGTGTGATATTGGAGGATTCGACGATGTTTGCGGTTAATGGCATCAGTTGCCTGTTGAACATAAGCAGCTGACTTATCTTTCATGCTTTTGCCCTTAGGGAAGAATTGACGCAAAAGTCCATTGCAGTTCTCATTTGTGCCTCTTTCCCAAGGAGAATATGGATTAGCAAAGTAGATCTGACATCCTTTGATTTTGGTCATATCCACAAACTCAGAACCATTGTCAAACGTAATTGATTTAAACCAATTAGGATGTCTGTCAATCTCCTTTTGAAGCAGTCTTTGACAAGTACTGGCCCGATAGTCAGGAATTTTGATAACAACCTCAAAACGAGTGGTTCTTTCAGTCAGCGTCATTAAGGCAGGTTGATTTTTACGTCTGACGCTTTTAACCAAATCGCCTTCCCAGTGCAGGGGAACTTTTCTGTTTTCAACTTCTTTAGGCCGCTGTTCAATCGAATTGCCAAGATTCTTTTTATGCGGAGCATGGCCACCATGACTATGATGGCGTTTGTTTCTGCGTCTTTTAAGCTTCATTGGCAGGTCGATATTGCTTATATCCAGCAATCCTTGATCAATATAACGATAGACAGTGGGCGTGCTAGGACATGGATAATTTGGCATAATCCTGTGAAATTCACCAACGAATTCATCAATGCTGGTGGCATCAAATTTGGCTTTAAAGCGTCTGCTTAGCATTCTGAAAAAGACGGCATAGTGTTGCAGTGGATTACGCTTATAGCAGTTTCTGCGGCGCTTTTCATGATAAATTTGTGCAGTATCAGCGTAATAGTGCTCATACAAGACATAGCTGCTGTCTCTTTGCAGGACACTGCCTCGTCTAATTTCACGGCTGATAGTTGATTTATGACAGCCTACTTCTTGAGCGATAGCAGTGCAGGAGGTTATGCCAGAATCAAGCAGAGCTTGAATTTGTCCACGTTGTTCGCTGTTCAATTGATGATAATGCTTGGAAATGCTAGAATTTGAGTTGGTCATGAAGATCTTCCTTTCTTGATTTTTGGTCACTTCAAGTTTAGGTCTTCATGGCCTTTTTGTTTAACACTTAGTGTTGCACTTCAATTTTAAATCCGGGATTTTTTTAATTTTAATAAATCTGAAATATTTCAAAACAACTATATATTTATCTACGTTATTAAGGCCATAGTAATATAAAAGCATATGTAACAACATCAATTATATTTAATAGAAAAGCTGTCGTAAAAGATTCAACTCTCACTGTTTCTGTGCATAATTTCCTTTTATTATCTTCTATCTTCATAACGTGATGTCTGTATGTATATTGACCATTACTTTTATTTTTTATTGTTTTTACCAATGCAATTAATACGATAGAAATGATTAAAGTTACAGCAATTAATATTATAGCATTCATTTTTTAATATACCTTTTGAGGCTGTGGACCTAAACCACAATAAAGAACACTCGCTTTAGCTAGACCCCAAGCTGCACCAAATGCACTGCCTCTCATCAACCCTATTCCGAATCCAGTTGTTAATCCTGATAAACACTTCATTCCTTTACTTGGATGGAACCCTTTACTATGTGTTCCACCAACTACAGTAGTCAATTCTTCTTCATTCAAAACTTCAACTTTACTCATTTTTATTACCTCCTATAATGAGTAATCAAGAGAAATTCATCTCTTATTTCTTTCTACATTATTACAGTACCATGAATGAATTCATTTTTGAGATACATGACTGATTTAACGTTTTCTCAGACCAATTTTGCATTTGCATCCCCAATTCAGCACTTTTTCAACTATCTCTTTTTGAGACGCTAAGACTTTTACATGTGAAATCTAACAAATACCGAATCGTCATTTTTTAGACTCATTCGGTATTTGATATATTACTTAATCCAAGCAATTATAGCTTGAGAAAAATAACTGATGCCTAATCCCAAGATAAGGATACTAAAGATAAAGCCACTGCCAATTCCCATTAATATAAAACCATTATCCGTACCCTTTTTTTGAATATTATGTAACCAATGTTTAGCTGAAATAAAAGTCCAGATACCTCCAATTATCAATAGAATTCCTACTATTAGGAAAATAATTGTCTTCATGATTTTGCCTCACATACCTTATAAAATAATTCTCTTTCAGGCTTCAGATCCTCATTATAGCTTGGATCGTCAATGCTTAGCAACAAAGCCCTAGCTTCTTTATAATTTTCCGTCTTAACTAAGAGCTTTACCATCTTACCGTCAATTAAGTTTTCTGTTCCTTGGCTTTGTTCATCAACTATACTCATTTTTTCTTTATACTTATTTAAACTATCAATCACAGTTACAAGTAATTCTTTATTCATTAATTGCGTTTTTGCCATGATTACAGTCATGTATAATGTAAGAAAATTAGCATTATATGGAAAAAGCTTCATCCCTATTTTAGCGATTTTAAGTGCTTCAGCTAAATTTCCGTTACCCATCATTAATAAAGCATATCTAGATAATAAGCTATGCAAATATTTTCCTTTTCTTATATTTGATAGTTGCAATGGCTTATTACTATCTTTCAAAATAACGGATTTAAGTAATATTTTATATTTATTAGGGCTAATTAAATTATCCTCAATATAATCAGGAGAGATCATAGCAATCCATCTGGGATTAGTAGGTTCAGCATCAATATTTTTTAACAATAATTTGCAATATCGTTCTAGTTTGTTGAATTTTAAAATTTCCGATAATTCAACTCCCTTATTTACTAATTCAATATTAGTATCTATAATCTTAACCTTGGAGTGGGTGGAAATTAATTCTTCATGAACAAAACCATGATACTTCAACTTATTTGAAAGTTTAAAAAGATTTCTTTTTCTTATAAAAGCTTTTTGACCTATATTTCTAACCTTAGTAGTACAAATTATGTCTGAATCGAAATATTTCATTTCCAGTTGTTTTAGAAATGCATGTAACTCTTGGTTTTTAATCTCATTAACTAATTGTTCATCTGCATCTACAATCCAAACCCATGAATTAGACACATATTTCAAACATAAATTGCACATATAACCATAATTTTCTACCCAACTAACACTATACAATTCAACATCAGGAAAATGACTTTTTATCACTTTTATTGTATTATCTGTTGAACCAGTATCAATAACTACGAGACTGTAAAATAGTTTGTGTAAGGATGAATGATTCCTTAAATTTATTTCTTTAAACATTAGAAAAAGGAGTTCCTTTCTCGTATGATTGGTTTGAACAAAAAAACACATACAGAAAGAAGAACTCCTTCATGAATGATTTTACCAAAGATTTTGCTCAAGCTCTATTCAATCCAGACAAAATAAATGATTTATTGCGCAAAGAGCTACAACAGGCTGTTAATAACTTGCTAGAAGCTGAATTGACTGCCTTTCTGGGCTATGATCCCTATGCCAGAAATGGCTGGAATACTGGCAACTCTAGAAATGGTGCTTATTTCCGCAAAGTTGATACGCAATTTGGCCAGATCGAAATTCAGGTTTCCAGAGACAGGAACGGTGAATTTCATCAGCACACGCTGCCTGGCTACAAGCAGCACTCGGATATCTTGGAAAGCATGATTATCAAGCTTTATTCCAAGGGCGTGACCACCAGGGAAATAGCCGATCTAATTGAAAAAATGTATGGCAGCCATTACAGTCCAGCTCAAGTATCAAGTATTTCCAAGCAGATGATTCCAAAGGTTGAGGCTTACCACAAACGCAAGCTAAGC
>OLPZ01000083.1_pt1 | contig 75787 bp, 72 predicted proteins | sample 1672711 | NCBI WGS metagenome assembly OLPZ01 (sample SAMEA3136716, study PRJEB25190) | human gut metagenome
ATAACGGTCCTAAGGTAGCGAAATTCCTTGTCGGGTAAGTTCCGACCTGCACGAAAGGTGTAATGATTTGGGCACTGTCTCAACGAGAGACTCGGTGAAATTATAATACCCGTGAAGATGCGGGTTACCCGCGACAGGACGGAAAGACCCCATGGAGCTTCACTGTAGCTTGATATTGAGTATCTTTTAAACATGTACAGGATAGGTAGGAGCCAGAGAAGATAGGACGCTAGTCTTATTGGAGGCAATGTTGGGATACTACCCTTGTTTGAAGGATGCTCTAACCTCGACCTGTAAGCCAGGCCAGGGACAGTGTCAGGTGGGCAGTTTGACTGGGGCGGTCGCCTCCTAAAGTGTAACGGAGGCGCTCAAAGGTTCCCTCAGAATGGTTGGAAATCATTCGCAGAGTGTAAAGGTATAAGGGAGCTTGACTGCGAGAGCTACAACTCGAGCAGGGACGAAAGTCGGGCTTAGTGATCCGGTGGTTCCGCATGGAAGGGCCATCGCTCAACGGATAAAAGCTACCCTGGGGATAACAGGCTTATCTCCCCCAAGAGTTCACATCGACGGGGAGGTTTGGCACCTCGATGTCGGCTCGTCGCATCCTGGGGCTGAAGTCGGTCCCAAGGGTTGGGCTGTTCGCCCATTAAAGCGGCACGCGAGCTGGGTTCAGAACGTCGTGAGACAGTTCGGTCCCTATCCGTCGTGGGCGTAGGAAATTTGAGAGGAGCTGTCCTTAGTACGAGAGGACCGGGATGGACGCACCGCTGGTGTACCAGTTGTTCCGCCAGGAGCATCGCTGGGTAGCTATGTGCGGAAGGGATAAGCGCTGAAAGCATCTAAGTGCGAAGCCCCCCTCAAGATGAGATTTCCTTTGCGTAAGCAGTAAGACACCTCAGAGACGATGAGGTAGATAGGCTGGGAGTGGAAGTCCTGTGAAGGATGGAGCGGACCAGTACTAATCAGTCGAGGACTTGACCAAAGCGAAGCAAACTGGAAGGTTTTTTGCGAGAAGGATTATGTTTAGTTTTGAGTGTAAAAGCTCAAAAGAGTACGGTGGCGAAAGCAAGAAGGATACACCTGTTCCCATGCCGAACACAGAAGTTAAGCTTCTTAACGCCGAAAGTAGTTGGTGGGCAACTGCCTGCGAGGAAAGGAAGCTGCCGTGCTCTTTTTTAATATTCCGGCTTAGCTCAGTTGGTAGAGCGCTTGACTGTTAATCAAGATGTCGTCAGTTCGAGTCTGACAGCCGGAGTAAAGGTAAGAAGGAAGCGGAAGGCTTCCTTTTTTTGTGCTTTTTGGGTATGTTAAAAGGTTAATTAGGCTACTATTATTGGATATTCATTTATCATTTAAAATTGATCTGGGTGCCGTTAATCGGATTAATAGACTATGTAATTAGGTTATATTACCGATTATTGCCACAGAATAAAAAATCTTCAAATTATAAGAATATCGGTATTATATCAGTTTACAAAGTAATATTTATAATGTTTGTATGTGTTAAACGCAATCAATTATATGATTATAATGTAATCATCAGTAATTAAAGACTGTAGTTGAATCAAATAATTAACTCAGCGTATAAAATGCTGAGTTAGACAAAAAAACAACGAGCAATTCTCTCGTTGTTTTATGGATTCATTTTGATCAAATTTTTAGTTTATCTTTAGTTGTAAATACCAACTTGATTAATGTGGGCCAATTCCAGAACTGGAGATTGAGCGAGGTCCAAACTAACATCACAGCCAGCATGGATACCATTATTTTCGCCATTAAGCCAGTGGGTATTATTAGTTACGTCATAGACAGTACCATTAAATGCAATATAAGCTGGACGTCCATTTTTACCATTGTAATTTGATAGAGTTTCTTTAGTAAATTTTCTCATATAAGAAGCTCCTTTCTAATAAGATCTTGATATATTAATGGTAACACTGTGTCACCTTATAGCAAGAGATACGAAGGAGTCTTATGCCTTTCTTATGAAAGATGACCACGCCACCCAGCAATATCCCAATCTAGAAAGTCATAATTAAGCTTTTTACCATAAATTTTCTCGTAGGCAGCAACTTTTTGTCGGTAGTCGAGTTCCATCATCTTATGAGCGTTTTCGTTGGCGTTTAGAGAAACGTCAGGGAAGATTGGTGGTAAAACATGGACAATATATTTGGTCTCATAAAAATTAGGATCTTTCCTTTCGATTTTAGGTAGATCCTTAATCTCGACAAAAGTGGAGACTACCGGTACATTTTGTTTAGCCGCAAAATAATAGGCACCACGTTGTAATTTGCGAGGCTTGCGATAATTCCACCACATCTCCTGTTCTGGATAAATTAAAACCCAATTATTTTTAGCTAAAGCTGCACTGAGGTGCTTGGGAAATTCATTTCCAATATAGCTAGGACTCTGAACTAGTGGAATAGTGCCAACATAATTCATTAAATAGCGGAAAAATCCCGGTAGCATTAGGTTAGTATCTTCAATTACAATTGAAAGCTGATGGTGCATCTTGTTAGCGAGCAGCGTCATTGGTAAAGAATCAACCTGATTGTAGTGGTTAGAAGTTAAAATTGCGCCACCAATAGGTAAATTATTTAGGTTCTCTAAACCTACAAATTCAGTTGATCCAGCTAATGCTCTGGATAAAGTACCAAATAAGAGATGTCCAATACGATTATTAAGCTTACTTGAAAAAGTGTTACGCTTATTCCAATAATCATTGACCAATTTAAGGCGCTGATCTAGGGACATTTGGGGATCGCCGATTTCTACTTTTGCTGTGAAGTTGCGTTCATTAGCAGCTTTTTTTATATTTTTAATCACTGCCTCACGATTATCGCCAAAAATCATAGTGTTACTGCCTCTCGTTTCTTAACTTTTGCCCAATTATTAGGATCTTGCTCAGTTTTGTCTTCCTTAGCAAGCATATGATCCAATTTTTCGCGGTCTGCTGCACGCTCGTCATCAGTATAATTATTGAGTTCGTTCTTTAATTCATCGAAAAACTGCGTTTGTTTGGCACTATCCCAGAAGTACTGTGCATATTGGACATTAGCAAAATGCCATGGCATAAAGAAAAGATTATAGTGAATCAGACCAGGATTAGTTAAAGGTTCAGTGTTTTCATTTGGCATAGCATCCCAGCGAGGATTTAAGTGCAAAATTCTGCCTTCCCCGATTTCATTTAAATAGTCTTGATCAGGAGCAATACAATCAAAATGATACTTTTCTAAAAGTGTCATAAAATGTTCAGCGCGAAAGGCCCTAGCATTCATGACGAGCATGCCAGAGTTAATGTATTTCTTGGGGTCAAGTGCCAGGACATTTTTGATGTATTTTATCATCTTGTCTACATATTGAATTGAGGAGTCGGTGCAAGCAGCAAATAAATTATCACCCAATTCGGTGCTGTATAGCTCAGCAAGATCGTCGTTTACAATTGTGTCGCTATCAATATAGATCACCTTATCATATTCGGGAAAAAGTTCTGGAATAAAGAGGCGATAAAAAATCGACATGGTAAAAAAGTCAGCGCGAAGAAAGTTTTCCTTACGATTTTGAATAGGTTGTACAAGTTGATCATCAATATGGAAAAACTTCACATGAACGTTTGAATTGCTAAGATCAGACAAAGCTTTTTGATGCTTTGATGAGAGATCTTGATTTAAAAAGTAAACAGTATAATCCTTATTTGGATCTGTATGTTTGACTAAAGAATTAAGAGAAACAGCAGCGTATTTGGTAAAGTCATCGCTGATACTGTAAAAAATAGGAATTGTCATAAAATTACCTTTCTTAGATTTTAACTGATTCCGTTTGTTTAACCTTAGCCCAAGTATTTGGCTCTTTGACAATCATGTCAACTTTTTTAGCCATCCATTCTAGGTCAGCTCGGGCCTTTTGACGGTCTTCATCAGTAAAGTTGTCTAATTGCTGCTTTAGTTCATCGTAATACGGCGTAGTTTTAGCAACATCCCAGAAATAATGACCATATTGAACATCAGCAAAATGCCATGGTTTGAAGAAAAGATTGTAGTGCACGATCTTAGGATCTTGAATTTCAGGAATGCTTTCGTTTGGCATAGCATCCCATTCTTTAGGTAGGTGATAAATCTTATCTTCGCAAATTTCATTCATGTAGGCTTGATCAGGGTCAACGTTATCGAAATGATATTTATTCATTAAGTAGTAGAATTTATCAACAAACTTTTTGTCTCTAAAGGCCTTCATATTAAACAGAATTACACCATTATTGATGTATTTTTCTGCAGGCAAAATTCCCTGACATTCTTTAATGTACTTTTGTAAAAGTGGCATGTAACGAATTGATAAGTCGGGACATGAAGCAAACATGTTGTCGGCGATATCAATTTCGTACATTTTAGCAATATCAGTACAGATAATAGTATCTGCATCAAGATAAACTGCCTTGTCATATTGAGGGAACAATTCTGGAATGAATAGCCGGTAGAAAATTGACATAGTAAAGAATTGAGCACGCAAGTAGTTTTCCTTAGTATTGTGAATTGGCTTAACCATGTCATCGTCAATATGAAAGATTTGAACATGAATATTATCAGTTGAAAGATCTTCTAAGCTCTTTTTGTGCTCATCAGATATCTGTTGGACTAAAAGGGTAATCGTATAGTCCTTCTTGGGGTCAGTATGGTCAATTAATGATTTAATTGAAACATATGCATATGGCGTATAATTATCGCTAATTGTGTAAAAAACAGGAATGGTTTTCAAAATAAGATCCTCCTAAATTATTTTTTTAAATTATTTCGTAATTTGAGATATTCGTTAAGCAAATCATCATATTCATGTAAATGAAGTACACTGTGTACGCGATCAACATCCCATGGCTTAACTGTTTGAGTATGGAAATAAGGCCAAAACCTAAAGCTAGTAGTGAAATGTTGAATTTTGGTGTTTTTTTGCAAATGATATTGCTCATTATAACGGCGTGGTGCTACTCGCTTGGCTACAGCTAGCTTGTTTATTGCTGATTGGTCGGGCAAAAACATTTGCTTAACCTGCATCATATGCCGCACCTCGGCAAAGAGACCAGTTTGTTTAATTTTCTTCATATTCAGCAACAAAACGCCAGAATTAAGATAATCAAATGCGCGCTTGGTCTTAAGATTGTGGAAGAAGAAGCGACCCCAATAATCAAGTACGCCCACTAATTCGATTCCGTTAATATCCTCATTGTAAAAAGTTGTAATATCACCGCGAATGACAATGTCATCGTCTAAATAAAGAATGCGATCAGGAATCTGTGGCAATTGGTCTGCAAATAAACGCAACATGGCATATGGCGTGAAGCGAGTATTCATGTTAGCGGTTGGCGGTTCCTGTTCAAATAACTTGGTGCAGTCAATTAATTCAACTGTACTGTTAGGATTGGCTTTTTTTACTAAAGAACGTAAAAAATCAGCCGCATGTTGTGAGAAAGGGTGATATTTACGTTCATCACTGTGTGCCTCCATCGTTAAAATATAAAGATGCAATTCTTGAGCACCAGAATTTTTGATTAAAGATAAGGTGGAAATCAAAACGCCATCTTGAGCATTTTCATCTCCACAAAAAAGAATATTCATGATAAACTCCTATTTTTTATTTCTTTTGAATATATTGACAATATTCATAATCGCTATTTTTTGCACGCTGCTTCATTACCTGCCAAATTTCATCGTGAAGCTTATTTTGAGCTTCCTTACGGCTTAAATTTGTATCCGGGTAAAAGGGCCCATCAATGTAAATAACGGCACTAGGTCGCTTGCTAAGCCACTTTTTATGGTAGGTTTTGGTCATGACGAAACTAGGCGCATTTAATTTAACTGGAAAGTGCATGCTTGTTGCATCGAACGGGCGAATCTTCGTGTAATAGGGCCAGACATGAGCTTCAGGGTAGATGAGAATCTCGCCCTTTTTATCCTTAATCACAGTTTGAATGGCTTTAATTAGTTTGAGCGATTGCTTCATATTTTTGCCAACAGGCAGACCGCCGTAGCGTACAAGATATTTGCCAATGAAGGGGATGCCCCAGTTAGCTTGATTAGCAATAGCATAAAAATTTTTGATTGGAAAAATTGTGAGCGAGGTAAAGACATCCCCCATGGGTCTAGTATGGTTGCCATAAATAAAATAGCCCCCATTGACTTGCTTAAGTTTTTCTTGACCAACGACTTTTACATGATCGAAGAAGCGGAAAACCACCCAACCAAAAGCGCATGCTAAGTGACGAGCGGTAGTGGACCAGATTCTAGCTCCAAGAGAATTAGGTAGAATAACGTAATTATCGGGTAGACTGAAATTTTGATCGTGACTATCGACTACATCATCGGTTGTTTTTTGGTAATAATAAATCCGTTTCATCTTGCCCTCCATGATACTTATGTATCCTATGATACCATGGAAAAAAGCCTAATTCCTAAGACGAGAGGAATGCTGAAAGAAAATAAAAAAGATTCGTAATTTCATGATCGAAAAATACGAATCTTCTGTAAAATAGCATAAAAAAAGCACCGCCTTCTTGCAGTGCATCTTTCATATTATGGGTGGCCAGGGGATCGAACCCTGGACCCACGGATTAAGAGTCCGTTGCTCTGCCAGCTGAGCTAGCCACCCATATTTGTTCATCAGCTCCCGCCGACATTTAAATATATTACCAGTAGTTTTATAATTTGACAAGCTTTTTTTGAAAAAAGTTGAAAAATAATTTGAAGCTAGCAAAAAGCGCCCATAATGGCCGCTTTTTTACTAAAGTTTATCTTGAATATGATAGGCTGTGCCTTGCTGATCCTGCTTCATGTGATCTGCATAGTAAACAGCATAGACACCGCTTTGATCATTTTTGGCAATCACAATTTGGCGCCCTGTTGGACGTTCTGCCTTAATGATTTGAGCACTGCGGCGTGCTTCTTTAAAGTCGTGTGAAGATGCGATGGCATCCCCTGGATTAAAAAATACAGCTTCGTTCATTGTAAAGCCCCCTCGTACAAATTCTAATTTTATTTTACCAAGAAAGCCCTTTCTAAATCCAATTTAAGAAACAAAAAAAGAGATAAGATCAACATCTTATCTCTTACGAAAAATATTATGGGTGGCCAGGGGATCGAACCCTGGACCCACGGATTAAGAGTCCGTTGCTCTGCCAGCTGAGCTAGCCACCCATGTCGTTGAATCAATCAACAGATATTATTATGCTATTGTTGATAAGAAAATGCAAGCTTTTTTTGAAAAAAAACAAAAATTTTTGGCTAATGTTACAAAATTCAGTATAATGTAAGGGCAAAGGAGGCATTCCCGATGCCAAAGAAGATTCTCGTCGTCGACGATGAAAAGCCGATTTCTGATATTATCAAATTTAATTTAACTAAGGAAGGCTTTGATGTCGACACCGCCTATGATGGCGAAGAAGCTGTTAAAAAAGTTGACGAATACGACCCGGATCTAATGATTCTGGATTTGATGTTGCCCAAAAAAGATGGGTTGGAAGTTGCGCGTGAAGTTCGTCAAACGCATGACATGCCAATCATCATGGTAACTGCTAAAGATACTGAAATTGATAAAGTCTTAGGACTGGAAATGGGTGCAGATGACTACGTAACCAAGCCGTTTTCTAACCGGGAATTAGTTGCCCGTGTGAAGGCTAACCTGCGTCGTCGTGATATTGTTAAAAAAGCAGAAGCTGCCAGCCAAGAAGAGACCGATAAGAATATTAAGATCGGTAACTTGGTCATTATGCCAGATGCCTATATTGTAGAAAAAAATGGTAAGAAGATTGAACTTACTCACCGTGAATTTGAACTTCTTTACTATTTAGCTCAACATATGGGACAAGTTATGACTCGTGAACACCTGCTTCAGACTGTTTGGGGTTATGACTACTTCGGTGATGTGCGGACTGTAGACGTAACGGTGCACCGTTTAAGAGAAAAGATTGAAGATAATCCAATCCAACCTCAAATTTTAGTTACCCGTCGTGGTGTTGGCTATTATGTAAAACAGCCGAGTGAAGAATAATAAAGAAAGCCACAGAACTGTTATGGTAGTGGCTTTCTTTTTTATATTTTTTAGATATTGAATGAGTAGAATGAAAAAATTCAAAGCAAGATTAAATAGTACATTTAATTCTATTAATACTAAAATTGCAATTGTGTTCATGCTGATGCTACTGGCAACAATTGAAGTTATTGGAGCTTATTTTACCCGTCAATTAGAGCAAAATAGCATTGAAAATTTCCAATCATCAATCCAGATTCAGACTATCGTCAGCAATCAGTTAGCTAATCAGTTGACCAGTGATAATAAAAATACTAATGATCGCTTGAATCAAATTGTTAATGACTACAATAATGATGCAATTAGTGAAATTATTGTTGTCGATAATAAGGATACGATTCGTGCCGTTTCTAACTTAAATGATAAAAGTAAGATCGGTCAACGGATTAACAATACTGATGTGAAGCAGGTTATTTCAACTGGACATCAAATTAATAAAGTGGTCGATGATCATGGCAATTACATGATTCAAATATCGCCGTTGACTAGTGGCAATGGCTCTAACAATACTGTTGGTGCTGTCTATGTTAAAGCTAGTATGCAAGATGTCTTTAACAATTTGCGCCAAATTTCATTGACTTTCTTGATTGCGTCATTGATCGCGGCTTTATTAGGTGCATTTTTGTCATTGGTTATTTCCCGGGCAATTACGCAACCGATCGAAGAAATGCAGAAACAAGCATTGCATATTGCTGATGGTGATTATTCAAGTCAGGTAAAAATTTATTCCAATGATGAACTAGGGCAATTAGCTAAAGCATTTAATACCCTGTCCGTACGAATTGAACGCTCACAAGAAGAGTCTGATAGTGAACGGCGGCGACTAGATAGTGTTCTGTCACACATGAGCGATGGAGTTCTAGCCACTGATCGTCATGGTAACGTCAGTGTGGTTAATCATATGGCACTAAACTTTTTAAATAAAAAAGAAGACGAGGTTATCAATAAGCCGATTGCTGAAGTACTGGGACTAGAAGATACTTCGTCACAAGATTTGATTTCTAGTCAAAAAGAGATCGTTATTACCCTTGATCCAGGTACGCGGGATGAAATTATTTTGCATGCTAGTTTTTCTTTGATTAAGCGGGTAACTGGCTTTGTATCAGGGTCAGTTTGTGTATTACACGATGTAACTGAGCAACAAAAGAATGAAGATTCACAAAGACAATTTGTTTCTAATGTCTCACACGAATTGAGAACACCTTTAACAAGTTTGCAGGCTTATATTGAAGCTCTTAATGAGGGTGCTTGGAAGAATCCAGAGATTGCTCCTAAGTTTTTGGAAGTTACTCAACAAGAAACTAGTCGGATGATTAGAATGATCAATGACTTGTTGAGTTTGTCTAGAATGGACCGTGGCGTTTCAAAAATGGATCTAGAATTTGTTAACTTAAACGATTTTGTTAACCATATTCTTAACCGTTTCGATATGATTGTTAAAACAGATAAAAATAAAGAAAAGAAGAAATACACAATTAAGCGTGAATTAGGCAGTCAAGCCTTATGGGTGGAAATCGATACCGATAAGATGATGCAGGTAATTGATAACATTATGAACAATGCAATTAAGTATTCACCTGATGGCGGTGTAATTACTGTTAGAATGACCCAAAACCAAAATCATGTTATCTTAAGTATTTTTGACCAGGGCTTGGGTATTCCAAGAAAAGATCTGGGTAAAATCTTTGACCGCTTTTACCGAGTTGATAAGGCACGTTCCCGGGCCCAAGGTGGTACCGGCTTGGGCTTGGCCATTGCTAAAGAAATTGTGGAAGCTCACCATGGTAAAATTTGGGCTGACAGTAGCGAAGGCAAGGGGTCTACTTTCTATATTTCCTTGCCATATGAACCGATGACAGAGGAGGATGATTGGGATGAAGTTTAAATTCAAATTCGGTGAATTTTTCTTAGGCTTAGCTACACTGATCGTCATTGTCCTCTCAATTGTGCTTTGGATCTTTATTATGACTAGTGATCAGCGCTTTAGTAATATTGGTCAGCAAAATCAAAATAATATCACTAAAGAGCAAACGCGTAGTCACAATTTTAAGTCATTATATGATTTATATATTCCAACTACTTCATATGGTTTTGCTAATGGAAATTTGTGTCAGCTATATGATTCAAAAAATAATTTGACTTTAGAATTTACCAAAGAGATAAAAAAAGCCAAGGCCACTAATAAAATTAAGAAAATAGTTGATACTAGAACTAAATATGAAGAGTATTTAAACAATCCCAACTATGTGCAGTTGGTTTATCCAGATGAAATTACTTTCTCCTTATTTAACCAGTTGAATAATGCCGCAAATGATAACCGCGAGTTTAACCGCTTCTTTATCTCGCAGTCAAATCACTGGATTTATTTGGGAAATGATCAGACTAATGAAATTTATCAAGTAAAAATTGCTGGCGCAAATTTTGATAAACTACGTAAATATGCACGTAATGCTAAGAGCAAGTATCCAGTTAGATTAGTTCGTTTAAAGGAAGGCTATTCACCGTTTTACATCAAGACAATGAATGCTAAAGTTTATAGTTACTTGACTAATCATCAATCGTATTCTTACTTTGTTTCGCGTTTATTAGGTACATCTGGCGTTACTAGTAAGACTAATAAGAATGGTCAAACGGTATATTCTTTGAACTACTATACTCGCTTAAGAGTGCCAGATTCTAATTCAGGTGAGCATAATTATCTTTATACTCATTATGAAAAAAATAAGATCCCCAATACTACTAACCGCTTATTAGATAGCGTTTATTATGTTCACCAATTGGGTTTAACCGAGCAAGATTTACGCTTCTTTGATGCAGATGGTGCTAATGTTAGTTATCTAAACTATATTGAAGGGATTCCTGTTTTCTTAAATAAGCATGATTTGCAAGTCAAGACGACCTTTTCAACAGATTCGATTAATGTGGCCTTTAATAGTGTAAACTTCCAAATTCCAATTCCGTTTGATGGTCAAACTAAGCGGTTAAAACCAACCCAAGATGTTGTTGATGAATTAGTCAATCACGGCCTAAAGCAGGAAGATATTCAACGAATTATCGTTGGTTTTGCTGAAGAAAAGGATTCAAGTCACCATAGTTTGATTAACTTGATCCCAACGTACTATATCAAAGCCTACGATGAATGGAAGAGCCTAGGTGAATGGGAAAAGCAAGACGTATCTACCTACCGTGAAGCTGATCAGTTAACTGTTAACGAAGGGGGAAAATAGAAATGGACCATAAACGAATCGAATGGCTATTTTTCGTTGTTTTCTTTTTAATTGATATTTATCTTGGAATCGAAATTCTCCGTTCTCCCGTTAATTTAAGTAACGCTGATACCACTACTCGCAGCGTTGCTAGCATCCGCAATGAAATGAAGTCAGACAATATTGATTTGCCCGATAAGATTTCGGATGCACCAGATTCTGGTTATTATTTAGCTACCAAGAATCGTGACTACCTTTCTGGCAAAGTTAGCTCGCTGACTAATGTAAATGCCCGCTATTCTAAAAGCGATAATGTGCTTTATGGTGAACCAAGACAAGCAGTCCTTTTGAGTAAAAAACCTAAGGAAGCTTTAGAACAAATTGAAGATTTTAAGAATGATTCGAAAAATATTCCTTATGGTAAAGAATTCAAGTATGAACCTGATATGTCGAGTGAAGACAATTATGTTTTTGTGCAAAACTCAGATTATGGTGAAATTTATGCTAACTCGGCCCAATTGAATATCAATGTAAAAGATAATCAGATTATTAATTTTACTGAAACATATATGGGGCAAGCTAGTCCAGTGCGTGAATTACAGTCAACCATCAGTGCTTGGCGTGCTGTGCGTGCGATGTACACTGATCGTGAGTTGACTAATAATTCGCGCGTAACGCAGGTAAAATTAGGTTACTCCAAACTGACAGAAGTACGTGGCAGCACAATCTTGTTGCCAACTTGGCTAGTTTGGGTAGAAAATAAGACAACTAAAAATATCACGATGAAACGTGTTAATGCATATACGGCACAGATGCTACAATCGAGTACCTATAATGTAGAAAAGTAGAAGGGACAAAAATTGAAGGTTTCCGTTTTAGCAAGCGGCTCGACCGGCAATACCAGTTTAATCGTTACAGGCCAGCATAAAATCCTGATGGATGCTGGCATTTCTGGTAAGAAAACTAAAGATTTGCTAGCCGAAGTTGGAGTTGATATTAACGAGATTGATATGGCCTTTTTAAGTCATGATCATACCGATCATAGTGGCGGACTCGGCGTGTTGATGCGCCGTTATCCTAAGATAGATGCTTTTGCCAATAGTGGGACTTGGCAGTATTTATTGGATACGCAAAAAATAGGTAAATTACCGGCTGAACAAATTAATACAATTGAACCAGGCCAAACTAAAACTTTTGGTGATGTTGATATTACAGCCTTTGCAACTAGTCATGATGCAGCTGAGCCTCAATATTATGTGTTTACTAGTGGTGGTAAGCGGGTCGCTTTTTTAACTGATACAGGTTATGTATCAGAAGAAGTTGAAGGGACAATTGAAGATGCTGATGCCTATATGATGGAATTTAATTATGATAATATGATGCTCAGAGATGGACCATATTCCTGGGCACTGAAGCAGCGAATTTTGTCGGATGTAGGCCATTTATCTAATGACGAAGCAGCCCAGGCATTAGTTGATGTAGTCACACCTAAAACAAAGCATATCTTTTTAGCGCATCGCAGCCAACATAATAATACGGAGTATTTAGCTCACGAAACGGCAAAGGAAATGCTGCTTGAGGGGGATGCAAATTTGGATGATGATGTTAAGATTATTGATACAGAACCTAATCAGCCTACAAAATTAGTTGAAATTTAGCAGTTTTCACAACATTTTTTCATATAATATTCAAATTTAATCGGTATGATTAGTAAACAAGATGAGGGGAGAAGCAAGTATGGTAGAAAATCAAAATAATAATAACAATTTACAACAACCTAGAAAAAAGAATACTAATGGTAAAATCATTGCCACTGCAGCGATTGTCGGTGTAGTTGGTGGCTTGATCGGTGGAGGCGTTTCATATTACGCAGCTGATCAAATGAATAATGCATCAGTTAATAATGGTGCTGCTCAAACTAGTGTATCTTCAAGTAGTAGTAAAGTTTCAGAAAAGAGTGCTAAGACTAGTGGCACAATGACTACTGCATATAATGATGTAAAAGGAGCGGTTGTTTCAGTTATTAACTTAAAACGCCAATCAAGTTCTAATAGTACTAATTCACTTTATAATAGTTTATTCGGTAATGATGACAGTGATGATAGCTCTTCATCAAGCAGCAAGGGCAAGCTTGAGACTTACAGTGAAGGCTCAGGTGTAGTCTACATGAAATCTAATGGCAAGGGCTATATCGTTACTAACAACCACGTTATCTCAGGCAGTGATGCTGTTCAGGTAATGCTAGCTAATGGCAAGACAGTAAATGCTAAAGTTGTTGGTAAGGATAGTACAACTGACTTAGCTGTGCTTTCAATTGATGCTAAGTATGTGACTAAGACGGCCGAATTTGGCGATTCTAAGAGCTTACAAGCTGGTCAAACTGTCATTGCCGTTGGTTCACCATTAGGTAGTGAATATGCTTCTACGGTAACGCAAGGGATTATTTCAGCACCGGCTAGAACCATTTCTACTTCATCAGGCAATCAACAAACGGTTATTCAAACTGATGCCGCAATTAACCCAGGTAACTCAGGTGGTGCCTTGGTTAACTCAGCTGGTCAAGTGATCGGGATTAACTCAATGAAGTTAGCCCAATCAAGTGATGGTACTTCTGTCGAAGGAATGGGCTTTGCAATTCCATCAAACGAAGTAGTTACGATTGTGAACGAATTAGTTAAGAAGGGTAAGATTACCCGTCCACAACTTGGCGTAAGGGTAATTGCACTTCAAGGTATTCCAGAAGGCTACAGAAGCCGCTTGAAGATAAATTCTACTTTGAAGAGTGGTATTTACATTGCCTCAGTAAACAAGAATAGTTCAGCTGCTAATGCCGGAATGAAGAGCGGCGACGTTATTACCAAGGTTGACGGCAAGAAGATTGATGATGTGGCATCGTTACACAGCATTTTATACAGCCATAAAGTCGGTGATACCGTAAATGTTACCGTGAACAGAAATGGTAAGGATGTCAACTTAAAGGTAAAACTTGAAGGTAACTAAAAATCAAAATAGAAGTTAATTAAAAGAAAAAAAGGCTATATCACGCGGTTTAAACGTAGATATAGCCTTTTTGTTAACTTTTTAAATGTGTAACATCAAATTGTTCGGAATTATTTGTTGTCAAACAGACACCAGCCTGTTGATAAGTGTGGATAACTCTGTGGATTGTGTATAACTTGATAAATACAGGTTTGTTAACTTGTGGAAAAATATGATGATTTTGACCTTATTTAGTGAATTCTATTTGAGAAAACAGGTGTTCATGCAGGTATAACAAGCCTTAAGAGATAAAGTTTGTGAAAAAAGGCTTTCATAAAATCGATGTGAATAAAGAAATTTTAGAAAAATTATTAAATACAACTTCTGGGGTATAAGTAAAATAATACCACAAAATGTTGAAATTGGTCTTTGAAGTTTTGTGGAAAAGTTTGGGTAAATAGTGTGGAAGGGATGTTAGTATTGTGCTGGTAGATTAAAATTATGAATGGAAAATTAGCTATGCTTGTTATAATAGAAGCATGAATATCAAAATTGTATGTGTTGGAAAATTAAAAGAGAAGTATTTTAGGGATGCAATTGCGGAGTATGAGAAACGACTCAGTCGTTTTGCAAAGGTGTCCATTGTACAGGTGCCTGATGAAAAAGCACCGGAAAAATTCAGTGCAGCTGAAGATGAGAAGGTTAAAGAGATTGAAGGTCAGCGAATCCTGAGCAAAATTAAAGATAAGGAGTACGTGTATGTGACTGCAATTAAAGGAAAGCAGCGCAGCAGCGAAGAGTTCGCTAAAGAGATTCAGGATCTCGCAACTTATGGTCATTCAGACATTACGTTTGTCATTGGTGGCAGTTTAGGGACTAGCGATGCTGTAAACAAGAGGGGAAATGACTTGATTAGTTTTGGTAAATTGACGATGCCGCACCAGTTGATGCGCGTAGTGTTGATTGAACAAATCTATCGTGCATTTATGATTAACTCAGGTAGTCCTTATCATAAGTAGAATATAGAAAAAGCCCATAAATTGGGCTTTTTATTTTTGCATATTTGCAGATTTCACAAGCATATTGAAAAAAACTGTGGCAGGTCAGTGCTTTTTTAGTTTTTTATGATTTAAAAATAGATTTTGTTAAATTATGTTTGGCAACAAAAAAGACGATCTTTCGATCGCCCTGCTAATTTTTGAGCTACCAGCTAGTAGCTCACGCACACGCTGAAGTGTACTTTATCTTTGTAGTAGTATTTCTACCACTGAATTGTGATGGCAAGTGCTTCAAGAGCTCAAGAGGGCTATTAAAAAGTTCCTTAAGAACCTGATTGATAGTTTCTTTGATTAATCCGATCCAGACTCAATACAGCCGTCCTTCGGGGCGGCTTTTTTTATGATGAAAATGGCAAGTCATTGGGTGAAAAGTATTACGCATATCGTGCAGTAACTGTAAATCAAAGTCCCATAACAATTAATGGCGCTAAATTCTACAAGTTGGCTGCTTATATTAAAGTGACCAATATTAGTGGTCAAGGTCGCGTTTTAAAGCGTAACGCCTACATCTACAGTACATCAAAAAAACGCACTACGCATAACTGTGCTTGGAAGTTGTACAAAGGCTCCACAGTGACAACTTACGGTGGTTCATACAAGTTTAAGAATGGCAAACGCTATTACAGAATTGGCGGACCTGCTAAGCAATATGTAAGAACATCAAACTTTAATTAGAAGCTGAATATCATTTACGACAGCAACATAATAGTTGCTGTTTTTTTGCCTCAAAAACCATAGAAAATCTTCTGTAATCAAGGTAAAATGAAATTGATTTTACAAATATCATGGAGGATGTTGGAATGAGAAAACGATGGACAGCAGCTGTTATTGCTGCTTTAGTTGCCGTAAGTACTGCCGCAACTACTGTTAAGGCTGACGATACTAGCACAACAGCTAATACTAATGAGACGCAAGTAACTGCAACTAGTGACCAAACTAATTCTGATTCAGATAAGGTTACTTATAACAAGGCAGATTATTTGTCTGCTAACCCTAAATTAGTGCGAGTTAAGCATGCAACTACTGCTTATAAGGATGCTGCATTGACTAAATCAGCACAGAGCGTAAAAGCAGGATCACACTTTTTAATTAGTCGAATTGTTAAATCTGACAACCAAGTACCAATACTAAAGACTAGTGATGGCTTGTATTTGCCTGCTAAAAAATCTTTGGTAACTAAGGTCATAGCCTACCAAAATCCTAAGGGTTATCATCAAGTACATTACACACAAGTTAAACCATACGGTAAGGTGGGTTATAACTTGTACCGTGGCTATGAGGGTATTAAGACTTGGAAAGTAATGCATAGAGTTGGTACTTGGGCAGGTACGAATTACTATAACCAAGCTACTTATAACGCAGTAAAGAACTTCCAACGTAGTCACCACTTGCCAGCAACTGGTAATGTTAACTTAGCTACTTGGGAAAAGATGGGCTTTTCTAAGAAGTCATGGTATAGCATTGATAGTTATGTTGCCCCACTTAAGGCTTATGCTTGGCAAGGGCGTAAAGCTCATATTGAAGCAATGATTAATCAAGCTTACAAATATATGGGAAAACCATGGTTAGCAGGTTGTTCAACTAGTCCAAGCTACGGTGTTGATTGTTCTGGTTTGGTAATGCAAGGTCTTTATGCAGGTGGCATTAGTCCAGTTCCAACTAGTTCAATCGGCCACGCTCATCCAGGCAATGAATGGAATTCACGTAATCTTTGGGCTGACAAGCACCTAAAGCGCGTTCCATATTCACAAAGACAACGTGGAGACTTAGTGTTCTATTACCAACCAGGTACGCACACTATTTGGCATGTAGCTATTTACCTTGGCAATAACCGAGTAATTGAAAGCTGGCCACCACGTGTGATGGTTCAACCAATTGTTAATTCACAAAGAAATGTAATTGCTGGTATTAAGCGACCATTTATTTAAGGAAAAATATGAAAAAATATTTAGCTATTTTATTAGTCAGCCTGGGCTTTAGTTCATTATTGTTAACTCGCCAAACAGTACATGCCGCTGATAATGATGATGCCGCGACAACTAATCAATTGGCTCCTAAGTATACTGGCCTTAAAAAAGTTGGTAAACATTATGTCTATTTTGATCAAGCAGGCAAGCAACGTTTTAAAAATACCAAGACTAAAAAAGCATATTATTGGATTAATAAAAGCGGCAAGATAGTTGGTATTAATAACTACGCCAAGGTAATTAGCCAACTACCTGAAATGCCAACTGGTTGTGAAATTACTGCCGTGACCATGATGATTAATTTTGCCGGTAAAAAGGTAACTAAACAGCAGGCAGCCAAGATTATGCCGCGCAGCTCTAACCCTAACAAGGGCTTTATAGGTTCGCCTTACAAGAAATATCCGCTCGGCTATTGGGTTGCTCCTAATGGGGTGAAACCAGTAGTGAAGCATTATCTCGGTAAAGCCCAGAATATGACTAATTGTGGTTTGCCCGCAATTAAGGATAAGTTGATTAATTCGCACTTGGTGGTTGTTTGGGCAGGGATGTTTGACGGCATCTCTAACCATGCTATTACCTTGACGGGTTACCATGGTAAAACGATTTATTATAATGATCCTTGGACCGGAACCAAGCGGAAAATCAAGCAAGAAATTTTTGCAACGCATTGGGCTTTAGATGCCCATCGGGCGTTGAGTTATTAATTTTGTGTAAATATATTTACTTTTTAGTCATGTTGATCAAGCCACTTTCGCAGCATTTCAACATATTCATCTGTTTTTTCTACAAAAGACATGTGGCCGCAATCTTCAAATAGCTGCCATTTACTGCCAGCAAGATGATCCTGCATCGTTTTAGCTACATAAGGTGTACATAAATCATCAGTCCCACTCGTAATTAGAGTTGGGATTTTTATTTTGCCTAGTTTTTCTGTGTATTCGTAATCGTGCAAGTTGCCCTCTGGCGTATATTCATTTGGTCCCCAGGCGGTTTCATAAGCTACAATACCACCACATTTTTTTCGCATAACGCATTCAGGCCACGTTTTCGTCATGTCAATTGCATGTTGATTCATGAAGTGCTCATTAGCTTTTAAGTAATCAGGATCGTTAAAATTGCTAGTCAATTCGGCGCGATGAATTGCCGCCTGTTCTTCAATTGGCAAGTATTTGATCATCCGGTGTAATTCTTTGCTCCATAAGGAAGCAGACGACAAGGTTGAAGACAAGATCAAGCTTTGAATGCCAACAGGATGATAATCACACATGTAGATTAGCGCTAGCATCCCGCCCCAACTTTGTCCTAATAAATGTATTTTGCGCAAAGCCAAGTGCTCCCGCAACGCCATGAGTTCCTTAACCCATGTTTCTTTAGTATAAAGTTCAGGGTGATCATCAGGGATGCTACTCTTGCCGCAGCCTAACTGGTCGTACATGATAATCCGTCGGTTATCAATTTCGGCTAATTTGTCCAAAACCTCAAAATAATTATGACTTGAGCCGGGACCACCATGTAGCAATACGAGTGGTGTCTTTTCGCTTCTTCGACCAACAATACGATAGTAAGTTTCATAGCCCATGAAAGGCATTTTTCCTTCGATAACTTCCATTTTTTCACCTATTTGAACAAAAACAATGAGATATTAACCAAAATTAGCAGGGTAAAGAAGATTACCCAATCTCTAGCTGTTAAAGGAATAGCGATGATCGTCGACCTTCTTTGCCCTTCGACATAGCCATGTGATTCCATTCCTTGGGCCAGATTGTCAGCTGAATTTAAAGCAACAAGAATTGCTTTAAAATAGAGGACCGGCGACCAAAAACTGAGATAAATGCCCCGCATCATAGCGCTAGTTCGGATCTGTTTAACCGCCATCTTCATCTGCGGAATAATGTTAATCGCCGCCAGCACGCCGTAGGCAAATTTACTGGGTAAGTGCAGGTTCTGCTCTAATGAGCGGGTAAAATCCGTAGCGGTGTTATTGCGCGTCACGCAGGCAATCGTCAAGGTATAAACATAGACACGCGTTGACAAATTCCAAGCGTAATAAGCATCTGACGTTGGTGAAAACCAAAAGAGCGTTGCAAAGATTGTAAAAGCAGCAATAAAGGGCAGAACAATGAGCAAAATTAACTCTTTAATTTTGATTCGAGTAATAATTAAATAAACTAGCGCGAAGGTGATTACTAACAAATTAGTAACTAAGCTAGCTTTTAAAGATATTTCCAGGGAAATAATAAATGCTAAAAGAAATTTTAAACTAGGATTCATAAGCTTATCTTTCTACATATTTTAAGCGCTGATCCGCAAAAATCAGGTGGTAATCGCAAAATTCAGCTAGCTCGTCTATCTGATGGCTAATGATAAAAAACGTCTGGTGGAGCTTTTGCTGGCTTTCTCGCATTAATTCTAAAACGAGTTTGACCGAGTTATGGTCAAGTCCACTGAGCGGTTCATCAATTAATAAAACCTGATGCTTAGTCATTAGCATTAATAGAATCTGTAATTTCTTCTGTTGGCCACCTGAGAGAGAATAAACAACTTGGTCTAAGTGTTTGGCTAAACCCAATTTATCTAGCCATTCATTGACCTTTTCTTCAGTAAAAAATAAATTTCTATCCTTTTTACTTAATTCTAGTTCATCTTTGACAGTCACAGCTAAAAATTGGTCGCTTGCTTTTTGAAAAATTTGAGCTACTTGTGTTAAATATTTTCTAGCTGAGATTTGAGCGATTTCCTTATTTAAATAAGCAAAATTACCAGTATACGGAATCATTTTGGTCATTACTTTAAATAAAGACGTCTTGCCAACACCATTAGCACCAGTAATTAGGGTAGTGCCAGAATGCAAATTTAGCTCATTTTGCTTAAGCAAAAGCTTGTTTTGTCTAATTTGGACTTGTTTTAAAGTGAAAATAGGCTCACTATTAGGTAAGACAAAATGATAATGTCGCTCATGCAATTTTTTATTTTGTTCAAATAAGGCTATTTTTTTGCTAGCATTTAATTCAATAACTTCTTGATTATTTGTAAACTCAAAAAGATGGTCGCAGACAGGTTCATAATCGTCTAAAACGTGGTCGCTTAAGATGATAGTTTTTCCATTGTGAGCTAAAATTGCTAATTTTTTAATCAAAAAAGTACGTGCCTTAGGATCACAACTGGCAAACGGTTCATCCAATAGCAACAAATCCACATCCATAGCTATTAAGACAGCTAAAGCAACTCGTTGCTGTTGGCCACCTGATAGGGTATTAATCTTTTGATCAAGAAGATCGGCAATTTGGGTGAAAGCCGTTGCCTGATCCAGTCGTGCTTGATATTCACCTTCATCTAATTGCAAATTTTCTAAAGCGAAGACAATTTCTTCACGTGGAGTTGGCATTGTGAATTGCTCAGCCGCATTTTGAAACATCATTGCCGCCTTTTGTCCGTGCAGTTCCACCGTACCTGTCAGTCTCCCTGCATATTTGGGGTATAAACCAGCAATAATTTTAAGCAAGGTAGATTTACCGCAGCCAGTTGGTCCAATTAACAGAGAAAATCCATGGGGAATTTCAATATTTAGATGGTCAATTATAGGTTCTTTTTCATAAGAAAAAGTAAGATTGTTAACGGTTACTTTCATAAGTCTGATTGTACAAGATGCTTTGGGGACTGTCTACAGGTAAAGTTTGTTATAAGTAGAACAAATCATAAATAATACTTAATACTAAATAAAGTTTTGATTTATAATGTAATTATAGTGTTACCATATTTTATTTAATTTAAGGAAGGTGGACATATGGCAGCTGTTGCTTTGGACCAATATCTGGCAAGTGTATTAAAGTCAAATTCAACAGATAAGAATGAAATAAAGTTGGAAGCTGGTAATCCAGATTTTGATCTGTTTACTATCTACCTTGAAAATCATAATACTGGTATTCATCGCTATCGGATGGATGTTTCAACGATTTTATATATTGCTAAGGGTACTGTGACAATTAAGAGTGGTGAAAAGATCATTCAAATGAAGTCTGGGAATGTTTTGCTACTGACTGAAGGTTGCAAGTATGAGATTTTAAGTCAAAAACCTGATACGGTACTGATAAAGTTGAAGTTTAAGCGTGGATTTCTATATCGCAAGTATTTTAAAGATTTTAGCTGTAAGGGAGAACGTGAGGTTAAAGTTATTGAGCAAATCGTTGATAGCTTAGAAAATGAACATGTTCTTTGGCTAAAAAATAATCAAATTACTCGTGCTTCTCAAGTGATGCAACATATTATTGGCGGTTATTTGAATAATGATTTGTTTACTAAAGCTTTAATTCAGGCTGAGTTGACCACTATGTTGATTATTTCAATTAGAACTCAGCGCATGGCAACACCGACTAGTTTGGATAAAACTAAGTTTGAAAAGAAGACCTTAGATAATTACATCGATCTTCATTTTGCCGATGTCTCTTTATCTGACGCTGCAAAATACTTTGGCTTCAATCCTAATTATTTCTCTAATATGGTTAAGGCTAAGACTGGCAAGAGTTTTGTGGATCACGTGGATGATCGAAGAATGCAAGAAGCGCGTGAATTGCTGGCTCAGCCTGATATTTCACTTAGAGAGATTATTGGTCGAGTCGGATATTCGAGTAAGTCTTTCTTTTATAAGAAATTTAATCAATACTACCACATAACACCAGCAGCGATGCGGGCAGAATTGTTTAGACAAGCAAATATCAATTTAAAGTAAAAAAATAATCTGGACGAAAGTTCCAGATTATTTTTTACATATTTTCTAAGCGTTTAATGCGGTCTGCTGTTGGTGGGTGAGTATCAAACAAGTGCGTCAAACCGTGATTGTGGAATGGATTTTCGATATATAATCCAGCACTACTACTATCAGCTACTTTCATTGGTTGGCTATTTTCAATCTTGTGTAAGGCAGAAATTAAGCCTTGCGGATTACGTGTTAATTTAACTGAAGATGCATCAGCTAGATACTCACGGTTACGTGATAAAGCCATTTGGGCCAAGGATGCAGAAAGTGGACCTAAGATCAAAACGAAGACCAAGGCAACCACTTTAAAAATCATGGCTAAAGCATTACTGTCACGGTCATCGTCGTCATCACTGCGCACGCCGCCCCAGAACCAAAAATTGGACGCCATATTAGAGATAAAAGAAATGACCCCAACTAATACCACGGCAATTGTTGAAAGTAAAATATCGTAGTTTTTCACGTGTGATAATTCATGCCCTAAGACGCCTTCGAGTTCTTCACGATCAAGTAATTCTAAAATTCCTTGAGTAACTGCCACCGCACTATGTTCAGGGTCCCGACCAGTTGCAAAAGCATTGGGACTAGGATCAGGAATAATATAGACCCGTGGCATTGGAACCTGTGCCACCATCGCCATATCTTCTACGATATGCCACAGTTCCGGATTGTCGGCTTCATGAATTTCTTGCGCGTGATTCAAGCTCATAATCATGTTGGCTGGATTTTGCCACATGATGAATAAGTAGACTAAACTACCGATCAAAGCAATAATAACGCCCATTGTTGGACTATTGCTCCAAAGATAACCGATTCCCGCACCAACTAAGCCTAAGATCACCAAAAAGATGAACATAATTAACGCCGTTTTGCGTTTATTACGAGCAATTTGTTGGTAAAGCATGGTTAAACTTCCTTAAAATTAAAACTTAACTTGAGGCACATTCTTTTCTTCACTAGGAGTTTCTAAGTAGTTAATCTTAGTAAAGTGGTGCCACTTGGCAACAATATTTGATGGGAAAGTAAGCAACTTTTGATCATATGTTGCTACAGTTGAATTATAAAGTTGACGAGAGTAAGCGATCTTGTTTTCTGTGTTAGTCAATTCTTCTTGTAGTTTCAAGAAGTTTTGGTTAGCTTTCAAGTCTGGGTAGGCTTCAGCCAAGGCAAAAATTGACTTCAAAGAATCGGTAATTTGGTTAGAAAGCTTCATTGCTTCTTCATGGTTGCCTTGAGGCACGTTGACCAATTGATTACGCAAGTTGGCTACTTCCTCAAAAGTTGATTTTTCATGCTTGGCATAGCCCTTGGTGGTTTCAACCAAGTTAGGGATTAAGTCATTCCGACGCTTAAGTTGAACGTCAATTTGGCTCCAAGCTTCTTCGGCGTAGACTTTTGCTCTTTGCAAACCGTTATAAGTTACGATATAAATAGCCACGATTAAAACAATAATGGCGATAATGATCCAAATTAATGGTGACATAGTTTTTTCCTCCATAAATATTTATTTAATTTTATCGTTTTCGAATTTCTTGGGCAATGAAAAAGAATGCCAAAGCGACATTCTTAACAAAAAATATTAAATTCTGAAGATTAATAGTAATAATCCAACTGCAGTTAAAATAATCAAACCAGCAAATTGCATAATAGTCCATTGAATGAAAAACTTTTTCTTACTTACGCTACCGTGTTGGTTGAAAGTCTTAAGAACTAACATATTAGCCATTGAACCGATAGCGGAACCAAAACCACCAATGTTTGAACCCAAGAATAATGCTTGAGCATAAGTAGTAAATTTACCAACTAAAATGGTTGATGGTACATTGCTCATTACTTGACTAGAGATAATTGAAGCAAAGTAAGTTGAAATTTCAGAATAAACGGTGCCATGAATTAGATTTACGATAACAGGGATTTGTTGGATATCGCTGATGAAGATGAAGAAGCCGGTAAAGGTAAGAAGTAAGGCATAGTCGATTTTGAGCATAATCCTAGGATTAATTGCAAGGGCTAATGCAACCGACGTTAGCATTGGCCAAATAATATCAATGGTCCTAAAAACACCAAAGAAGAAGAAAATAAATACAGCAGTAGTTATCAGTGTCGGACGCCAACTAATTTTGATAGGCTCAGTTTTTTGGACAGGAATTTCTTCTTTAGGAATAAATAGAAAGACTAACCCCATGATTAACATTGAAACTACTAAATAAGGCACAGACCATTCAAAAAACTTTAGTGGACCAACGTTAAAACGGCTGACCAAGAAAATATTGTGCGGATTGCCCCAAGGCGTAAACGCTGCTCCGATGTTTGCGCCCATTCCGATTAAGGTAACAGGTAAAATCTGCGGCAATTTATAACGTTTAGCAATATTTAAATACAATGGGATCAAGGTTAATGCAGTAATGTCATTACCTAAAAACATCCCTGAAATAACAGCCAACAACGAAAACAGCGTGTTCAGCTTACGTGTGTTGTCGGCAATGCTTGTAAGCTTGTATGCCAAAACGTCCAGAACGTGCAAGTATGCATAGATCTGGATAATCGTTAACATCGCGGCAACGGACCATAATGTATGGAAATTAATATCAGAAAACCGCGGTCTGGCAAAAAAAAGACTGACTACTGTAATGATCACAGTAATCTGTAAAATTCTATCTTTAGCAATATTCTTTAAGACGGTCATAAAAGGTCCCCCTTACGTATTACAATCGTCTAAAAACCCTATGTACCATTTTGAGCCTTTTTGTGATTGCATGCAATGATAAATTAAAAAAATATCAAGATTAGCGGCATTTTCGAGCATATTTTTAGTTAGTTGGAACTAGTCGTGCTATACTTAAATAAGTAAGTTAATAAAATTTAGATTGAAACGAGGAAACAAAATGACAGAGAATGCAATTTCAATCAATATTAAACCAGATGCTGCAGAAATTATTAAAAGCAAGATGGATGCAGATCACCAAATTGTTATCTTGGCTTTAGATGATGGTTCAACCAAGTATTCTAAAAAAGGCGGCACTTGTACTATTGGCGACAGCTTCCAGTTTGTAATCCTTGCTGAAAAAGATCCTAAGTATAATATTTCAATCGAAAATAATGCTGGTCTTGACTTGTATACTGCTCAGCCGGAAACAACTTTCTTTGAACCAGGTCTAGTGGTAAATGCGCGCAACTCAACTTTGAGTTTATCTTCAGACAGCGGCATTATTGATGGTGGGATGACCGTTACCCAATATGAACCTGAAGCAATTACTGCTGATGATCTAAAAAACGGCGGTCAATGTTAAAAAATAAAATTAATCATAGGGACGAGGGAATGACCTCGTCCTTTTTTAGTATAGAATTAAGAAAGTGATTTCAATGTAAGGGGGGAAGAACAATGACTTTTGTCAAAGAAATAAAAGCAGGTAGTCGTGAATTTTGCCAAAATTGGCTGCGGTATCTGCTACTTTTTATGGGATTAAGTTTATTTAATCAATTTATTGTTATTCCACTTTTTCGCTATATTACAACCTTTGTTTTGCAGGCTAGTGCTATTCCGTTCGTATCTTATCAAAATGTAGTGACGATCATTACGACGCATACGGTTGCCTTTTTAATTTTGATAATTGAGTTGCTGCTTTTATTAGTAATCTTGTATGCGCAATTAGCTTATTTACTTCATGGCGTTTGGGATATTAAGCATCAAGTTTTTACGTGGAAAAATAGTTTTATTCAAACTTGGCAAAATATCAAAAAAATTCGTTTAGGCACGTTTTTTATTTTGATGCTCTATTTTTTATTGGTAGTACCGTTAGCCGATGTCATCTTTAGAACACCACTTTTAAGCAAAGTGCAGATTTCAGAATTTATCTTGGATTATCTGACGAGAACGCCAATCTTGTTAGCCGTTTTGATTGCGTTTTATTTAGCCGCTTTGATCCTTGGTGCAAGGCTAGTATTTGCTTTACCCATCATCGTTTTTGACCACTTAAAGTCAGCGCAAGCAGTAAAAAGAAGTTGGCGATTAACGGCGCACTACCGTTGGCGGACGATTTGCCGGAGGATTATTGTTTTAGCCGTTTTATCTGCAGCAGTCATGACAATTTTCTATTTAGCAATGTATTGCCTGCAGCTATTAGTTGATTTATTACCTGGGAAATGTCCGTTAATTTTAGCCATTATCAATCTTTCGCTTGTTCAAATTATTAGTGAAGTAGCGTTAGTCTATGTTAGTGTACTCGGCTTATCTATTATTTTGAAAGCTTTAAGGCAAGAAAAGATAAGTCAAACAGGTAAAACTAAAAAGATAATTCTAAGTACATTAGTTGTGTTTGTACTAGTAATGATTAATGCAATATCCACTAATTATTTATATTTGACTAGTGTAAATGCTAAAGCGCCAGTAATTATTTCTCATCGCGGCGTTGATGATAAAAATGGCGTACAAAACACGTTACAGTCATTAAGAAAAACGGCTAAAGAAAAGCCAGACTACGTTGAAATTGATGTTCATGAAACTAAGGATAAAAAATTTATCGTAATTCATGATGAGAATTTATTGAAGCTAACGGGAGTTAATAAAGCCCCGAATGATTTAACTTTACGGCAATTAGAAAAGTTAACTGCCAAAGAAGACGGCTATCATGCTAAGTTAGTTAGCTTTGATCAATATCTTGAGGAAGCCAAAAGACTGCATCAAAAATTGCTAATTGAAATTAAAACGACGGCTAAAGATTCGAAGAAAATGCTGCAGCGCTTTAATCAAAAATATGGCAAAACGATTCTTAAAAATGCGTATCAAGTACAATCACTCGACTATCGCGTGGTTGAAGGACTGCACTTAATTAATCCACGTTTGGTTGTATTTTACATTCAACCTTATAATTTTACTTATCCGCAAAGTGTTGCTAGTGGATATTCAATGGAATATTCTACCTTGAATTCAGACTTTATTTGGCAAGCCCATTTGCAGGATCGTCCTGTTTATGCCTGGACAGTCAATGACGAAAAATTAATGAAGAAGATGATGTATCAACAAGTTGATGGCTTAATTACTGATCGAGTTGATTTAGCTAAAAAGGCAATTAAAAGTTTCCAAAAGGATGCTAGTTATGCTACGCGAATCTTAAATTATATTGTTGTCCTGCATCTGTCGAAAAATTTTGAATCTGCATGAAGACTTGATCTGAATGGCTGGACATGGTAAACTATACTAGATTTTCGAAAATCTGAAAGGAAGTATAGCATATGCGTAAAGGTGAAAATTACAACACTGGTTGTGAACCAAACCAAAGACCTAAGAACAAGAGAAACGCAAAGAAGCGTGTTGCTCACGTAGCAGCAGTTGTTGCTTTCTTGAACAAGGCCGCAAAAGACGAAAACAAGTAGTCTTTAATAATATTGAAATAAAAGCTAGGAGCTGACGCTTCTAGCTTTTTTTGTGCTTACTGAAAAAATTAATTTAGCACATGGACATAAAAAGATTTTTGAATATAATTTAACTTAGGTTTTTATAGATAATATATAGGATATAGATAGTTAGATATATGAATAAGAATAATAAATACAATATTTTGATCTATTTAGATCTCGTTGCAGCAATACTTTTTCCAGTAATTGCTGTTTTTCAAGTGGAAGAATATTCGGCAAATATCGTCAATGGCTTATTTTTAATTCTAATTTTAGCTATTATGACGGGATTATTGTTGCCTAATATAATGGTTAGCTGGCTGATAATTTTGTTAACGACGATTGCAGCGGGCTTTTTAGTGCTGGGATATGTTGTAATTCCTACAGAAGCAAAGTGGTTTTTAGTGGTAGCTTTTCCGATAGAGGCAGGGCTTTTAACGGTGTTGCGCTATTATGTCCTAGATTGGCGTTTTATTAGTAAAAATCGGCAAGATATTCGCAATTACCTTAAACGCTACAATGGCACTCTAAAAATGCATACATGTTACACTGCTAATAAAATTTATTCAAAAGTAATTAGTAATATTAAAGAACGGCCACAATTACATTTATGGATGCATGTATCAATGTTGCGTTGGGCTAACCACGAACAGTTTGCTCAACTTCATCCAGAAGAGCACGGGCAGTATTTAGAAAAATTAGCTGATATCTTAAAAAAGAGAAGATTAGCAGCTGAGGAACTCTTTTATTTGGGAGATGCCACTTTTTTTATTATTTCGCCTGAATTAAGAGATGACATTATCAAGCAGATTAATCAGGAGACAATTGCGGAATTAAAAAAAGTGCAAGATGATCTTCCCGGAGGCCTGAAATGGACGAGTCAGCGAATTGATGAAACAAACGTGGATCGTTTTACAGATCCAAATGTGATTGTAAAACATTTGGACCGCGAATTGGAAACTGACTTAATTGTTGAATATTTAAAGGCTGAAGCAAATGACTAATTGGTTTTATTTCTTAGCTTTAAGCATTTCAGGCATCTTTTTACTTGCTTTCATAGTTATGTTTATTTGTGCGTTTGTCATTTACTTTAATGTTGAAAATACGGTAATCAATAAAAAAGGAAAAAAGACGAAAAATGAGTGAAGCATTACAAATTTTAACGTTAATCTCGATTTGGCTTTCTTTGTTGATGTCTCTAGTTACCTTAAGTGGTGCAGTTTTCTTTTGGTTAAAGCACAGCAAGCTCTTAGTTAAAATCACGCCACTTAAGCGTTACCCAAAAGTTACGTTAGTTGTACCAGCTCATAATGAAGAATTAGTTATTAGTAAAACTACGCAGGCAATTTTAAATTTGAATTATCCGGCTGATAAGTTACAAATTTTAATCTATGCTGATAATTGTACTGATGATACTGCTAAAATTGCCCGGGAAATAATCAAGCAATATCCTGAACGGAAAATCAATGTTCAAGTAATTGAACGAACAGGTAGTGGTGGCAAAGCTGGTGTATTAAATGATGCTTTGAAGATTGCCCAAGGAGAATACCTTGGTGTATATGATGCAGATGCCATGCCAGAAGAAAATGCTTTGTATTTTTTAATTAAAAAGATTTTGGAAAATCCGGTGAGATATAAGGCTGCTTTTGGTCGCAATAAGACGAGAAATGCGCGGCAGAATTTTTTAACTAAGTGTATCAATCAGGAAATTGTTGTTACCCAGCGAATTCAACACTGCGGTATCTGGCAATTATTTAAGATTGGTCGTATTCCAGGGACTAACTTTATTATTAATACTGATTATGTCAGATCAATTGGCGGCTGGCGCAATGGCGCTTTGACCGAAGATACTGATATTTCTTTTAAAATTATGGGCTCAGGTAGTTTGATTGCCTTAGCCTATAATTCTGAAGCCTTCCAGCAAGAACCGGAAAGCTTAAAAGATTATTATTTCCAGCGCTTGCGTTGGGCTAAAGGTAACTATGAAGTAGTGATCAATAATTTTTGCCATCTTTTTGATAAAAGCAACTGGCGGGTTAAATTAGAGACTGTCTATTATTCCTGCACTTTTTTCTGGTTTAATTTGGCGATTGTTTTATCAGATCTGATCTTTTTTTCTAATTTGATTGCCTTAATCGTCCATCTTTGGAATCCTGCAGTAGTAATACCATTTACAATTTCGCGGAGTAATATTTTATTAGCTCAAATTCTGCTCTTTAATTGGCTATTGATGGTTTTGCTTTATATTTTGCAAATTAACCTAGCGATGACTACGCAATATGGGCAGGCAACTGACGAACAGATTTGGCTAGCCTTAGCATCATATTTTACTTATTCGCAATTGTTCATCATTGTATCAATTCATGCGGTTACTTCAGTAATGCTAGATCGCGTTTTTCATCGTGATAGTACTAAATGGGTTAAGACTAAGAGATTTGCGGATTAGGTGATGAGATGAAAAAAAGATGGATGCTACTAGGATTTTTACTCGTAACGATTGCATTTACCGGTATTATGATCTATATCAGAGCAGATAATAATTCAGCGGTGCGTAATTTTTTTCTACATTCTTGGCATAAAAATTATGTAGTTGAAGAAAAGAATCTTGCCTATATTAATACCACGCCTAAGCAGGAACAAGTGACGGTTTTATCTGAAGGCCAAGGATATGGGATGTTTATTGCGGCGCATGATCCAGCAGTTAAAGAAAGCAACTTTGCTAAGCTAGTGCAGTATTATTTAAAACACCGGGATCGTAATACGCAATTGATGGCTTGGCGGCAAACAAAGAAAAATGGAAAATGGAGCAGTGAACGCAATAGCGCTACTGATGGGGACTTATTTATTGCTAAAGCTTTGTTTTTAGCGGCTAAAAGATGGAAAAAACCAGCATATCAGCGGCAAGGGCAAAAATTAATTGCCGATATTTTGCGTTATGAATATAATCCGACAACGCACGCTTTAACGGTGGGCAATTGGGCCGATTCTAAGTCGAAGTATTATAATTTAATGCGGACTTCAGATGTATTGCCGACAATGTTTGATCAATTTTATCGTGAAAGCAATGATTCGCGGTGGCTCTTAATTAAAAAAACAATGCTCAAGCGGCTCAATCAGTTGAGTCACCAGCATAAGAGTGGCCTAGTTCCAGACTTTGCCTGGCTGACATCAAAAGATGCTAAGCCAGTTAAAGGAAGGGTTACCACTGATCGATATGATGGTGATTATTATGCCAATGCTTGCCGGGTGCCAATGGATTTAGCATTTAGTAAGGATAAATTAGCAAAGAATACTGTACATCGCTTGCTTAAATTTTTTAGCAAGCAAAATACAATTACAGCAGGCTATACTTTAAAAGGCAAGCCAGTCAATAATTATCAATCAGCTAGCTTTAGCGCGCCAATTTATATTGCGGTGAATGAAAATCGCAATCAAGGCTATGATAATTTGTTTGCTTCGCAGCAATATATTTTTGCTAAAAAATTACCTAAAAATAATTACTATGATGCAGCACTAACGACGATGGCAACGATACTGACACCGGCGCATAGATTTTAAGAGGCAAAGGCCTCTTTTTATTTGCATTGAAAATCAATCTTTGATAACATAGTAAAAATTTTAAGGAAAATGAGGAGGACAAAAAATGGGATTAAATGCATACATTCAAGGTTTTAACAGTTTAGAGTCAATTGATCGAGCACCGGGCTACTTCAAGTATCATCACCACTCAGTAGCTGACCACTGCTTCAGAACAGCGGAATTAGCACAAATGATGGGAGATATTGAAGAAGTAAAGGGCAAAAAGAAGATCAACTGGAAGGCTTTATATGAAAAGAGCTTGAATCACGATTATACTGAACGTTTCATCGGTGATATTAAGACACCTGTTAAATACGCTACTCCTCAACTTAGAAAGATGATTGGTGACGTTGAAGAAACAATGACCACTAAGTTCATTAAGGATGAGATTCCAGAAGAATTTCAAGAAATTTATACTAAACGTCTCTCAGAAGGCAAAGATGATACTTTAGAGGGTAAAATTTTATCAATCTGTGATAAATTAGATTTGTTATATGAAGCTTATGGAGAAATCGAATTAGGTAATCCTAACCCGGTTTATATGCAAATGTTCAAGGAAAGTCTTGAAACGATCAAGAAGTTCGACGATTTAGTTTGCGTACAATACTTTATTAAGAAAATTTTGCCAGATCTTTTTAAAGGTGATTTCGCGGGAAAGGATAAGATGCAACGAATAGCTTTTAGCATTCTATTGTTAGGGGATGATTAGGTGAAATTTCAATGTAGTTCATGCGGGCTGCGCATGGACTCTTTGCATTTTAAGCAAGAGGGGTTAATGAATCCTAAGTTGACCAGTATTTGCGACATTTGTATCACGCGCAACCTGAATCCAGAAGATTACGCAAATGATGCGGTCGCAGCTTTTGCTCAAAGCTTGCTTTACACGTTTGTCGGTGCAAAGAAACAAGATCAATCAGGTTTTATTGTGAAAAATAAAAAGGACCGTAAAAAATACGAGGCCTTTTTACAAGATTATGATGGCAATGAAATCGCCCGCCAACAGATTAAAAGGTCTGATTTGAATTTGGCGGTAATTAAAAGCGAAGATGGCAAGCTTAATTATGTGCCTAACCAAGGCGTAACTTTTGAGCAAAATTTAAAGGGAATGGGTTTGGAGATCAATTTCCAGTTAAACGAAGTTAATTTTATTGATCGTGAACGCATTCGGGCCAAGTATAAATACCGCTGCCAATATTGCGGCAGACGTGGCCACAGCGTAGATCATAAGGATCCTGTTTCTCTTAGTCACAACAACAGCTTAGATAATTTAACTTTAGCTTGTGCGGAATGCAACCGAATTAAGTCGGATATGCCTTATAAGTTGTTTATTCAACTGAATGATCAAATTTCTGAGATCAATAAAAAGCTAGTTAAGTATGAAGATGCGCTGGGTACTTTGAGAGAAGAATTTGAGCATCGTCGGCGCTATTTAGCGGCTCAAGTACACCTTAAGGGTGTGATCAATGATTCTGAGCTAAATGCGATTAGAAAGCAAAATAAGCAGCTGCAAGACGCAATTGATAGCTTGGAGAGTGACTATGATAATTTGCGTCAAACGCGCAAGACTTATTTTGATACCGGCTGGAAATTAGCTCGGATTAAGGCTAAGAAAGATATTGTTTAAAAATCAAAAGTCCGCTGTTCATTTCTGAATAGCGGGCTTATTTTGATAATTATCTAATTCTGTCTTCTGGATCAAACAAATACTTGTTCCACTTATTATCTGCGTCAACTGTTGGGTGGAATAATAAGAAGGCTAAAAGCAAATCTCCCACGTAAGGAACAATGCCTAACCACCACCAGCCACCGTTAAAGCCTGCATCGTGCAAGCGGCGAACAGTGTGTCCTAATTGAGCTAAAAATGACCAAATAAGGATAACCAGTAAAAGTATTAAAAAGCATAAAAAGAAAATACCGATTGCTTGCGGCATTTGATGCCAGCCAGGAATAATCGTGAAAAAAGCAGAAAAAGCATAGATGAAAAGAGTGCCGATTCCTAAAGTAACTTGATTAATTGCTGTTCCTACCCAGAATGATGTTCTAGTTGATCTAGCATTCCACTTGAAGCAATCAAAGAAGTGTTCTTTTAGAATTTGACCAATAGTTGGCACAGGAACTGTTTCTTTATGGCCGGCAGGGTAGTCTTGATTACTAAAGAAATATTTGCCCCACTTAACTTGGCGTTGAACAGATGGCTGCAATTCAAGATAAAATAAAAACATTGCGCCATAACCAGTGAAGGCAGCCCAGTACCAATAGCCGCTGTAGCCAACATCGTGCAAACGTCGGATCGTTTGTCCTAATGCAGCTAAAAATAGCCACAGATAAACAACAGCCGCAACAATACCATCGACTATTCTAATGCCGGGGTTGATGTTTTGGTTAAAAGCATAGAAGCCAAGAAGGATGCATAAGATGCCGATAACAAGATTAATCAAAGTGCTCCACCAGAAAGATTTACGCGTAGTTCTTGCTTTCCAGTTGAAGGGATGCAAATAAGCCTCGTTCAAAATTTGCGCAAAACTTTCTGCAGGCGGCAGTGGCAGACTTTCGTCATAAGGCTTGATAAAATAATATACTCTATCATTCATTTTACTTCCTCCAAAAATTAATTTGTTATAAATTATACGCTAAAAAAGCCGTGAAGCAATTAAACTTCGCGGCTTTTTTGATATTAAAATTCATTATTTCTAAAATTGCTCAAGAACTTTTGCGTCTTTTCGTTCTTAGGATGATCAAATATTTCTTCAGGTGAACCTTGCTCAGTAATCACGCCATCACTGATGAACAATACTCGGTCAGAAATACTCTTAGCAAAGCCCATTTCGTGGGTAACAATCACCATTGTTAAACCAGTCGTAGCGAGCTTTTGCATAACTTCTAGTACTTCACCAACCATTTCCGGGTCAAGCGCACTAGTAGGCTCATCAAAGAGTAGCACTTCTGGATTCATGGAAATTGCCCGGGCAATAGCTACACGCTGTTGTTGACCACCTGATAATTGTTGTGGCTTAGCCTTAATAAAAGGATCCATACCGACCTTTTCTAGGTTTTTCATGGCAATCTTGCGTGCTTCGTCTTTTGAACGCTTCAAGACTAATTCTTGACCGACCATACAGTTTTCTAAGACGTTTTTGTTTTCAAATAAGTCAAATTGCTGGAAAACCATACCGACCTTTGATCTAAAGGTGTTACGGTTGTAGCCGGGATGCAAGATATTTTTACCGTGAAAATCGATCTCGCCGCCAGTTGGTTCTTCAAGCAGGTTGATACAACGCAAAGTAGTTGATTTACCACCACCAGAAGGACCAATGATCGTTACGATTTCGCCTTTATTGATGTCAAAGGAAATATCCTTTAATACTTGGTGATTTCCATAAGACTTTTGCATGTGCTTTAAGCTTAAAATTACTTCGTTTGATTCAGTCATTAATTATTTGCCTCCGCATCTTTTGGAGTACCAACTTGGACTTGGTTAGCCATCAAGTTGTAATTCTTATTACCTTCAAGTCTCTTTTCAATGAAGTTGAAGATTCTAGTAATAGTAAAGGTCAAAATCAAGTAGATTGCTGAAATCATTAAGTAAGTTGGGAAGAACTTGAATGATTGACTGGCAATAGTAGTACCAACGAAGAACAATTCAGAAACTGAGATGATACTCAATACTGAAGTATCCTTGATGTTAACGATAAATTCGTTGGTGATTGATGGTAAACAGTTTCTAATAGCTTGAGGCAAGATGATATGCCACATTCTTTGGTTGTGGGTCATACCAAGTGCACTAGCTGCTTCGAATTGACCTTCTGGAGTTGAAATAATACCACCACGGATAACCTCAGCTAAGTAAGCACCAGTGTTAATTGACACAATAATCAAAGCAGCTACAGTTCTATTTAAATTCAAGTGCCAGAATTGGGCAATACCATAGTAGATTACGGCTGCTTGAACCATCATTGGTGTACCACGGAAGATTTCTACATAAACAGATAATAACCACTTAACTACGTTCAAAGTCCAACGCTTGCCGCGAGTAGTTGGAGTAGGAATGGTACGAATAATTCCTACAAGCAAGCCGATAAAGAAACCAACAATTGTACCAACTAAAGCTAAGAGCAAAGTCATGCCGATACCTGACATAATCATGCCACCATATTGCTTCCAAGTAGTAACGAGCCAATTTTCTTTCTTGGTTTCGTTACCAGCTTTTGGTTGCTCTTTGATAGCTTGTGACATTAATTGATCACGCTTTTTATTAGAAATAGTTCTTAAAGTAGCGTTAACTTCATTTAAAAGCTTGGTATTACCCTTTTTAACCCCGATACTAGTTACGGAATCGTCATGGTCAACTTTGAAGCCAGCCATTTTGTTTAAGTTAACTGCAATAATGTTAGGGTTAACGTTGTGGTAACTTTCAAATTCAATATCTTCAGCAACATAACCATCAATGGTGCCAGAAGCTAAACTTTGACGCATGGCTGAGAAGTCACGCATAGCTGGTTCACGCTTAGCACCCTTTAATTGCTTGATTAAATCATAGTGCAAAGTTCCTTGTTGTGCAGTTAACTTAGCACCCTTGAAATCAGTCAATTTCTTAGCGTTAGAATACTTGCTTGCCTTGTTAGTAATTACGACAAAAGTACTCTTACGGTAAGGTTCTGAGAAATTGATTGCCTTGCGTCTTTCAGCAGTAGGAGACATACCAGCAATAATCAAGTCGATTTTGCCTGATGTCAAAGCTGGCAATAGACCATCCCATTGGGTTTTTTCGACGATTACTTTTTTGTGTAGTCGTTTACCGATGATCTTGGCAATTTGAACATCATAACCATTAGCATAGGAGTTAGAACCATCAATTGGAACAGCTCCATTAGCTTTGGTTGGCTGAGTCCAGTTGTATGGAGGATAGTTTGCCTCCATACCTATCTTTAACGTGCCAGAATCTTTCTTAGCAGCTTGAGTCTGATTGCTACTAAGAGAAAAACCGATAAATAAACTGAGTAGGACAGACATTATTACAGCCATCCATCTAAATCTTGACTTCAATTATAAAACCTCCAAAAATAGTTTTAACATAAAGCCAACACAATAAAGAGTAAACAAAAACCTCGCTCTTCCAAAGAATTGCGAGGGTCATAATCATCAGTGTTTAAACCAAATCTTATAGCGCTCCCTGGGGACTAACCAGGACAGTCTATAGAATATTCTTCTATAGCCCAACAGATTAACACGCGAATATTAAATCTATTTCGGCGGCAACCCTAAGTTAACTATCATTGTTTTCGCGAACTCAAACTTAACTTGTGATTGTCGCAACCTCTATTGCATTGGAAAAATATTTAACTAATGAAGAATACTAGAAGAAAAAGTTAAATTTGTCAAGCCCAACCATTATTAGTTTCATAATTTCTCTTTTTCATATCAGAAACATAAGGATTTCCTGCTACATAAAAACGTAATTTCTTGTTAGCCCAAACGGGATCAGATTGATTGATACCAACACGCGCTGCAGCAATTATTTCCTGGGGAATTTTTTTATGACGATCATCAAGATCAATGGCGAAAGGGGAGTCTGATAAAAAGTGCAAATTCCAATTTTTATCATGAATACCAAAAGCTTGCATCATTTTTGCGGGACCATTAGTCAAAAGAACGCCATCTTTACCATGACGGTTCTTGATCATGGTCTCAATTCCTAAAGTGGGATCGATTGCACGGATTAAAACACCCTGTGGTTCATTCTGAACCCTAGTGGCAACATCAAAGAAGAAATATTGACGTTGCGCGTAGATATAGATCGTTCCGCCTTTGCCGTAAAGTCCTTCATTTGCTGGGCTACGACGACCGCCATAAGAATGTGCAGCGCGATCCTTTTTACCCATATATGCTTCTGCTTCCACGATATAGCCGCCTAATTTTTCTTGACCATTATCAAAAGTAAGCATTCGCCCAATTAGGTCTTTTGCAATATAATCGGTAGTGTTAGTAGAAAAATAAGTTGAATAATTCATTTTTGACCTTTCTAGAAAAGAGATAAAAAATAATGACAGAAATTAAATTAGTTCGAATTTATGACCATGAGCAACCTGCTGGTTATCGGATTTTAGTTGACCGTTTATGGCCACGGGGAATGAGCAAAGTTAAGGCCGATTTAGCTGAATGGGATAAACAAATTGGCCCTAGTAAGGAATTGCGTCAGTGGTTTAATCATGAAGATGAAAAATTCCCTGAGTTTAAGCAAAAGTATATTGAAGAACTTAATCATAATGATTATACAGCGGAATTTTTGCAAGATGTAAAGAAGCATTTGGCTAAAGAAGATGTTCTTTTCTTATTTGGTGCCAAAAATAAAGAGCACAACCAAGCAGTTGTACTCAAAGAATATGTATTAAATACGCTAAACAGTTAAATATGTTTGTGACCGTGTTTTTTAACTTTCCAAAAGTGGAAGAGAATTGTCAAAATTAAGATCGCAAAGACAATAATTGCAAAAACGGTGTTTGGCAACTCAAATCTCAATGGTGGCAGAGCTAGCAGCAATTTTAAAGCGATGATTCCTATCAATAAGTAAGCCATTGGCTGCAATTCTGGAATAATATCCATTAATTTAATGATAATTTCGGCAACTCCTCTCATACAGAGAATACCGATCATGCCACCGATTAAAACAACAACGGGGTTATCAGACACGGCTAAAGCAGCTAAAACAGAATCAATTGAAAAGACGATATCCATTGATTCAATTGAAATAACCGTACGCCAGAAAAGAGATAGTACATGTCTCTTTTTCTTTTTGCCTTTGTGGTGAGCTGCTTCGCGCTCTTCTTTTTCTTTCTCATGTTCGGCAGCTTGTTTAGGGTGGCGTTGATCATAGAAGAATTTAAAGGCTAGGTAAAAAAGATAAATACTACCAGCTAATTTAATCTCCCAAAAGTTGATCAGATAAGTCCCGATTCCGATAACAATAAAGCGGAATAAATAAGCACCCCACAAGCCATAAACCAAGGACTTGCGTTGTTCAGCTTTATTAGGTAGCACCTGTGTCTGTGCGGCCAAAACGACAGCATTGTCGACTGATAACAAGCATTCCATCAAAATTAAAGTCAGAATGATCATCCAGTCTTTGCCACTGGTTAGGACATGTAACCAGTTATTGCCGTCAAAAAAGGGTGCATATAGTTTAAGAATTGACATGTAACTGCTTCTTTTCTAATTTAATTAATCTGATTTTTTCTTTTTGTCCCAGACGATAAGTCCCAACTTTATTGTTGGATAAAATAACTCTTTGGTCAGGAATAAAAATCAAAACAGGGTTTAATGCTACGGCGTGTGCAACTGAGCGAGAAGATGTGGCTTCGGCTAGTGAATTGGCGACGTCACCATAAGTTAACGTCACACCATAAGGAATATGCTGGACAACGGCTAATACCTTTCGTTGAAATTCAGTGCCGAATTCCGAAATATCAATAGGAACATCAAAATTCTTTCTGATACCAGCAAAATATTCCTTTAATTGTTTGATATAAGGTGCCATCTTTTTAGGGTCCCGCACCAACATGCGGTGAGGGTAGAAGCTAAAAATAGGTGAAACAGTTTCATCTCCTTTAAGTCCGACATAAGTTAGGCCGGCTTCTGAAGCTGTTAAAAAGTAGGTCCATGGCTCAATTGTAACGTAATCATAGTAAAAAAACTCTGTCATGTGTAACACCTTTATTAAAAATAATTAGTCTAAGAATAACAAACTAGGAAAGTTAATTCAAATTCTGGAATGCTGTTAATGCATCCCCAATTATTTGCGTGACACCAGGGGTAGGAATTTCTGTCTTGTTGATAGAGTAAATTTTGGCGTCTTCTTTGCGATAAGCCAAGAGCTGGGCAAAAGGATAAACTACAAAACTCGTTCCACAAATGATGATCAAGTCTGATTTTTGCATTATTTCAACGGACTGGTTTAATACTTTCGGATCAATGCTTTCGCCGTATAACACAATACCGGGGCGAATAATTCCGCCACAATCTTTGTGTAAATAGCTTTTAGCATATTCTTCATAAGAAACACGTTGATGACATTTAGTACAATAAATATTATATAAATTGCCATGAAATTCTGTTACATGTTGATTGCCAGCCTTAGTATCCAAAGTATCGATATTTTGGGTAATTAAATTACCTTTTTCATTACAAAAATGGGCGATTTTTTCATGGATTAAGTTTGGTTTAGCAGTAGGAAAGTACATGTTGTTCATGACAAATTCATGGAAAAATTCAGGTCGATTGAATAGCGTACTATCGCTCAGAATAGTTTCAGGACTTTCTTGCACGCCATCATAGATTCCGTTTTTAGAGCGGTAGTCAGGGATACCTGAGTGGGTAGAAACACCAGCTCCAGTTAAGAATACAATATGTTGGGCATTATTAATATCTGTTTGTAATTCTGCTAAATCCATCATATAATGTCACCCTCCGTGAAAGTCACTACTTTAATTATAAATCATTGTTTTGTTATAATGAGTAAAATAACTAAATTGAGGGGATTTTTATGAAATATATGACGTATTTTTATGTAGCAATTGATATTTTATTAGTAGTTTATGCTTGTTATAGTTGGTATTGGCAAGCTAAAGTTGATTTTCGTGGTCGCTATCGTATTTCCTCAGTTGTTTGGGCGCTAATTTTTATCTGGCTGGGCTTTACATGGAATTACATTGAAAAAGGTGATCCAGGCCTGAGCGTCTTCTTGGCTCTTTTTATCTTAATTAGTATTGTCGATGGTTTTTCAGGATTTAGTAAAAAGCGGATGGTCGTTTCAGGCTACTTCAAGCGTACAGTTAAGTATGATGATTTAGCCAGCGTTACTTTAATCCAGATCCCCAACCAAGAGAAGCCATTAGTGATGGCGATTTTTCGAACTAGCGATGGTAAGGCTTATATGATGCGCTTTAATAATGAAGTTAATAGCGTAATTAAGCAATTACAAGAATATGCTGGTCGAGAAATTCCTGTCGAAGTTCAATCAATGATGTAATTACAAAATTGGAGAAAGCATTCGCGAGAATGCCTGCAAAGTCCGCAATGCGCGACTTTGCTTTTTTATTTCTTCCTTAGTTAGTAAATGCGAGTGTTTCATATCTTCTTCAAAAGCTGCCACCATTTTCTGGTTGAACTTTTTATCATAAAAAACGGCATTATCTTCAAAGTTTAAGTTGTAAGAACGGAAATCTTGATTCATTGAACCAACTGAAGAAAAATGGTCGTCGACAATCGTCGTTTTGGCATGTAAAAAGCCATCTTCGTAGATATAAATTTTGACACCCAAGCGAGTTAATTCGTTGGCATACCACTGTGTGGCGCGATAAATAAAGGGGTGGTCTGGCTTACATGGGATCATAATTCGTACGTCAACACCCGATGAGGCAATTGTTTGCCACGTAGCAAAAACGGCATCATCAGGGATTAAGTATGGTGTTTGAATCCATAACCGTTTGCGTGCCAAAAGCATTAGCCGCATCATACCGTTACGCATATATGGTGCATAACGATCAGGCCCATCTGAAATGATTTGCGTTGCAACGTCGCCTTCGTGGATGTTTTTTTCATCAAGATCAGGAAATAGAGTGGAATTGAAACGGATGAGCTGTTGATTATTAGTGATAGAGGCGTTCCAGTCCATGACGAAACGCTCTTGCAAAAGCAGAGAGGCAGAACCAACAATTCTTACCTGACTATCACGCCAATGACCAAACTTCTTTTTTTTGCCTAAATATTGATCACCAATATTAAAACCGCCAGTCCAAGAAATTCGCCCGTCGATGACAACAATCTTGCGGTGCAAGTGGTAGTTAATGCGGTAACGGGTGATCATGTTGCGTGAAGTGACAAAAGGCAAAACTTCCCCGCCAGCTGCCCGCAATTGATCGAACCATGCTTTAGTAGCTCCCATTGAACCCCAGGCATCATAAATTACGCGTACTTTAACTCCTTGTTTTGCTTTTTTAATCAATAGTTGCAAAACACGATTGCCGATATTGTCGCTATAAAAAGTGTAGAACTCAACATTGATTATTTCCTTAGCTCGTACCATGTCCTTAAGCATGTCATGAAAGAAGGTTTCACCTTCGGTATAGAGCTTGACCTGATTATTTTTAGTTAGGGGAGCTTCTTGTTGGTGGTTAAAAAAGTTAATTGCTATATTACCAGCCTTTGAAGTGTCAGAAGGACTAGTATTTTTAGGTGCTTTAGCAATCGATTTTTGAACATTTCTCAAGCCAATGTGTTTTTGCTTATTGATGGCAAAAATATTTTCCTGGGAAATACCCCGACCAAAGAAGGCATAAAGAGTGATCCCGACTACTGGTAATACTAACAGGATGATTAACCAAGCCCAAGTGGTTGAAACGGATCTTCTACGGTGGAAGACAACGTAGAAGGCTAAGATTGTGTTGGTAATGATAATGATTCTAACAAAGTCATGCCACCAGATCATAAACTCCTCCAAAATTAAACTACTTTTTTAATTTAAGAAACTTGTCAATAATATCGATTACAAACGGATTGTCATGCATCCAACTATGTTCGGCGTCATTTTTACCGCGTACTTCTACTTCTTGATAAAAATGTGCCTTTGGGGCAAGGATATAGCGAATGCTTTTTGCGGAAACAACAGAGATGAATTTATCAGTATTTGTGTTATCTAAAACGTTGCCATAAATATTCAAGACCGAGATATCAGGATTGAATTTGCGCCGATTAAAAAACAAATAAAGGTAGTGCGGGTTCATGACACTAGGCCGACCACTTTCGGTCAAATAGTTGACGTTTGGGATATCGCCCAAGTAAGTGACCCCGTCAAAAGGACCAGCGATAAAGGCACATTTTTTTAAATGTGGGAACGTTTTGCTGCGGTAGTGCTTCATTTCCGTGCGAATAATACATGGACAGGCTAATGAATGAGCGACTGCAATATAGTTTTTAAAACCATATCTTTTAGCTAAAAAGGGCAGGACGAAGTTGAGATAATAGTCGATGCCATAGATACCGACTATTCGCTGGCGAAAAGCAACCTGCACGATAGGATGCTTGTCACTAGTCCAAGTTCCTTCTAATTTGAAATTTCCTAATAAATCAACGGTTACCTTTAAAAACTTGGGATTGCCCTTGTCATGAGTAGCGTGTTTCACCATCACGCGAGTGGTATAATCACCGCCGCGAAAGCCATGGAAATAAATAATGGGTACTTGTTTTAGATCGCTTTTTTCAATGTTTGCCTTATTTTCAATATGGCGCTTGTGTAATTTGAGGAAAATTCGCGTGGGAGCGAAGGTGGCCATCAGCCCCAAAGAAATCATGTTAAACATGCTAGGTTCTTCTTGGAGGTCATGTTTATGATCTTTTTCAACTTCTTCAGCATATTTTTTTGTGTTGAAAAACATTTTTACCACCTTCTCTTTCTTTTTTCCTATAATAAAAGTTATGCAATAAGTATATTTTACCATTGGGTAAAGATTTTGGAATTTTAGAGATAGAAATGAAGTTTTATGCAGTCAAAAAAGGACGTACTCCGGGAATATATCGGACTTGGGATGCAGCCAAAGAACAAGTTGATGGCTTCTCTGGCGCTGAATATAAGTCATTTGAACAAATTACCGATGCTACAGATTACTTAGATTGGAATGCCCAAACTCAGAGCGATGTCCTGCAAAAAGGTGAAGATAATTTACAAAACGCCGTAAAAAGGGTGCAACAAAAGAGTCAAGAAATAAAAAAAGCACCGCGAAAAAAGGCGAAGCAGTATAACCATGTTAATAGCAATCCTGCTGACTTCTTTGCGGTAACTTATACTGATGGTGGCACGCGCAATACTGGTGTTTATAAGGGCGGTCACGTTAAAAAGACCGATAAAGCAGCCTGGGCTTATTTAATTGAATGGGATGACCAGAAAGTTCATGGCTCCGGTGGTGAATATGGTGCTACTAACAATAAGATGGAGCAGACAGCATTGATTAATGCACTAAAAAAGCTGCTTGAGCTTGGTTTTAACGATAAACATCTATTATTTGTTCTTGATTCGCAGTATGTGTTGAATGCGATTAATAAGCATTGGCTACAAGGCTGGAAAAAACGTGGTTGGAGACGTTCTTCTGGACCATTGGCTAATGTGGCGGAATGGCAGGAATTAGATCGGTTATTAAAGGAATTTCCTGATAGTACGTTTGAATGGACGAAAGGTCACGCTAATAATCGCGGTAATGAATTTGTCGATCATGAATTGAACCGTTATATGGATCAAAAAATGTAAGAAAAAAAGGCTACACTGTAGCCTTTTTTAATTTAAAATAACACCGCCGAACAAACCACTAAAGAACTTAACGATTTGATCCCACAAATTTTGTAACCAGTTGCGGTTTTCTTGGGTATTAAATTTATTGAAGATATTTTTAGCTCCATTTTGAATCTGACTGGATAATTTCGAAGCCTGTTGCTTGAAGTTACCGTCCTTCAATGCCCCTGAATCACGAATTTCAATTAGAAGATTGACAATTTGATTTTTTTGATTGTTGTTGATGGTGTCACCTAAGTGGTTAATATTAATTTGATTGTTGACAATGTCGCGAATTTGACTGTCGGTAATGTTTTGCCCTTGTTTAGCCATCTCATTCTTGGCACCGGCAACCGCATTGTTCAATTGAGCATCTGAATAACCTTTTTTGTTTTTATTATCTTGGGTAATCCCAGACAAGGTATTCATTTCATCTTGAGCGGCATTAACTTGCTTTTGATTTAATGCATTGCCATTTTTAGCATAGGCAGCATAAACTCCAGCTAATGCCCCTGAACCATCAATTGGAATAGCGCTAGTAACATAAATGTTGGCATCGCTGATGCCGGCGGTCAGGGCTGCGTTTTTGTACTGGTTGGCAGTAATAGTCGTGATATTATTTTTACCATCGTAGTCTAAAATTTTAACGTTGATTCCGCTGCCTGAGCTGGTCTTTTGAATCATTGCACTGGACCAAACACCTGATGAGGTGGTGAAATTATCACCAGAGGGATTTAAGTATTTAACCAGATCTGAGCCGGTAACAGTAATTGTTTGATAATTACCACCGTTTAGTGGGGCGGTTAAGGTCTTTAATGTGCCTTGCTTTTGTGCATCAGTTAATGATGTACCTAAGGTAACTACAGGTGTATCATCATCTGCTAATACTGGCTTAGTAAATGAGATCATCGCGACCACGCTTAATAACATTGCTGTGAGTAGTGTGATAAATTTCTTCATTTTTTCTTCTTTTCTTCCTTTTTGATCGAATATTTATTCTTGTAATACGGAACATTATACTAAATATTTTTCAAAAGTGAATTAAACAACACGTAAAACTTTCTTAATTTCGACCTTATTATTGAAGATGGTATAATAAAGAGCAACAAAGGGGGACAATATGTTACAAGTGCCTAAGTTAACCATCATCATGCCTGTTTATAACACGGCGCAATACTTGCCACGTGCTTTTGATGCTCTGCTTAATCAAGTTGACAAGTGCTTCAAATTGCTTGTAGTAGATGATGGCTCAACAGATAATTCGGTTGAGGTAGCCGAAAGCTATGCCAATCGTTTTCCATATTTTAAAATAATTAAAAAGAAAAATGGCGGCCCATCCGATGCACGTAATGTTGGGATGCAGTATCTCGACACACCATATGTCACCTTTCATGATGGTGATGATTGGGTGGATCCAGGCTACACATCCTTTTTTATTCATGCTTTTGAAAGTCATCCAGATGTCAGCTTAGTATCATGTGGCTATTGGATGGATTATCCTGACAAAAAGCAACGCGTTGTTGGTCGACCAGAAGGTGGCTATTTAACGCGCGGTGAAACTTATTTGAAGTTGACTAATGTCTTTAGCTCACCAATGAAAGGATATAGCTGGAACAAGGCCTATAAAACTGCCATTATTAAGAAATATCATTTGAAGTTTGATAGGGATATTTCACTACTGGAAGATCAGATTTTTAACGTTAAATATATTTCTGTGGCTAAAGGCGTCTATTACACGCAAAAGCCGTATTACCACTACTGGCAGAGAAAGGGCAGTATTATTCACCAGCCTAATATTAAAAAAGTTGCGGATAATTTCCGGGGAAATTACCGGGTTTGGAGCAAAATTATCAGTACAATGATGAAAGACCGCGAGGAAGAAAAGATGCGTAAGAAGTTAGAGCGACAGCAGGCCTTGCGTGATAGTGAATAGGGGAAAACATGAAAGAAAAAGTTAATGGAGTCGAAATTTATTATCATAAGTTAGGTAAAGGTGAGCCTTTGCTTTTACTACATGGACATCACTTAGATGGCGGTATGTTTGATAAAATTGTGGCTCCGCTTTCCCTTTATTACACTGTCTATGTGCTTGATATGCGAGGCCATGGTTTAAGTGAAGGCGACATCGCTGAACACTACAAGACTGAAGTAGAAGACGTTTACACCTTTATTAAACAGGTTGGCATTGAAGGCTGCTATTGCTTCGGTTTTGATGCAGGTGGTCTGGTGGCAATGATGCTAGCTAGAAAACATCCAACGATCTTTAAGAAGATGATTGTAGCTGGCGTTTTCGTTAATGGTGCAGGCATTAGACCATATCACTACTTAACGGAAGGCTTTCATCGCTTTTTGAGACTTGATCGTGACAGCCGCGTAGAGTTGACTGAGTCCTTTATTTCAGTAGATGACTTGAAGAAGATTACTACGCCAACTCTTTGTGTAGTAGGTGAAAAAGACTGGGTTAAGGTTGAGCATGTACGTTGGTATAGCCAATTTATGCCCAATGCGCGGTTGGTGATTATGCCACGGCAGACGCATGATAGTTATGCAGTGCGCAGTTTAAAACTGCTGGATTTGATTAAAGGATTTTGTAGGTAATGTGGATAGTATTGCTGGTTAACGTGATAGTTGCTGCAGTTGCTGTTATATTTGGTTTTCAAAATAGGGCAGAAACATTAAATCTGTTCAATGCCGGTATAGTTTTTATCACTTTTGGGATTGTTTTACTTTTAGGTGCAATTCCTGTTTATCAAGATTTCAGCACGTCATCAATTTTAATGTTCATTGCAGGCATTTTAATTATTGTTGGAATTATTATGCTAGCTGTTAGTTTAATTACCGAAGTGCCAAGAATAGTAAATCTACAGGATATTGCAATTTCATTGATGATCGCTGCAGTTTGTTTGATATATTTCATGCACGGTTTAAATCTGAGCTTAAGTAATTTAGTCGTGCCAGAATTAGCATTGATTATTGGCATTATTTTGTTTTATTTTAAAAGAAAGCGTCAATAAAATTGATTGCAAACATGGACATCTCTTCAATAGAGGTGCCTTTTTGTATATAATGGTGGTGTATACGATTTTTATTCAGAAGAGGTAAATAATGAACAAGGAAGAACTTCATCAATTATTGCACCCAATGAAAGTTATTGGCTTAGGTGGTAACCCTGCATTAAATGAAAAAATTGCGGCAATCTTACACCAACCATTGATCGAAACTGCGGTTCACCACTTTAGCGATGGTGAAATCCAAGTTAACATTGGTGAATCTGTCAGAGGTTGTGATGTTTTCGTAATTCAATCTATCCAAGATCCAGTTAACGAAAACTTTATGGAACTTGAAATTGTTTTGGACGCACTTCAACGTGCATCAGCTCATGTAATTAACGTGGTTGTACCATACTTGGCATATTCACGTTCAGATACCAAGACTCGTTCACGTGAACCAATTACCGCTAAGTTAGTGGCTAACTTGCTTCAATTGACTGGCATGGATCGTTTAATTACTGTTGATCTACATGCCTCACAAATTCAAGGTTTCTACAATATCCCTGTTGATCACTTACATGCCATTCCACTTCTTGGTCAATACTTCTTAGATAACGGAATTGCTACCAAGGAAGATGATGATATCGTTGTAGTCTCACCTGATCACTCAGGCGCTAAGCTTGCTCGTAACTTTGGTCAATACTTCAATGCACCGATTGCAATTGTTGATCAAAGAGGTGCTCGCTATGATACTGAGGTTCACGACATGATTGGTGATGTTAAGGACAAAAAGTGTATCATCATTGATGATTTGATTGATACAGGTTCACGTATTTCTTCATCAACTAAGTCAGTTTTGGCAGCTGGTGCTAAGAAAGTTTACGTTGCCGCAACCCACGCACTTCTTTCTAAGAATGCTACTGGAGTACTTAATGAATTACCAATTGAGCAAATCGTAGTTACTGATACCATTAAGCACAAGCGCTACCCAGACAGAATGGTCAGAATTTCCGTAGACCAATTGCTTGCTCGTGGTATCGATTATGTATACAATGATCGTTCAATCCACCAAATCTTTGACGAACAAAACCGTTTAAAGTAAAATTCTTATTGATAATTTGAATAAAAAATGATCCTCACTATGAGGATTATTTTTTATTCAAAAAATCGGGTAGATAAGTTATAAAACTATGTCTAAATAGTAATGATTGATATAATTGATGTGTGTTGTATAGAAAGAAAAAGAGAAAGTTAGAGGAATAGACTATGGCACGACGGAAAAACATGAAGAGACGGAGAGTTATTCTAGGTAATACTTTCCATCTGATCAGAGAAAATGGAATGGATAATGTTTCTTTGCAAATGATTGCAGAAAAATCAGGCATTTCAAAATCCTTACTGCAGTCATACTATCCTCATAAGGCTAAGTTAACTAACGACATTATCCACAATCTTTTTAATACTTTAGGTCAACAAGTTAATAATTATGACATGGCTAATAGCAATCTTCCTTATGCTAGAACTAAGGCATTTATTTATACGATTGCTATCTTGGGGATGCACGATGAGGGCTTGGACCGTATTATTTCTGAAGCTTTTGTTAGCAATGCTACCCTAGATAATTGGGGAATCATGCTTAATGAATGGATTAAGGAAAATCATTTATTTGATGACATTAACGTTGACGAAAGCGAACTTGAGACAGGAATTGCGTTTGTAACTAGTGGTATTGGCCGTCTATATCATGATCGCCAAAAGCACCATTTAACGGCCGAAGCTCTTGCTAACTATGCAACAAGTGCATTGATGTTCAGTTTCTTGCATTGTTCTTCTGAAGAAATTGATCAAGCCTTAAAAGAAGGACATGAAATTATTGAAACTGCTGATATGGAAGTTGTTCACCGAGCAATTGATACAATGTTCGATGAAGGCAAGGAAATTTTCAGCTAAAGGGGAGTCGCCATGGTTGAAGGCAAAAGAGCTGATTTGCGACGAATGGGTTATGAGCAAAATAACCAATATAAACGTTTGTTGGCTTTCGTCATCTTTTTGATTGCTGCATTGTCATTGATTACAGCTACTTTTTTAAATCCAATCTTTATGAAAAAACAGATTAGGACTAGCTATAATAGGGCAGTAGTTGTTCGCCAAGTGAATAAAAATTATGATAGCCTAGCTGATTTGATTAATGCAGATAGTGAAGATAATTCAAACTTACTATCGGATACGCAAACTCAACCAATTGCCGACCATATTATTGATTATTCTTTGGGTATTCATTGGTTTAAGGTTACTAGTTTGCCACTGGCTAATCAGATTTTAAGCGATATCGATCAAGGAATTGCTAAAGGCTCGTCAAGTGGGGCACAGGAAGTTAACCGTAAACTGAAAAAGCAGGGAACTAATGCACCTTACGCGATTATTAAAGCCTTCAATTTAAGTGTGATCACTTTAGGAGCAAATATTGCTGGTTTATTGTTTATCGTTAATTTGATAATAATTATTGTTACCATTATTACAATGGTTTCGCTACTCAACGATATGAAGTCGCGGGCTACAATTCGAATGGTGATTCATGATACGATGGCTGCTGGCATGTGGGCAGGTTTTTGGCTAATTTTGATTTCAGGCTTGTTAGCACTTGTGCCAGTAATCTTTAATGTCGATAATATCGAATTTGGCTTTTTGCTTGAGATTGGCAGTAGCGTCTTTTTGGAATATGTAATTGCTGGGGTAATTATTTACATCATTTGTGCGATACCATGGCAAATTACAGCTGCTAAATAAGAATGAGAAAACGTAATCTGTAGAATGATTACGTTTTTTGTTTGCACAAAGAATCATCTTTCTTTATAATTAAAAAATAATTAACAAATAATTAACAAATTTCATATGTTTATATTTTAAAAGAATTGGGCGAGTTTATGAAAAAAGCTAAAATTATAAAGACTTTTCTTGCTTTCATTACTATGCTTTCGACTCTTTTTTTGTTTAATCAGCCTGTTAATGCAGCCAATAAGGAGGTTGAGACTGGCTCAGTGATGAAAAAAATTAAGCAGTCGAAAGAATTAGTAGTGGGCACCTCAGCGGATTATCCGCCACTGGAGTTTACTACCAGTGAAAATGGCAATACCAAATATGTGGGGGTTGATATCGAGTTGGCAAAAGATATTGCCAAGGATTTACATGCAAAGCTAGTTATTAAAAACATGAGCTTTGATTCACTTTTGGTAGCGCTAGAGACAGGCAAGGTAGACATGGTTATTTCGGCTATGACACCTAATCCCGAGAGAAAGAAGAGCGTTGATTTTTCTAAGATTTATTACAAGCCAAGTGGCGAATATTTCTTAATTAACAAACGCGATCAGGCCAAATACAAAAAAATTAAAGATTTTGCTGGTAAAACTGTCGGTGCGCAAACTGGTAGTATTCAGTATTCTTTGATTCAAAAGCAAATGAAACAGTCTAAGGTTAAAGGCTTAGGCAAAATCAATAACTTAGTTCTGGCATTAAAATCTAATAAGATCTCTGGCATTGTCATGGAAGAAATGACTGCTAAGGCCTACCAACAAAACGACAATAGCTTGGTGGCTGTGAGAAGTGACTTGCGTGAACAACAAGCTGGTAACGCAGTAGCAATTGCTAAAGGACAAAATGACTTAGTAGCTGCTGTGAACAAGACTATTAATCGCGTTGAACAAAAAGATTTGATTAATAAGAAATACTTGCCTGAAGCAGCTAAGTATATGAAGACAGCGCAGAAGACGAACACGATGACTAAATATATTCCTTACTTTATTAATGGAGTTGGCTATACCATCGTGATCACGATTTTCTCAGTGTTAATCGGGATCATCTTAGGGATGCTCTTAGCCTTAATGCGTTTGTCCAAGAATAAATTGCTGCACTGGATTGCAGTTTGCTATATCGAATTCATTCGTGGTACGCCACAAATGGTGCAAATTTTATTTGTTTACTTTGGTGTTGGAGCATTAATTTCTAACCTGTCAGCTGTTGTAGCGGGGATTATCGCAATTGGGTTGAACTCTGGTGCTTACGTTGCAGAAGACATTCGTTCTGGTATTGCTTCAGTAGCTAAAGGACAGACTGAGGCGGCTAGATCATTAGGTCTTTCTCAAGCTAAGGCTTACCGCTATGTAATTATTCCTCAAGCTTTGAAAAATATTTGGCCGGCACTAGGAAACGAATTTATTACCCTGCTGAAGGACAGTTCATTGGTTTCAGTTATTGGGGTAACTGAATTAATGTACCAAACGGAATTGATTCAGACTTCGACTTACCGTGGTGTTTTACCTTTATTCATTGCCATGATTATTTACTTTATCATGACCTTTACTTTAACTAGATTGCTTAATTATTTCGAAAGACGGATGAAACACAATGACTAAAATGATCGATATCCAACATTTGAAGAAAACTTTCGGCAAAAATGAGGTTCTGAAAGATATTTCTGCGGAAGTAGATAAGGGCCAGGTTATCTGTATTATCGGGCCATCTGGTTCAGGTAAGAGTACTTTCTTGCGTTGCCTGAATGTATTAGAGCGTCCTACGGCTGGTAAAATTGTTTTTGATGGAACAGACTTGGCTAGTCTAAAGGATGGTAAGGAACTTGATCAATTGCGGGAAAAGATGGGAATGGTTTTTCAGAACTTTAACCTTTTTCCTAATATGAATGTAATTGAAAATATTAAGTTGGCACCGATGAAAGTCAAGGGTGTTAGTGAAGCTCAAGCTGAGAAGACTGGACTAGCCTTACTTGAAAAGGTGGGCTTGGCCGATCGTGCAAAACAATTTCCAGCTAGTTTATCAGGTGGTCAACAGCAGCGGGTGGCGATCGCTAGAGCCCTAGCAATGGATCCGGAAGTAATGCTATTTGATGAGCCTACAAGTGCTCTTGATCCTGAAATGGTTGGCGAAGTTTTGAAAACAATGCAAGATTTAGCTAATTCGGGAATGACAATGGTGATTGTAACTCACGAAATGGGATTTGCTAGAGAAGTAGCCGATGAGGTCTGGTTTATGGCTGATGGCTATTTACAAGAAAAAGGCACGCCACAGGAAGTGTTTGAACACCCTACTAGTGAACGTGCAAAAGATTTCTTATCTAAAGTTTTATAATCAAAAAGGCTCAAGCATTGCTTGGGCCTTTTAATTTACTCATCTGTAATGATGGGGTTTGATAATACGTACTGTCTTACGAAAAAATTTTGATGCCATCCTTTTTGAATTAATGCATTAAAAAAGGTGTTTTGATTATTAGGCAAAGCAGTGGCTTTTGGAATGATGACAGCACGTAAAATCTTGTTTTGAAGTAAAATTGGTGATTGCACATCTGTTTCGCTATTTAAATTAGTGGTTGCTTGATTGGTCGGCGTGTTGGTTGTATCCTGCTGAACTTGATAATTTGTAGTGTCATTAGTACTATCTTGCTTAAATAGCTTGAATCTGTACTTCTGCACGCCTTTAACGTCAACTTCATATTCATGTCCTGCAACTAGGTTAGTATTTGCGGGTGAATAAGTTAGGATCGTTCTAAAATTGCCGTAGCCACAGGAGCTGTAATTCTTAACATGAGCTGCAGTAGTAACAACTTTAGTATCTAAATCAGTGATAGTAATTGTTGGCTTATTTTTAATGGTTCTATCTGATAAATAGAGCGACCACATGATATTTTTCCCTTGAAGCAATTCAATAGGGAAAAGACGCATGCTAGGATAAGCAACTACCGGCTGACTAGCAGGACGAAAAGTATCATTAATGTTTAGTACTTTTTGAACGGAATAGCGGTAGCCATTTGTACCATAAGCTGCCCCAATGCCTGTAGTGGTTAAACGACTTGAAAGTAGCCAAGCTCGGTGACCGGTATCTGAACCAGTTAAATTATAATGGTCAGTAATTAAGTCAGTGATCACATCCCCAGCGGTTTGCTGTGAAACATTAAAGTTTAAATTTGAAGTTTCAGAAGTGTCTTTAGCTAGCTTCCAAACAAATTTGGAGATATTGCTTGGCTTAGTTTCACTAGGTAAACCATGTTGGTTAATGAATGGGTTAGCATTAATTGCGGCCATTACAGCAGCCGTAATCTGCGCGTTTTTATTAAGTGTATCAGTAGTCGAGATAGCGGGCAGACTGAACAATGATCGATAGTAATTGATATAATCTGTTTGCGTTTTAATGTATTTTGGATCTAAGCGACCTACCTTAAATTTTTTGCTTAGATTTGGCTTTTTAGCATAAATATTTGCGGCACTATAACTAGTTTTATCAAGGTTCGCATATTCCTTTTGAAAATTATGAACTTCGTTAACTTCTTGTGTTGTGAATGTCGCTGCGTGTGTAACTTGTCCGGCGAGAGGGATAAATAAAGTTGCGGCAGCGGCAATAGAAAATTTCCGTAGAAGCATTTTAGACTCCCTTCTATGGTTGTCAGTATACCTTTCATTATAAACTATAACCAATGAAAAGGCTTTAGTGAAAAATATTCCACTATTTTGCGCTTTTCTGGTATTCTTTGCGTATAATTAAAGATTGGAACATTTAAAAGAGGTATAAAATAATGACTAAAAAATTACAAGTTGGTTTGATTTTTGGTGGTAATTCATCAGAATATGAAGTATCAATTGTTTCAGGCCACAACATCTATAAGGCAATCGACAAAGATAAGTTTGATGTGCACCCAATTTGGATCACTAATGAAGGCTACTTTGCTAATGAAGAAGAAAGCTTCAAGGTTTTAGATGATCCTTCATACCAAGTTAAGAACCCACATAAGGTTAACAACATTTCTAACTTAATTGAATTAGAAAACTTGCCAGAAATCGATGTTTTCTTCCCAATTGTTCACGGTAACTTAGGCGAAGACGGTGTTTTACAAGGTTTGTTCCGCTTGATGGATAAGCCATTCGTCGGTGATGACGTCTTAGGAGCCGCTGTAACAATGGATAAGGAATTCACTAAGATCTTGGCTCAAAGAGTTGGTGTTCCAGTCGCTGATTGGATTTCAATTAAGCGTTTTGAATACGACGACAAGAAGAATGCTAAACTTAACTATGAAAAGGTAGCAGAAAAATTGGGCCGCGACATGTTCGTTAAGCCATCTAACCAAGGCTCATCAGTTGGGGTTAGTCACGTAACTAATGCTGACGAATATACTGCAGCCTTAAAAGAAGCCTTCAAGTATGACGATAAGGTCTTAGTTGAAGAAACTGTTCCTGGCACCGAGGTTGAAACAGCTGTCTTAGGTAACGACAAGCCAATTGTAGCAGGTGTTGGTCAAATCACCAATGCAAAAGGTTCATTCTACACTTATGAAAATAAGTATGATGATAATTCAACTTCTAAGTTACAAATCCCAGCAGATTTACCACAAGAAATTATCGATACTGTTAGAGAAAATGCACGTAAAGTTTATGCAGCAACTGAATGTAGCGGCATGGCTAGAATTGACTCCATGCTCACCCCAGGTGGCAAGGTAGTCTTGACTGAAGTTAACGCTTTACCAGGCTTTACTAATATCAGTATGTATCCTAAGTTGTTTGAAGAAGCAGGTGTTCCTTACAGCGAATTGATTACACGCTTAATCGAAGCAGGTATGGATCGTTTTGATCATAAGAAAACTTTGCTTCACAAGCATGACTAAACGCCAAAAATATAGAGGTAGATTTCAATGACGACTAACAAGCATGATTTTGAAGAATTGGCTGCACCAAAAGCAGCTGCACAAGAATTAGGAATTAGTGTTGCCACGTTAAGAAAGTATTCTTTAATCGTGGAGAAGGTGACCGGCAAGAGCGACTATTTTGCTCGGACTAAGCAAAAGGCTCGTCTGTATCATCAAAAAGATATTGATGACTTAAAGGCTTTTCACCGTTTATCTAAAAATAGTGGCTTAACTTTGCAAGAAGCCGCTCGTCAAATCTATGCTGTTAGTGAAAAGAAACCTGAACCTGAAACTAAAGAACCAGCTCCTAAGCCCGCTTATAACAGTACCGATGTAATGGATACTGAGCAGGTGGTTAAGTTGCTTAACACTTTGCAAAAGACAATTTCTAATCAAAATGAGGCAATTAATTCTTTGCAGAAGCAATTGAATGTCATTCAAAAGCAAAATCAAGATTTAATTGAAGCACAAAAGCAATTAGCTGCGCCACAAGATGATTTAGATAAGTTTGCGGCTTTGCCAGATATTTCTGGAATTGTGAGTGCGGATGAACCTAAACCGAAGAGTGAAGAAGAAAAGCGCGCTGAAGTTAAAAAAGACATGAATAAGAGTCAAGAACAAATGCATGACGAGATTATGTCTAAGGCAAAGGAAAATGCCAAGAAGCGAGCCACTTCTAATGTTCACCGTACACTAGAAGATATGCAATTAACGGACCAAAAGGAACACTGGTGGCAAAAAATCTTTAAGTTTTAAACAAATTGATTAAGAATCAAGAGCTGACCTAACAAAAGGCCAGCTTTTGTTTTACAGTAGGCGTATAACAATTAATAGGAAGTAGAAGTAATGAAATTTAAATGGAAAAAGCGCTATACGATAGCAGTTATCGTGGCAATTGTGGGAGCATTATTGACGGTCTTGTCCTATTTTGCCACTGATATTTACCACAAGGACGACGTTGCCGTGATTACCGATAGCAAGATCAAGGATACTTTGATTGAAAAAAGTGAAGATGTGTATAAAAATGCGGATGAAACTCGCCAGCAAATTTTGCACTTAAAAGTTTTATCGGGTAAGCACAAGGGCGAAACTTACACGACTAAAAACGTGTATTATCCTTCGCAATTGACGACGCAAAAGTATCGTGCAGGTCAGAGAATTTTTGTCAATATCAAGAAGGGTGATCCAGCGATCGTTAATCCTAAGCGTGATTGGGTGTTAGTTTTGGTAGTGACAATCACTTTAGCATTGATGGTGGCTGCAGTAGGGAAGCACTCACTCTCGCTGGTTGTGTCAATGGTAATTTCGTGGCTGATCTTTTATTTGATTATCATTTGGGATGTGCATTTGAATGGCGCCCACATTATTTTGCTGTTTGGCTTAGCTGATATCGTCTTTTCATTCTTTAGCTTGCTCATTGTGCAGGGCTTGAATAAAAAAATGTTGGCGACTTGGTTGGCAACGCTGCTAGGAGTATTTGTTTCTTTTGCCTTGTGCTACGTGATCATGAAGTTAACGGGTGAATCGGAAATGAAATATGAGACCGGTGACTATGCAACGCAAGATCCACGAGGCTTGTTTTTAGCTCAGACTTTGATTGGAATTCTAGGTGCAGTAATGGATGAGGCGACCGATATTATTTCTAGTTTGTATGAATTAATTCAAACTAAAAAGAATATTACGATGAGACAGTTGATTCATAGTGGTCGAACGATGGGGCAAGAAATTATGGGACCGTTGATTAATGTCTTGGTCTTAATTTTTATTGCCGGTGCGCTGCCAGAAACTATTTTGTACTTGCGTGATAATAATACTTTAGCTTCAACTTTTGGCTTTACTCTGTCGCTGGGGGCAACGCAAAGTGTGATTTCGGCAATCGGAATTGTTCTGACGGTTATTTTTGCGACAGGATGCAGTTTGTTCTTCTTGAAAAAACGCGATTGGAAGAGTTTGTTTAAAAAAGAAGGTGAGAATAAATGAGTACATTATTTGCATTGATCGTTGTCTTAGCGATTTTAATGACAATCGTCGGTGGTGAAACTGGAATTCGTAGTTTTTTTAGTGTACTAATTAATACGATTCTATTGATCTTAGTGGCGATGCTAATATCATGGGGAATTAACATTGCAATTTTGACGCTGATTTTTATTCCTTTAAAGCTAGTTACGATTATCTTTTTAGGCACTCATGACTATACGGTAGCAAAGAATTCATTTTATTCTTCCTTCTTAGTGTGTTTGATTATTAGCCTCTTTATTTTGGGTTGTCAATACCTGGCTCAAGCTGCAGGACTAGGACCAGAGGCAGGAGAGTTATTGGTTGGCTTGTCGCAGATGCCGGGCTTGAGTTATCCGATGATTGCCGTGACAGTGGCGATTTTCTCAACTTTGGGAGCGATTGCCGAAGCTGCTGTAGCGATGAGTTCAGGTTTGCTAGAAATCAAAAAGCATAATCCTGCTATCGGTGAAGAAGAGTTGATGGCTTCTGGTACGGCTATTGGTAATGATGTTTTGGGTACAGCAATGAACACGATTTTATTTGGGATGTTCGGTAGTTTTTTATCATTATTCTTATGGTATTTCCGCTTGCATTACACGATTGGCGAGGTCTTAAACGAAAAACTTTTTGTAAATGAAGCGTTAATTATCATGTATTCTTTGATTGGGGTTATATTAACAGTGCCACTATCATCATTTATGCTATCAAGAGGAATGAGCAAGAAAGGACCAAAACATGAGAGTAGAAAATCTGACGCTGACTAACTTTAATAATCGTGAATATCAAGTTCATACATATGCGCTAGAGCCTAATCCTGAATTGGTTGAGCAAAAGCGTCCGCTAGCTATTGTAGTACCAGGTGGCAGTTTTAATCACTTATCCAAAAGAGAAGGCGAACCCGTAGCCTTAGCATTTAACAATCAAGGCTTCAACAGTGTGGTGATGGAATATAACTTAGTACAAGATCCAGACAAAATTTATCCTGACGCTGGGTTAGATGTTCTAAGTACTGTGAAATATTTCAGAGACCACGCTGATGAGTATCAGTTGGATAAAGATAAGATTTTAACGGTTGGTTTTTCTGCTGGTGGTCATGTGGTCAGTGTAGCCAATAATATGGCTTTAAATAAAAATTATCAGACAAAGTATGATTTTGATAAGACTGATGTTTTACCTAATAAGACAATCTTAGGCTATCCGCTGATTGATATTAAAAAGATTGGTTTTCCGATTCCAGAAGATCAAAAAGCAAAAATGCCTGTAGAGGAAGATATTTTGGATAGTGCATTAGGTGTTACACGTGAAACGCCCGATAAATTTATTTTCCAGGCATGGGATGATCCGGTGGTTTTGATCGGAAATTCAATTGAATATATTGATGCTTTGAATAAGAATAAAGTTTCAACAGAAGCTCATTTGTTTAACCACGGTTACCACGGCTTTTCATTGGCTCGTCACAATGTGGAAACTAAGGGTCAAGATTGGCAGGATAACCCGCACGCGGCGCACTGGTTCAACTTGGCAATGGAATGGCTAAAGAGTGAGTGGGGCGAATGATGTGAAGCATAAAAAATCTTCTAACCCTAATGACAATATCTATCACACTATCGTCAAGAATAGAAAAATTGACCGAATGATTATGCCTTTTGAAGCGGTGTACTGCGTGTGGCTAATCATTACGCTGGTTCTTAGCTTTAAGCTATTTGCTTATTCGATTGATGCACAATTTGTGCTGATTTCTCTATTTTTTCTTAGCGGATGGATTTCGTCATTGATTAAGAAGCATCGCATGAAGAAAAGTGGAAAATAAGATAAGTAAAAAGAGTTCTCGCACGAGAACTCTTTTTTATTAGAATCATTTACTTTTTATCTCTAAAGAAAATAACTTCCTTAGCAGCTACAAATGGTCCAGATGACTTGTAAACCTTTAATCTAATAGCTTTGGCATCGACATTTCTTAAGCCAACAACCTTATTCTTGCTATCAGACTTCCAAGTCAAGTGATCGCCGTATGGCTTAAAGTTAACACCATCATTTGAAAGCTCAACGCTAACTTCAACGGGATCTCCTTGATGATCGATCTTTCTAGGTACCCAAACCATCCGACTTAAGTGTTCCAAATGATTAAACGTAAAGGTTAATTCAAGTGGCTTGTCTTCACTAACACCATCAATAGTTTCCCATTCACTGGCTAATTTTAGATCAGTCAAATAATCAATTGGGTGATCCTTAGGACTAGCTAAACTACTAGTAGTGCGAATACCGCTGATTGCATAATTCATCGGATCAGGCTTGGTAATTGCGCCAAACGGATCTGACCATTCTGAAACTTTGTTGCCAGCTACATAACGCAAACGCAGGGTGTAGCGGGTATTTGGCACTAATTCATGGAAAGTAAATGAATTGCCATCAATGCCATCATGTAAAATGTCGTTAACTTCGATTTGAACTTGGTCGGTTAATTGCGGCCAAACTACTGTTAATGAATGAGAGCTAATCTTGTCTGGATCAACCATTGGTTGTTTTGGTGAACGCAACAGTGAATCCGTAATAGCGTGAACCAAAGTTTCATTGCCATATCTGAAGTTTCTGATCGTAATCTCAATTTTAGAATCGGTAATATCGCGTTTAGCTAACTTAATTTGTAGAGCAGTTTGCTTCTTTTCTTGGTATTGATCAAACTCAGGCATCCAGCTGTAATTTGTGTTAAAGAAGAAGCCCTCCTTAGCATGGGCAAATGTATCAACGGTACCGTACTCTTGCATTGGGATTTCCTTGTCGTTGATTTTAACAGTCAAACCATCAGGATAACCGTCACACATGATGTTCAAGTTGGTGGTGTTTTCCGTTTGGAAAGTATTGAAATCGCCTTGAGTTGGGTCGATGGTGATCGTCAATTTGCTTGCTTCTAAATCACTCGTGATTTGTGTAGCTACATGGTTTCTTGAATAGTCGTTGTAGCCATTATCATCGTAAGTAACCATTTTACTCTTGCCTTGAGGGTAGAGGACATAGTTGCGTTCGCCGAGGTCAAAAATAGCTCCGCCTCGTACAAATACTGGTAAATGCCAGGATGGGTAAGATTGCTTATTATAAACGCGACCGCCCAAGTACTTTTTGCCATCAAATAAGTCAACCCACATTGTTCTGTGATTAGGCAAGTAAAGGTTGTCTTTTCTTGAATTGCCATTACCATCTTCGCGACCGTTAACAATTGGCGAAATCAACAAGTTAGGCCCTAACATAAATTCATGGCCCACCTGTGGGGTGTAGTTGACTTGTTCATGTGGAAATTCCAAGAATAATGGCCGCAAGATTGGATCACCGACTTGAGCGCGGTAGATTAGGGTATATAAGTAAGTCTGCAATTGCTCACGTAGTTTTAAATAGGCTCGATTAATTTGCGTCATCTTACTATTGTAAGCAAATGGGGTCTTACTAAATTTACCTTGATCGTCTAAGTTGAACAGGATTGGGGTAAATGCCTTCCATTCAAAATCACGAATGGCAATTTGAGCATTACCACCGCCAGCGGTACCGTCAACGGCGCTACCAACTAAAGGCTGACCAGAAAGGCTAGCTCCCAAAAAGCCAGCTACTTGCGTTGGAATGTTTTCCCAGTTGCCGCCAATGTCACCAAAGGCTAGCATTGTTCTATTTTGACTACCAGCAATACCAGTATTAGAGAAAATCAACGGCCGCTTACGCTTCAAATTGTTGCGTAAAATTAGCGCATCATTTTTCAATACTTTTGGATCGGTTGTGTCCGTTTGAATAAAGGTGGTATCAGGTGAAGCCTTCGGTGTGTTGTTTTGACTCCAAAGACCAGCGCTAACGTCATGTATAGCGGCGTATTCACTGAAGCTAGCCATGGCTTCTTCGTTGATTTCTTGCACATCATAGTTAGGCACGATCCAACTTAATTTAAAATGCTGCTTCTGGTAGCGATCAACCATTGCCCGTGCTGAGAATTGATATTCTTCTTCGCCGTTCAAGGAACCTTTGCCACTAGCATCTTCTGGCTTGTTAGTTCTGGTGTAATAATTACCGTCTTCAAACATGACAGCATTACGTTCCTTAGCTTCACCAGGTTGCCATAAGGTAGTTAAAAAGTTGCCAACATGACCTAATCCTAGTGCATATTTAGGTGGCATCAGTGGCTTACCCGTTAACATGTAATACTTTGCCAAAATATTTTTGGGTGAATTACCTAATAGATAAAAGGTATCAAACATGTTGGTGTCGTGCTTCAAGATAGTGGCATCCGGATTGCTTTTACCAAAGTCATAATTGCCAGCACTCTCAGTATTGCGCAATTCACCAAAGCCGGAGTTAGCCCAGAAGAATGGCACTTGGGTCAAAACGCCGCCTTTACCGGTAATCTTGTCGCGCTTGATTGAAATGATTTCACCTTTATGACTGAAGTAGCCGTTCTGCATCCCGCCGCCAAAGTAAAATTCATTCTTGTGTTGCTTCAAAATTTCGGTAGTTTGATCATTACCTAATTCAAGTGGACTCAGCTGAACCAAACGATTGCGGTGCAGCGTCTCGTCAAAGATGCTCATTACGGCTGGCTTTTGTTGGAAAATAAGTTGATAATTGCCAGACTTAATGATTAAGGAATCGCTGGTTGCCTTAGGCTGTGATTTTTCAAAATAGTCATTGTTGAATTGAGACAGGTCAACAAAAGATGAGTGATTCTCGTCAAACTTCTTAGCTGGATCGAGAAAATATCTGAAGATCCCGTCAGCTAAAATATAAAGACGAGCAATATCGCCGGTGGAGTAGTGAAGTTCATAATAATGATCACGTTTGCTGGCACCGATAAGTTGGCCTAGTTGATGTCTTTCTATTTGGTTTTGTGTCATATTTATTCTTCCTATTTAAACTTGCTACCTTATATTATAACTAAAAATCAAAAAACTTCTTAAGCAATTGTACTAAAACTGGTATTTACCAATTTTGTTAGATATAATTAAATTAACAATTACGATTTAGACATATAAAGAAAGAAGATATTTATGACTTATTACATTCATGCAGATAAATTTTTCTTAGAAAACAGAACAGAAAACGGCGGCTATCTTGAAGTTCAAGATAATGGCAAGTTTGGCTTTTTCTATCCAGAAAGCAAAAAGCCAGAAGGTGAGATTGTCGATTATGCTGGCAAATGGGTTGCACCAGGATTAGTTGACACCCACATTCACGGCTCATTGCGAGAAGATGTAATGAAGAGTGACTGGGAAGGCATCAATAAGATCTCTAAGGGCTTGCTTAGTGCGGGGGTTACTTCATGGATGCCAACAACGATCACTGCTGCAAGCGATACCTTAACTAGAATTTGTAAGATGTTTGCGGACCATCAAGGACAAGAAGAAGGGGCAAAGATTCAAGGGATTCACTTTGAAGGACCATTCTTCACGGAAGAACATGCTGGAGCTGAAAATCCTAAGTACATGATGGATCCCGATATTAATGAATTTAACAAGTGGCTGGACGCTTCTAACGGGATGCTGAAGAAGATCTCAATGGCTCCTGAAAGAAAAGGTTCCAAAGAATTTATTCGTGAAGCTGTTAGAGAAGGCATAGTAGTTGTTTTGGGCCACTCAAGTGCTAGTTTTGAAGAAGCGGTCGCAGGCATTGAAGCAGGTGCAACCATGTTTACTCATACCTTTAACGGGATGCCTGATCCAAGCCACCATACGCCATCAATTTCTAATGCGGCAATGGCACTTAATAATGTGACCGATGAATTAATCTGTGATGGCCACCATGTGCAACCATGTATGGCTAAGACTTTGATTAATGCCGTTGGTCCAGAACACATTGCCTTGATCACTGATTGTATGGAAGCTGGCATGATGCCAGATGGCGACTACATGTTGGGTGAATTGCCAGTCTATGTAAAAGATGGCATGGCTCGTCTTAAGGACGGCGACAATTTGGCTGGATCTATCTTGCAATTGAAGCAAGCAGTTAAGAACGTGGTTGACTGGAACATCGTTACTCCAGAGAAGGCAGTGATGATGGCTAGTTATGTTCCTGCTAAGAGTGCCCATATCTTGGACAATTGCGGTACAATCGCACCAGATAAGGATGCTGACTTCTTGATTTTGAACCCAGATTTAACCTTGAGTGAAACTTACCTAAATGGTGAATCACGTTATAAGGCTGAAAAATAAATTTAAAAAATTAAACTAAATTCAAAATTCTCGTCTATAATAAATGGGCGAGTTTTTTAATGGGAAAAACATAGTTATGAGTGGAAACGAAAAAGTCTTGGGAGGTTTCTTGTGAATATTGGAGAAACGTTAAAATCCATGCGTTTGCATGCGGGGCTAACACAAACAGAAATGGCAGCGGGGATTGTCTCTGAATCATATTATTCAAAGGTAGAACGTGGTGTTCATGACATTAGCGCGGATGCATTATTTAAAATTTTGATTAAACATCATTTGGATCCAGTTTCTTTCTTTATGAAGATGTCATATAGAAAAAAGAATAATAAGTTATTGGGCGATTTTACCAAGATTGAATTTGCGCAAAGTAAAAAAGATCTTAATGAATTAAATAAGGTAGAAGCTCAGCTTAACAAGAAATATTCGGAGGGGTGGCCCGCTAGACTCAAATTCCAATTAGAGATGGCTCGAGCCTGGATTACACATTCAAATAAAGATATTGACCCTGAAATAAAAAGAAAAGCCAAGCAAGTCGTGCTCGAAGACAAGATGGATAGAGAAATGTTTTACTACCTTAGTCAGGCATGCGTTTTGCTAGATATTAAAGATGCAAGTCGCTTATTTGATTTAGCAGTAAAAGCATATAATAAAAATCCTGAAATTGACGTGATGTCTGTTACTTATATAGCACTGCTGTGTATTAATTTCTTAAATTGCTGTTACCATAAAAATGGTGAGAAAAAGTATATTGAGCTGGCAATTAACACAGTATTGCAATTACCGGCTGAACCGCATATTGCTTATCACAAAATATTGGCAGTTTATTATCGTGCTTTGTTTAATAAAGACTATCAAAAAGCAGCTACTATGATAGAAATCTTTACAGAAGCAGGTGTAGTAAGTAATGTGGCAGATACTCTGCCGATTGAGGAATAGGCAAAAATGAGTAAGAAGACTTTAAATATAGATAAGCAACTGAAAAAACATCGTATTTTAATGGGGATGACTCAGCAACAAATAGTTCAGGGAATATTAGATCAATCAACCTATTCTCGAGTAGAAAAAGGTAAAACTGGGATGGGCATGTACCGCTTACTAAAAATGTTAAAAGTTAATCAGATTTCTTTGTATGACTTTTTTCAGATTTATGATCAGAATAATTATCAAAATAGATTAAGATATTTGTTCTACAATCGAGATATTGAGGGGTTGCTTCGGCTTAAGGACAAAGTCAAGAATAGTGAAATTAGCGACGAGATTGATCTGGCTATAGCAGCATTAAAACGAAAATTGACTAAGAATCAGCTAGCAACAAAGTTGATTGATAAGTTGTTACATTTAACCAAATGGAATGAAGAAAAGATTTTTTTGTTTGCATTATTAATGCCTCTCTTGGATTGGGAAGACGTCAAAAATTTAATTAATGCAATCTACACTGAATTTCCTAAATCTAAGTTAGAAAAAAATCCTTTAAGAGCATCAATTGAAAATTTAATGTTGTTTTACTTAGATAAGACTTATTGCTTAGATAAACCTCAAGCAGCTGAAAAAGCATTTTCTTATTTAAGTAAAATTGAAAATAATAAACTTAGCTTAACGTGTTCGATATCAAGCTATTATTACTTCATTATTAATGGTGATATTCCAAGCGCTATCAAAATTTTGGATTACTTAAGAATTATCGGTTTCAAGAATATTAATAGTACTTTGCCTTCTTTCGATTGAAATGGTTACCTTGTCATGATTTATGACAAGGTATTTTTTTAGTCGTTTAGGAAGATTCACGGACAATATTTTTCATTTTAAATATCATTGCGTCAGAGGATTGAACAAATAGTGAAGAAATCTTGATAAGGATTAGGTATTTGAAATGCAAATTGATGAGAAATTATTAGCAGTAAGGAAAAAGTTAGGCCTAAGTAAAGCACAGATGGCAGATGGAGTTATTGATCCATCATATTACTCTAGAGTTGAAAGAGGTGAATCTAACATCTCAGCTACTGATTTAATTGGGCTTTTGCAGAAACATAATGTTTCAGTTATAGACTTTCTATCAGAATTTGGTGATATTCAGCCTAAAATTGAGGTTTATCAAAGGCAAGCGTTGAAAGCATTTAATAATAAAGATCTGGAAAAGTTAGAAGAAATTAAAAACGATCCGCAATTGAATTATGTAATCTTAAAGAAAATTGTTGAAGGGATGCTAGATTATTTAACTACTGGTAAAAAGGTAGAAATTTCTAGTGATCTTAAGTCATATCTTTCTAATGTCGATCATTGGTTGGACTATGATTTATGGAATTTATGGGTTTGTTTGCAAGTATATTTACCAACTTATTTACAGTCATTAGCTGAGATGGCAGTGGCTCAATTTCTAAAACATGATTATGAAAAAGAGAGCTACATTAGTTTAGAATTAGCGGCCAATATTGCAATTACCAATCTGAAGCTAGCATATAGTTCTGGTGAAGATGGCCTTGTTAGAAAGATGATTGATTTATTAGATAAATTTCCAGCGGTAAATAGTACATATTTTCCTAAGATGGTGGGCAAGTATTATGAGGCCGCTTATAATCAAGATAAATTGATGAAAGCCAAGATTGAAGATGCTTTGGAAATGATGAAAGGGCTGAAAGGGCTGAAATGATTATTCGAATGCCATTTCATGCAAATTCGAATATTTATTTGTGGTCTGAAATAGAAGATATATATTGTGATGGATGATGTAAAAAAGTGTAAGGAGTTATTTTATGGTAGAATCTAATATTTCTGCAAACGAGAAAAATAAATTTTCAGTTAGTTTATTGGCATTTTGGGTAAAGGGAAGCATTATTGCCGATAATAATTTTGTTCACATTGATATGCCTAATACTGTTCTTTTTGGTTTAATTCCAGCAGGAAAAAATAAGAAGAGTATCCCATTACAATCAATTTCTAATGCTGAAGAGAGCAATTGGTATAAAATTGCTAATATGATTTTCGGTATAATAATAGCTATTGCCGGATTCTATTCTTTTCAAGAAGAGGCCTTTGGTGGATTAGTACTGGTGCTATTAGGTATTTTACTATTTCTTACTGGTTTTAAGTTTAGAATGACAATTGAAAGAAACAGTGGTGTAACAGAAAGTATTGATGTACCTTTCTTTGAAGGGGAAAAAATCAGAAATTTAGTTTCTGAAATTAATGAGAGTGTTGCATCATATCAACAATCATCCAATTATAGAGATTATGGCGCTCAAAACACTCAAGCAATTATTAATGCTATGAATGCTAATACACAAACTCAGCAGGTTAATAATGTTGCCTCAAATCCTGTTCAACCAAATTCAGTTGGCAGTAACGATTCAACTGGTCAATTTTGTCCTAATTGTGGAACAAAAAATGCAGGGAGTGCATCATTTTGTACTCATTGTGGCACTAAGCTAGTGAATAATTAGAAGGTAAAATAAAGACTCAAGGGGCTCGTTCAAATAATGTTGGATGAGCCTTTTATGTTGAATTTAGAAGGAACATAATAATTGTGAAAAAGAATATTTTGCTAACTTGCATTGCTGTAGCGGCATTGTTAACTTTAAGTGGCTGTAAACATCAAACTCAAAGTGGTAATAGCGGTATTACTTATACTCACCATAAATCAAAACCTATTTCTAATGATAAGACCAATAATTCAACTTCAACAAATCGGACGAATCAGAAATCCACTGATGATTCAGATGATCAGTCCTTAGCCAAAATTTCGAATGATGAGTGGATTTTGATGGGCTATATGGCTTATGCTCGGAAAAATTACGAGCAAAGTGAAAATGTGCATAGTACTGCAGAAATGGTAAATGCTGTCGAAAACGATTTAGATAATGATGATTTAACCTGCACTAAGGACGCTGATAATAAATACAGTTTTAGTAATAAGTTTGGTAGTGTAGATGGATCTGTATCTTCTGACAATATTACAATTACTGGGGACGGTACTACTACAGTTGATAAGTCTAAGCTAAAAGATGAATATGTTGATCATATGAGTCAAATTCAAGCAATGACTAAAAAAATTGGCAGTCAATCTGATAACAATCATCATGTTGATAAATTTTCTTTACAAGAATATGTAGTGGCTGGTTTTCTTGAAGCTAACCGCCATGGTAATACACCTAAAGAAAAAATTGAACATGTTGAAAACCAAATAGCTAAAGGAATTCATGTCACTAATGATGGGTATCTTTCAGGATTATATAAAAATAATGGAAAATATGGAGCAGCATATAATCCTTCCACATCCCAATATACTGATTTTACTTTTAACGGTAATAATATTACGGGAACCAATATAAGTGCTGGTGTAATATCAGGGAAATTACATCTTACTAAACAAGAATTGGAACGTAAGTATGGTCCATATAGAGCTGATTTAACTAAAATTCTGCAAGGACTTGAGTATAACAAGAAACATGCAATAGATTTTTATAAAAAGTAAGGGTGAAAAAGGTGAATAATTTTTGTCCTAATTGTGGTAAAAAAATTGATTCTAAGTCCAATTTTTGCCCATACTGTGGTGCAAATTTAGCATCTGGAAAGTTTGATCCTAAAAAAACAATAAATAATCAAGTTTCTAAAAAGCCGGTCGTAAAACCTGTTAAATCTGCTAATATATTCACCGCTGAACAATTGGGTCTTACTAGAAAGCGCGTAAATTCAAATCGTCTTAAGAAACATAAACGAATAAAGACACTACCAATTGTAATTGCGATAATAGTATTACTTATTGCTGGGACAGGATTGGCAGTGGGAAACTACTTCAGACAAGAAGCAGAACTAAATAGTATTCCTAAGGATAAATTAGCCGGATTAGCAATTACATATGCTCATGTGCATTACCCTCAGAACGAGGCTTGGAAGCAAGTTTATAGACAGGCGTTTAAAGGAAATGTCTCGGTAGCTAAAAGAAAACACTACGAGATTAATGGAATAGAGCTTGAAGCGACTAAGGGAAATAGCTTATATGTAATTAATGATAAAGTTGCCTATACAATTGAAGCTCATGGTAAAAATAGTCAGTCAGACTTTATTCTGAGTGATGGCAAAAAGAATTTAGGTACAGTTAATGTATCTAAGGCTTATCATGAGGTCAAACAGAATCACTTACTAGATCGAGCAAATAAAATTAGCGCTCGTCAATCAACGGCCCAAACTATAGGAGTTAAACAGCTAGGAGTATTGGTTGGGGCTAATTACTTAGACTTGAAGAGTGTTAAATTTCAAATTGATGCTAAGGCAAGAAATAAAGACAATGATGTATGGGGATATAACTCTAACGGTAAACTGAAGGGATACTATTGGATTCACCTTGGTGTAGATGGCGCATCAGAATTTTTCTATAGATTGTCAGGCAATAAGGTAATTGTTAAAAGGCTAGATGTAGAGGATGCGCCAAATGCAGCCAGTGCAAAAATGATCACAGAAACTCTGTCACTAAATAAGTTGATCAAAAAGTATTATGCGACGTCGAATGAAAAAGAAACTATTGATCAACTGGCAAGGAAAATGAAAGTAGCAGATAGTGATGTCTCGGATTCAACTGACGATTCAGATAATGATGAAGATGAAACAGATGACACAAGTAGTCAACCTAAAGAAAATAAAAAATCGGATATTACTACGATAACCGAGCTAAATCCCAAGCAGGTAGCAAGCGGTATTTTGTATTTAACTTCTAAGAAAAATGGTTCATGCAGAGAGGCTCTTAAATATGTTGAAAGTCTGTCTAAGAATATTCCTTTCGGTATTGATACTTCAAATAAGACTAGACAATTAATGCAAAAAACGCACTCAGAAATCGGCACTGGGGTACGGTATGCTCTTGATCCAGGTGAAATGGGGATGCCCTGTATTGAATACTTCATCAGCGATGATGGCAGTAAGGTATATTGCTATACCACTATATATGATAAAGACAGTAAGAATAGGCATTTTACTCCGTTTATGACTGTTTCAGCTGCAAAAATTGGTGAAGTAAAGGATCAGACCGCGGTGAAGAAAATTGCGAAGAAATTGTCTATTTTTAATGTCTGAATTGTCAAATTAAGTGCAACAGTTAGGCTATGAAGAAATATATTGCTTCATAGCCTTTTGAACATAAGCCGTTGTTTTGTCTTGCATACTCTTGCCATGCTAACGGATTATGGATTTATAGCCGTTATGGTAATGTAACCGCATTGTCTATTATAGTTCTTTTTGTATATATTTAGCTCCAGCTTGATATTATTAAATCGCCACAAAATAAAACGCAATCCAAACTCTAAAACAGAGAAATGATTGCGTTTATATATTTAATCTGTATATTAGTTATTTACCAGATGCTTTTATTCTAATAGTACTTAATTCCATTAAATTTGTGATTTTTCATCTTTTTAGCTAAGGCATTAGTACGATAGTAATTTCCACCGCTGTAACGTGTGGTGTAAGCTAAGATTTTGGTCTTTTTGCCATCAATTGTTACTGTAACTGGGCGATATAAGTGCCATGATTCAAAGGTGATCCATGAGTCTACTTCAAGATATTGCTTTCCTTTGAATGTGCTGAATGAACCGGCATTCCAATTTTTAGTAGCCTTACTAATTTGTTTAGCTTTTTTGTGTGAAAGCATGACGTCAACAAATAATTTTTCTGCAACTTTAGCGTTTTGACGATAAATCGTTTTTTTGTTAAGCGTGTGAGCAGTAAAAGTTATTTTGGATGGCAATCCGCTATCATGACTATACCACGTCCCGCGATATGACTTTGGGACTGTAACTTTTGAACCTCTACCGTATGTAGCTGCATTAACATTATTGCTAGAAAATAGTAAAAATACAGCAAAAAATGAACTGAAAAATAATAGTAATTTTTTCATGCAAATACCTCGTTTATTAATAAGAAAATTCAACAACAATTACCTTATATTAGAACAAATAAAAACGCTAGTAGTATTCATATTTACAATTTACTTGATATGTAGCTAAGAGGCAACTGTGTAGATAAGCATAATATGAAATACTTTAGTTCTTTATCAATAATATTTATGCAAATAAGAATAAAGATAAAAGAAACGGTAAATATAAGTAATAATTTTATAGTTAATGAAAAGTGAGAATTATTTAAAAGGAGATATATTTATAGATGAAAATCTGTCCAAATTGTGGCAAACAGGTAGATTTAAATATTGAATTCTGCCCAAATTGTGGTCAAAAATTAAGTCAGCCAGAAAAGCAAACTAACAAAAGATTTATATCTAAGAAGAATTATTTAAATAAGCAAAAGAAGATTTTGTTCTCAATAATCGGCTTTTTAATAATAGTGTTCATTGGCTTTTATGCATGGGGAAGTAATCATTTCAGCGAAGATAAACAGATCGATCAGATTATATCAAGTTTAACTGATTCTAAGGCTAATGTTGCTCAATATCTTACTACTGACAATGTAAAAGTAACAGTAAATTCTGATACAGTTAAACCACTTCAAGCCTATTATCGAGATCATAAGCAAGTGGTTAAATCGATGAAGAGAGATTTTAAGAATGGGGCAGAAAAATCGGAAAATACTCAACTTGTTAAAGTTGGTCATTATTTATTGTTTTTCCCTAAATACATGCTTAAATTTCATACTTATATGCCAACGGTTAACACTAATCATCCTAATACAACATTAAGCCTAAATCATAAAAAAGTAGGCAATTTAAGTAAAAACTCTAATTCATATTCCAAAAAGATCGGACCAATTCTACCGGGTAAATATCAGCTATTGGTTAATAGTAAAGTATCAGGACGTAACTTATCAGCAGCCTCAACAGTCAATGTTTGGTCGAATAAACAAATTAATATGAATATTGCAACTAAAACATTTACAGTTGCAAGTGTACCTAATGGTAAAGTTTACATTAATGATAAATTTGCTGGTAAATTAGATGAAAAAGGTTATCTTAAGTTTAATGAGTATCCAATTTCTAAGAATATGACTCTATATGTTACTACCTCTTATAAAGACAAGAAATTGAAATCGATTGATGTTAATGATCTAGGTACTGCGCTTGATATTGCGGTTGAAAAATCTTCAATTTTTTATCCAAAATATAGTATTTATATAAGTAAAAATGATAGCAAGGCAGTTTATAAGATTCATGGAAAATACTATGTTACTCCACAATGGCAGGGACTGGCTACCGAAAAGGAAGCGGAAAGTGCTGCAAGAAGTGCATTAGTTGATCCAAAAGCTGATGATTATATTGGAGGAAAAAGCAATCCAGATTTTGCTAAAGCAAAGAAAATATATAAAAGTTTTACTGGGAATGGAACGTACGTTAGTGATTCTTCAGCCAAGATTAAAAAGATTCTTCCTGCTGGAAAAAACTATAGTAGTGTGGACTATGAAGTTCATATTCAATTAGACAATGCATTTAAAGATATTAAACGAGATAAAATCGTATTGAAATTTAAAGATGCTTTAATATATAAACCTAACGATATTGATCCTTTAAAAATTAAAACTATTGGAGAAGAAGTAAAAAAATAGTAATTATGTAGTGACCCGCATTTTTCGGACACTTTATTAATATTATGCGACTAAGGACTTATTCCGATATTCTATCGAGGTAAGTTCTTTTAGTTTGCTCTACTTTTTATGAAATTCTTTACGTGTCTCTTCTTTAGTAATCAGTTTGTCAAAGTGGAATTTAGCACGGTAAGCGACATCCTGTCCTGGGGCTAAAGAACCAGCGCCGTCATAATTGTCGGATGAATCGTCCCAGATAAGTTTGCCGTCCCAAGGGTGATCATAGTCAAACTCGTTTGAACCGTATGGTTTTACGTAAGCATGTTTTACAGCTTTGGTGTCAGAATCCCATTTTTCTGGAACTTGTAAAATAGTAACGCTGGCTGGTTGAGTATGTTTCCAGTTTTTGCTATTTTCTATAGCACCATTAACCGGTTCATTGAGTCCACCAATGTTTTGAATTGTTGCATGTTTGACAGCAGAAAACTTTCGTTCATACCAATTAGTTCCGCTTTCTGACTTGCCCGATTTAACCGTCTTGTAGGTTGTAATTGAGCTTCCGTGAGCCACAGTGCCGCTGGTTTGGGTAGTAACGTATTCCTTGACAGAATCGTCAACATGAGTTGAGCCAACTTTATCTTTGCTTACGTCAAGCGTAGTGCCTTTCTTAATCAAATTGTTTGCCATCTTAAAATCAGTTAGATTGTATTTAACGTGATCTGCGGTAACTGGAATGATCAAGTGATAGACGTGGTTGTAGAAAGCGGTATTGCTGGCTTTTAAAATGTTTTTCTTAGCCGAAGCCATAACAAGGTGTTTGCCATCGCTTAGTTTTTTAGGATCAGGGATGTCGAACCAGCTGGTTACATTTTTAGCGTGTCCCAAGTAGCCGTAGCTTTGCTTATTAGAGTCTAGCATTAATTTTCCGGCTTGATCGCCATTTTTGCTATCGTTGCTGTAGTACTTGGTATTAGAAGCCGTTTGATAGACTTGAGGTTTGCCGACAGTCAATTGTTCATCAATTTTGTCCTGCAACTGGAATGCTGGCAAGCCTTGATAGTTCATATTATCAGTGCTTCCAGTAACACCGCCAGTCCTCATGCCCGGCCACTCAACATCGCCATAGACATCAAAGTAGAACTTCTTGTTTTTAGAGCCAGCAAGTGCCAAGTGGGAATAGTATTTGCCTTTTTCGCTGGTGCCGACCATTTTGCCCGTAAACGTGATTGGTTGGTCAGGTTCATCAGCGGTTCCGCCCAGTGAAAAGTAGTCTAATCCGGCTTTTTTATCAGCTTTGCCCGTTGACTTGAGGGATGCTGGATTACGAAGATGCCCGTATTTGCTAATATTATTAGAATTTGGAAATGTATGCTCGAGATACTTTAATCCTTTATCAACATAAGGGTGCTTTTCGTACATGCCATAAGTAGTGTGGTAACCATTCATGTTGTGGTGGAAAGTGATTACTAATGGATGCCCGTTTTGGCTCCACTTGTCAAAGAACTTAATCCAGCCACGTGGGTCATGCGTATAAACAGTATCGCCGCTAATGCCCTTAGGAACATAATCATCGCCTTGGATTTTAGGGTCACCCTCAAAAGTTGTGTTTGTTGGATTAGAGCCATACGCGTTATCATATTTGACCAAGGTATGTGACTTGTATCGATTCTTCTTTTTGGAATCATCATAACCGTAGTAAACCCTGTCGCCAGCTGAACCGCCTCTGATCAGGTTGCCTATGCTAAAGTGCTGTCTTTCGTCCATATCCTTTAAAGTATAGGCAGACTTAGGATAAACACGTTTATGCGTCTTATGGTCGTAGAACTGAATGGCAACAGAAATTGATCCTTTACCTTGAGCAGATAGGCCAATACTGTTGGTGTCAAACCAGACTTGATTTCGAACCGGTTGTGCGTGGCTACTAATATAATTATAAATATTGTGGCTTTCTGAAGTCCCGTGATTCTTGTCAAGGTAGTATTGCTTTATTCTGTTAAAGTCCTTATCTTGGGCTTGATTCCAGCCAACTACTACCATTGCCGCGTCTAAGTGTTGCGCAGTCATCTTGCCGTGGGGCCTAAATGAAGCTGCGTTTTCATAGAAACAGCCAATTCTACCAGCTAGATCACCAGCAGTTTCTGCACTAGACGGGATTGTCCAAACAAGATTGGTGGTATTGCCGTCCTTATTCTTAGTGAAGTGGACTGGGCCAAATGGTTTGGCTTTTAAGATATTTTCAGCTTTCTTCGCCTTGCCCTTATACGTAGTTTTGGAATTGTGAAAGACTAAGTAGCCTTGGTTCATGCCTGGGCCTGGCTCTTTTTGCTTTGGACTAGCGAACCAGCTCATTGCTTGACTTTTGGGTAAACCTTCAAATGAACCAGCATAAGCCGTGCTAGTAGTCACAATTCCGCCAGCTGCTAGCAATATTGTGCTGACAATCAGAGCAGTCTTCGGAATGAACCTTTGTTGCTTTTGCATATTTTATGCTTCCTTTCTATTAATGTATCCGGATATTCTATTATCAAGGAACAAAAAATAAGTTAGACATAGTTTAAACGAATGAGTTAACACTATGTCCACTGTTTATTTTAAGAAAAAAGAAGCTATGTTTTTCAGAGGGCAAAAAAATAATGCCGATATTTTCTCTTTTAAATAACGATTCCCATGTAATTTAGCATAAGAGTAAACTTAATCAGTCTTTCTAATTATGATAAATTCAGTCAAAACAATAAATATATATAGATGGATGGATAGAACTCCCTCGACTTCACCTTGGCAGCTTTGTAAAAAATAAAATTTAAGAAATTATTTAGAGAGGATTTTTACTATGAAGACAAATAAATTAATGGCTAAGTTGAGTCTGGTATTGTTGCTATCAGGCTTTTTTGTTGTAGGAATGAAGACCAATACTGTTCACGCAGATGACTGGGGATTAGATGTTGGTTATGGATTAAACAAAGGCTTAAATGATCAAAGCGATCAAACTAATAAGCAACACAGCGTACACGATTCCGACTTTGATACTCCTTATGGTTACCACTTGTTTGGGCCTATTTCAGATGTGCCGCTGTTTACACCAAGTGAAATTAAAGCGCAGCGTTCACTAGATAACATTAAGAAGGTTTCAGGTAAAGAAGTACATGAAATGGATAAGGCTGATAATTACAGACATCCTGTTAAACTAAAGGGATACAAAGTAACTAAATTAGTTAAAAAGTATTACAACAGTTGTTCTACTAAATTTGCAAAGTTTAATACAACAAGAAGTCATTATGATGAATACGACGATTTGGTCCATCATAATGGCTTTTTTTTACGCTCAAATTTAACTCCTGATGGTAGAGTATATGTTGGTAACAATAATAGCGATCCTACTAATGAATCGTTTCATGATTATGTATTAGGCTACAAGAAAATTAACGGTTTTTGGATGGAATTAAAAGCTTATAAGTTTCCACATCAAAATGTCTTAGTGCACCCTGAATTTGAGATGATTTGCCCAATGGCATCTAAGGCAGTTTATAAGGTTATTAAACATGCTAGTACATATGATGACGGTGATGATGGTACAGCCAACGGTTTTGGCGACAAGGATCACCAATATGCCCAAGTAGTACACGCAATTATACCCGGAGTTAAATTTCATCTTCATGATGATAAATCTAATTGGCGTGCTAATTACAATGTGCAAAAATTGTATGGTGGTAAACTATGTGACACATCAGCTACAACAAATTACGATGCATTAAATGGTGCAGGTGGCTCCATCAGCCTGATCAACTTCAACAAGTACTTCAAGCGCATCAAGTAAGCTTCAGAGCTGCCATGACATTATTTATTGCGATGACTAAGTTAATTAGAGTCAACTAATCTTGGCTCTTTTTTCTTTGCCGTTCTTTTTTATGTATTAGCATTAAGCGGCTGAAGCCATTGATTCATTTAAAAATGGGATTGTAATACTAACATTTTTAACAATATTATTCTTATGTGAAATTGGAACTATTGATACTTTGTTATCATCGGTTATATTAAATGCATTATTTAATATGGTAGTTAATGAAACTAAAAGTGTATCGAAAAAAAGCCAATATATTTTGTTTAATATTTTATATTCTTGATTCTTTTTATTTTTTCTCAAAGTAATTAGTTGATTTAAATAATTCTTAGTAAGTAAATATAAAATTTTAAAGCTATCCAGCATGGTTAATTTAATACCAATATTTTTAAATGCATTATAAATAATTGATACTCTAAACAAATAAGCCAAAATAAAACTAACTAAAACTATCGTAATCCACATTTTCATTTCCTTCTCCTTCTCCTTTTATGTTTTTTAAGATGGTCTTTTGGAACTTTAGGTCTAGTGTTAACTTTTATTGCTTCTGCAAATTGTCGTCCTATATCTGTTTTTAAAAATTCAATCCATCCGCCATTTCGTTCAATATCGTCACGCAAATTTATTGCTTCTTCATTTATGATATTAAAAGTAGTATTTATTGAAGTAGCCAAAGACTTATTTAGATCATCATGTGTAGTTAAATGTATTGATAAAAATATACAATATAAACAAGTCCCTACAGTTACTATTGAATAAACAATATTTATAATAACTGGAGAAACAATTCTAGTAATATTTTTACCTTCATCGAATACTAAGACGAAGGAAAATATAATTAAGAAACCACTACATAATTTTCTAATATTTTGCATATTTTTAGTGTTAGATTTTGAATTAAATTCTACTCCAAAAACAGTAAGTAAATTTGAAATGATAAACATTACTATTGTTAAATCTTTACCTGAAAATTCTTTAGTAGTCCATATATTTATACATGTCAATATTGTGCTGGCTATACTAAAGATCCTTTTAAAAAATGCCGTATTAGGCATTGTATATACTCAACTTTCTAACTAGTCTATTATAAAAATAATCGTAATATCTTTTATATTAAATTTTATAATAACATCTAATTATAGTAAACATAGAATGTCTATTGAAATTATTTACATTGAGATAAATTACTAACAATGCCGGTGGTACTATCAGCCTGATCAACTTCAACAAGTACTTCAAGCGCATCAAGTAAGCTTCAGAGC